>JYMV01047881.1_pt1 | contig 15075 bp, 9 predicted proteins | sample 338911 | NCBI WGS metagenome assembly JYMV01 (sample SAMN03354496, study PRJNA234377) | hydrothermal vent metagenome | biome: Deep sea; feature: Hydrothermal plumes at the Eastern Lau Spreading Center, Western Pacific Ocean; material: Seawater | place: Tonga | collected 2009 | depth 2000 m m
TGTCGTGGTTTGATTGGTGGCTCGTCGGGCTGTGTGTGGGTGAGGACTGGCGCTTCGTCACCTCCTCCACGCGGGCGGACAACCACTGGATGTTTCGGTTCATGATGGTCAACCGCTACACGTTCCCGGTGGATCACGCCTCGCCGTTTGCCGTGAAGGAGATGGCCACCTTCCTGCAGGGCGGCGGCCGGCTGATTTTGTTTGCCGAGGGCCGCATCTCCGAGACCGGCTGCCTGATGAAGCTCTTCGAGGGCACCGGGTTTCTCCTGCACAAGACCGGAGCCAAGGTGATCACCTGCCATCTGCGCAACGCGCACCGCCTGCCGTGGTCGCGGCAACCGGGCTGGAAGCAGTGGTTCCCCAGGTTGAGCGTTCACTTCGGCACCGTGTTGCAGCCGCCGGTCGGGAAATTCAGCGGCACAACCGACGTGCGCGAGGCGCTGACGCAGTGGCTTCGCGAGCGGATGATCGAGCAGCAGTTTCACGTGGAGATGGACCACGGCCACGGCGACGTGCTCACCGAGATCGCCTCGAAAGCGCGGCAGCGTCCTGGCACGGTGGTGCTTGAGGACGTCACCGGCCGGGCGCTCAGGCATCGGATGGTGATGGTGGGTGCGGAAGTGCTCGGCGGACAGTTTCGGCGGTTGCTCGATGGCGAAAGGGAGAGGGTGGGCGTGCTGCTACCCAACGTGAACGGCACGGTGATCTCGCTGCTTGGCCTGTGGCGCATCGGCAAAATCCCGGCTGTACTCAACTATTCCAGCGGCGTGCCGCTGATGCTCACGTGCTCGGAGCTGGCCGGGTTGAGAGAGGTCATCACCTCCCGTGTTTTCCTGGCCAAGGCCAAGCTGGACGTGAAGCCGATGGAGGCGGCCGGCATCGAGTTCATTTACCTCGAGGACATCCGGAAACAAATCTCCGGCTTGGCCAAGCTGGGCGTGTTCCTCAAGCACCGGCTCGCGCTTGGCCGGGCGCGGTTCAACATCCCGGCTGACCGGACGGCGGTCATCCTCTTCACCAGCGGCTCCGAGGGGGAGCCCAAGGGGGTCGAGCTGTCGCACCGCAACATCCTCGCCAACCTGCGGCAGTTGTTCTCCACCGTGGACGTGATGGACACCGACAGTCTCTTCAACTGTCTGCCGATGTTTCACAGCTTCGGTCTGGTGGTGGGCACGCTGCTACCGCTCTGCCGGGGGATTTGCACCACCTTGTTTCCGTCGCCGTTGCAGTACCGGCAGATCCCGACCGCCGTTTACAACTCCAACGCGACGATGTTTCTGAGCACCAACACGTTCCTTAACGGCTATGCGCGCCAGGCGCATCCGTACGATTTCCGGAGCGTGCGCTATCTGCTCGCCGGCGCGGAGAAGGTTCAGCAGGCCACGGCCGACACATGGGCGCGCAAGTTCGGTATCCGCATCAATGAGGCATACGGCGTGACCGAGTGCGCCCCTGCGATCTGCGCCAACACCAAGGTCGACAACCGGTTCGGCTCCGTGGGCCGGCTGTTGCCGGGCATCGAATGGAAGCTCGAGCCGATCGACGGCGTGGCGGACGCCGGCCGCCTGTTCGTTCGCGGCCCCAACGTGATGAAGGGTTACCTCAACGCTGACGCCAACGGGATGTTCCAGGCGCTCGGCGGCTGGTACGACACCGGCGACATTATCCACGTCGATGCCGACGGCTACTTCTGGGTCCGGGGCCGGGCCAAGCGCTTCGCCAAGGTCAGCGGCGAGATGGTCAGTCTCACCGCGGTGGAGGATGCCTTGGCCGGGGCGTTCCCGCAGCACGGCGAGGAGTGCGAGGTGGCGGTGGTGGCGCTGCCGGACGCTGACAAGGGGGAGAAACTCGTCGCCGTGACCAACGAGCCGGGACTGCAACTGCCCGAGCTTCGCGAGGCCATCGCCGCAGCAGGGATGACCAACCTCTGCGTGCCGCGAGACCTGCGGGTGATGGACGAACTGCCCAAGCTCGGCACCGGTAAGCTCAACCACCGCGAGGTGCTCAAGTTCGTCGAGTCCGGCTCGGCTTGAGTCATGTTTCGCATTGTCAGTCGGGCCGGCTTTTGGTAAGTCCGCTTGATGCGGTTTTTGTTCCGCTGGGCGTTTCGCCTGCTCATCCTGTTACTGGTCGTGGCAATCGGGCTGTTCCTCACCAAGGACGCCTTGGCCAAGTGGTGGATCATCAGCGAGTTTCGCGAGCAGGGGATGGATGCCAGGATTGGGCATCTTGACATCGGTTTCCCGCTAAACTCCACCGTCGACGCCCGCGACATCACCCTCTACAACCTGCCCAAGTACGGCGGCGCGACGATGCTCCGAATCGACGACCTGTTCATCGACTGCGACTTCTCGGAGTTGATGAACGTGCGCCGCAAGCTCAAGCCGCATTTCCGGCTGGTGCGCATCGGCATCACCGAGTTCAATCTCGTGGAAACCAAGGGAGGCGAACGCAACCTCATCTCGTTGCCGGACGCCGTGGCGAAGTCGTCGGCCCAGCTCGCGCTCGGCGAGTCGCCGCTCTACTTCACCATCGACACCCTGACCTTCTCGTGGGAGCGGCTGAAGTTCACCCATCTCGCCGACGCCGGGAAATCCCGCAACGTCAATATCAACATTGAGGACTACACCGTGCAGGACGTTGAGAAACTCAGCGACCTGCGCCCGCTCTTCGACAAAGTCGCCACCAAGGTCACCTGGAAGGTGCTGCTCAACAAACTCTTCGGCCGCCTGTTCGGTGACTAACCAGAGAGCGCCTGGCCAAGCGGCGAGTCAACTCATCCTCTTCAGGCTGCCTTGCTCGACCTGCCAGCGGTGGAGATTGCCGGAAAGCTCGCCGGGCCAGTTTTCCTCGGTGCAGGTCATAAACACCTGGCCAAGCGCCTGGTCGGTGCGGCTGATCAGCGGTATCAGGCCGGCCCGACGCCCGGCGTCGAGTTCGCCCATCACATCGTCGATCAGCAGGATCGGCGCCGAGCCGTGGATGCCGGCGAGGTAGTCGCCCTGCGCCATTTTCAGCGCGATGGCAAAGGTGCGCTTCTGACCCTCGCTGGCGTATTGCGCCGCCGGTTGGCCGTCGAGCGCCAGCTTGAGTTCGTCCCGGTGCGGGCCGACCAGTGTCGTGCGGTGTCGCTGCTCGCGAACCCTCGACTTCGCCAGGTCCACCGCGAAATCCTCCCGGACGCTTGGCGCGTAGGCGATGCCCGCGTCCTCCGGCTTGGCCGCGATTTTTCGGTAGCCCAAGCGGATGAGTGGCGAGAGTTTTTTGACGAGGTCACGCCGGGCGGTGATGAGCTTTTCGCCGTTGGCGACGAGCTCGCGGGTGAAGCTGTCGAGCAGCGCCAAGTCGGGGGAGTCGCGCCTGAGCAGCGCGTTGCGCGATCGCAGCGCCCCGGTGTAGCGGTGAAGCAATCCGAGATAGCCGGGCTGCGTCTGCGTGAGCAGCAGGTCGAGAAAACGGCGGCGCGCCTTGGCCGGCCCGTTGACCAGCAGCGCATCTTCGGCGCAGAAGACCACGGTGCGCAGTGTGCCGAGGTAATCGGTGATGCGGCGGATCGGCTTTTCGTTGACGGTGAGTTTGCGCTGGGCCGCCGACCAGTAATGGCGGATTTCGCTCTCCGTCTGGCCAAGCGCCAGTCCGCCGGCGAAGAAGGCTTTCTGCCCGTGGCGGATGATCTGCGCGTTGCCTGCGCCCCGGAATGAGCGCAGCGTGGCCAGCAGGTAAACAGCCTCGAGCAGGTTGGTTTTACCCTGCGCGTTGCGGCCGACCAGCACGTGAAAGCCCGGCTCGAACGCGGCGTCGAGCCTCCGGAAATTCCGGAAATCACGCAGTTTAAGCTTGGCCAGGCGCACGCCGCATTGTGGGCGGTGGCGGCTCGGGGTTCGAGCGGAAAGCCCCTAAAAACGGAACAGCGCGCCGACCTTGGCCACCAGTTCGAGGTCCTTGATCACGAAGCCGGTCATCTCGTCAACGTAGCCCTGATTGATGACGAAGAACATCTTCGCGCCCGGCTTGTACTCCCACTGCAACCGGCTGTTGACGCCGATCGAGTCCGAGATGTCGTCGTACTGGATGAGGCTCGACAAAACCAAATCCGGTGTGAAGCTGTACTGGACCATCCCCGACATGACATGGATGCTCGAGTCCTCAAACCGGTCCCAGTCGATCAGGTTCAGCGAGTAAGCCAAGCTCAGGCGGAGTTTGGGCCAAGGGATATAACGTGTTTCAAGCTCGATCTGTTGTCTCGTGCCATCGTAAAAGCCGCCGACCCTGTACATGGGCCTAAGGAACAGTAATCGGTTCATGCCCAAATAGGCTAACAACCGAACATCCCACCATTCGTAATCCTCGGCAGGGATGATCGAACCGTCGGAGATTTCAAAATCCTCAGCGGGCCGATCCGTCAAATGCGACACCTTTAGCGATATGTAGTCTTGGCTCTCGAGATAGAGTGAAAATAGATCGAACGACTGTTTGGTATTCACAACGTCGTTTCCAAGGTCGGTATAGAGTTCCGCCTCGTAGCCATGGCGCGTGTTCCGCAACCAACTGATGTTGTCGTGGTAGGTTGTGAAATCCGCCTCGACCATGTACCGACGAGTGCCCCGGCGCCGAACAAACCCCATGGCCGGATTAAAATCATCGCCGATCTCCATTGCGCTGGCGGAGAGATCAATGTTGCGGTCGTACAGTTTTGTACTGGCGCCCCAGGCCGGCTCCAGTCCACCCAAGTCCTCCGAATAGGAACCAAGCGCAAACAGGTTGGCCTCAAAGGTGCGTCCATCCAAGAAGTTGCTGTTTCGATACTGGAAGTCGACACCTGTGACCGAATTCATTTCATCCGAGTCGGGGTCACCAATGGTGGTCAGGAACCCAACGGATGACTGCTCGAAAAGGTTGCGGCTAATCCGGCCAACAAAAGCATTCCGCGGGCCGTCCTCCCCGTCGAGCACGGTATCAAGCAGGCCGATGTTATAATCCTTAATACGGCCGGTAAGCTTTCCGGCAAACTGAATCGGCACGATTTGTCCTTTACTGCTCAGGCCGATTCGACGGCTGAAAAACGGCATCAGTAGTGTGTCAGACGAATCCCGTGATCGGCGTCTGGACGATTCCCCGCCGCCGAAACCGAAGATGCCGGAGTCTTCTAGGAAAAACTGACGTTTCTCAGGGAAAAACAAGGGGTAACGAGTTAAATTAACCTGACGCCTATCTATTTCCGTCTCCGCGAAATCGGTGTTGACGCTGGCAAGGGCGGTCAGGCTGGGAGTGAGCCGGTAGCGGACGCCGAAACCAAAGTCCCCAAGTAAATCCGAGTCCTTTGCGTCGTAGTCCCTACGGTATTTACCCGTCGCATATGGCGTAATGTCCAGACCAAGCCCCTGCCTGAGCCCGTGCAATCCGGTCAGGTCACCGCATTCGGACACATGATGGCCTCGGATGGAAGCGCGCGAGTTGGCCCACAAAGCGCTTTCATTAGAACGTCCGATGTTGCGGTAGATGTTGAATCCCCATGTGCTGATTGTTTCATCAAAACTGATGGTCTTGAACGGAATGGCGATTTCGGTGCTCCATCCCCAGACATGTCGCCTGCTTTTTGCCGTCCACGCCCCGTCCCACTCGGGACTTACGGAGGTATTATTACTGATCGTGGCATCGCCGCGCGCTCCGTTCGTGTTGACCGAAAATTGATAGCCGTTCCTGCGATCCAGAAAGGTGTCCAGGGTAATCATCACCACATCCTCAAAACGCATATGACCATCCCTTTCCATGTTGAGTGCAACAAGGCGATCAGACTCTGTGTCGAAGCACCACACGCCGATGTACAATGCATCGTCGTCGAAGAGCACCCGGAATTCCGTTTGTTGAGAGTGTGGCACATTCTCCTTGGGTTCCTTTTGAAGAAACTCACCGGCCGGCTTGGCCAAGTGCCATGGTTCGTCAATGAGATGGCCGTCGATGTCGGGAGCCTGGTCGACGCGCACTGCCTTTACGGTGGGCCGACCTCGAAATGTGCCCCGGCTTTCAGGCGTGATCGCTGATGGCTTGGGAATATCATCCGCCAACGCTTGGCCAAGGACCACACCAAAAGCCAAGGCCAATGCTCGGCAAAAGCACCTGGGTTGTGCACGAAGAAATCGCGTTTTGGTTGTAAAGATATGCCCCATCTATTATTCCAATCAATGATTAAAAACGGAATAGTCCGCCGACCTTGGCCACCACCTCAAGGTCCCTAATCACGAAGCCGGTCGTCTCGTCGACATACCCCTGGTTGACCACGAAGAACATCTTCGCGCCCGGTTTGTACTCCCACTGCAGTCGACTGTTGACCCCGATTGAATTTGATATGTCGTCATATTGGATTAGGTTAAAAAGGGTCAGGTCCGGGGTAAAGCTGTACTGAACCCTTCCGGAAATCAGATTAATAGTTGAATCCTCAAATTGCTCCCAATCAATGAGGTTCAGGGAGTAATCCAAGGTGAGTGAAATTCGTTTCGTTGGGCGATAAACGAGTGTAGACGAAAGTTGTTGCCGGTTGCCATCGTAAAACCCGCCCACGGTGTAGGAATTGGCTGCGGCGAACTTTCGATACAAACCGGTGTTCAAAGAAAGCCTCGCATTCCACCAATCATAATCCCCCGCCGGAATTATAGTTCCATCTGAAATATCAAAGTCCTTTTTCGGGTGATCAGTAAAGTGCGAGACCGAAAAAGAGAGAAGTTCCTGGCTTTCAAAGGAAAGGGATGCCAGGTTGAAGGTCTGCTTGGTGTTCACGACATCATTCCCGAGATCGGTGTAAAGCTCCGCCTCGTAACCGTGGCGGGTGTTTCGCAACCAACTGATTTCCTCGAAGTAGGGTATGAAATCCGCTTCGAGCATGTAACGCCGTGTTCCTCGCCGACGCACGAAGCCCATGGCCGGGTTGAAGTCGTTGCCGATCTCCATCACGCTGGCCGACAGTTCGATATTCCGGTCATATAACTTTGCGTTGGTTGCCCAGGCCGGTTCCAAGCCACCCAAATCCTCGGAGTAGGAACCTAGCGCATAAAGGTTTACCTCGAAGGTGTGCCCACCCATGAAGTCAGTGTTGCGGTACTGAAAGTCGACACCCGTCACCGAGTTCATTTCATCCGAGTTGGGATCACCTATGGTGGTCAGGAATCCGAACGACGATTGCTCGAATACATTGCGACTGACGCGGCCGACGAAAGCATTGCGAGGATGGTCGTCTCCCTCCACCACCGCATCGAGCAGGCCGATGTTGTAGTCCTTTATTCGTCCCGTCACTTTTCCGGCAAACTGAATGGGGGTAATCTGCCCTTTACTGCTTAGGCCGATTCGCCGACTGAAAAACGGCATCAACAGAGCGTCCGAGGAATCTCGTGAACGTCGGCGTCGTGATGATTCCCCACCTCCGAAACCAAAAATACCTGAGTCCTCTAGAAAAAACTGCCGTTTCTCCGGAAAGAACAGCGGGTACCGGGTGAAGTTGACTTGGCGTGTGTCGATTTCCGTCTCCGCAAAATCGGTGTTTACGCTGGCTAGGGCGGTTAGGCTGGGCGTGAGTCGATAGCGAATATCAACTCCAAAATCCCCAAGTAGATCAGAATCCCTGGAGTCGTAGTCTTTACTATATTTACCTGTCGCATAGGGCGTGATATCCAGCCCGATCCCCTGTCTGAGCCCGTGCAGTCCAGTCAAGTTGCCACAGCCGGAGACATGATAGCTGCGACTGGTTCGACGCGAGTTGGCCCACTGACCTCGCTCGCCAAAACGGCCAATATTCCGGTAGATGTTGATTCCCCAGCTGTCGTTCTTTTCGTCAAAACTCAATGACTTGAAAGGGATAGCAACTTCAGTACTCCAACCCCAGGCATGTTTTTTACTTTTCGCTCTCCACGCCCCATCCCATTCACCGTTGCGCGAAGTATTGTTACTAACAGTTGCATCACTCCTGGCTCCATTAGGATTAACCGTAAATAAATAGCCATTCCTGCGGTCTTGAAAGGTATCCAGCGTGATATTTACCATGTCTTCATAACGCATCATAACATCACGTTCCATGGTGTGGGCAATAATATTACGGGCCTCCGTATCAAAACACCACACGCCAACAAATAGGGTATCATTATTGTAGAGTACACGAAACTCAGTGCGTTGTGAGTGTGGTATATTCTGCTTGGGTTCCTTTTGAAGGAACTCGCCAGCCGGCTGGGCCAAGCTCCATGCTTCGTCAATGAGATGGCCGTCGATGTCGGGGGCTTGGTCGACGAGCACAGCAGCGATGGTTGGACGACCCCGGAAAGTGCCTTTGCTTTCCGGCGCGATGATGGAGTGCTCGGCAGCGATTGCTGCTTGGCCAAGGCCAAGCGCGAACAGTGTTGTGAAGATTGTTGTCCGCTGTATCGCCGGCCGATCAATTAGATTGCTCAAAGAGTTGGTGGGAAATAAGGGTTAGCCCAGCTTTGGGAAAGCTGCCTTGAGATCCAGCGAGTCGTTGTTGGCCTTTTGCAGATTCAACAGCCGCTTGTACAACCGTTTTATGACCTTCTCTGTTTTCTTGTTGTCCGCAAGGTCTTTCATCTCAAGCGGGTCCCGCTTGATGTTGTACAAGCGGGCCTTGGAGATTTTCGGATAAAGGATGAGCTTCCAGTTGCCGACCGTGACCGAGCGCTGCAGGCCTAGGTACGCACCGTAAACGGCCTTGACTTCGGACTCCGTGGTCTTGCCACTGAGCAGCGGCAGCAGGCTCTGGAACTCAACCTGCTCCGGGCGCTTGGCCCCGGCGATGTCCAGCGACGTGGCCATCACGTCCTGCAGGTAAATTGGCGCGTCGATTTTGTGGCTGGCCTTGATGCCCGGGCCAACCGCGATGAACGGCACGTGCGTGCTGTGATCGTACAGGTTCTGCTTACCGAACAACCCGTGATGGCCGACCGCCAGCCCGTGGTCGGCGCTGAAAAAGATGTAGGTGTTCTCCGCCTGGCCGGAGGCATCGAGCGCGTCGAGGATGCGCCCGACCTGCGCGTCCATGTGCTCGATGATCGCGTAATATTCCTGTCGGTGCACCTTCACCGCGTGGTGCGTGCGGGGGAACGGCCCGAGTTTCTCGTCGCGCAGATTGGCACCGCAGCCGATGGAGTCCTTGTACGGGTACTCGTCGAGATAATTTTCCGGCACCTTGATGCGGCTCAACGGGTAGCGGTCGACGTACTCTTTCGGCGCCTGCCGGGGGTCGTGCGGCGCGTTGAACGCGATGTACATGAAGAACGGCCGCTCGTCCCGCTTGGCTTCGCCGATGTAATCGACCGCGTCGTCCGCGACCACCTCGCTCCAATGCTTGTCGCCCTTCCAGAATCCGTCGAACTTCACGTCGTACGGGCTCCACGGGTCGGGCTTGCCGGGCAGCGGCCGGTTGTAGCCCTGCGGTGTCTGGTTCGGCATGCCGCCGCGAATGTTACGGGCGACCTGAAACGCCTTGTCGGCGGGAGCTTGGATATGCCATTTGCCGGTGAAAAACGTCTGGTAACCGGCGCGTCCCATGACCTGCGGCCAGAGGTTGGCGTACTCCGCCTCGCGTGTGGCCTGCTGTGCGGGCGTGAGGTTTTTGCCTTTGCCGCGCAGCACCTGCGACGCCTGTTGCGCCCGCCAGATGTGTCGGCCGGTGATGAGCATGTGGCGGCTGGCCACGCAGACCGCGCCGCTCCACGAGCCCATGTTGTACGCGCGGGTGAACTGCGTGCCGCGGTTCACCAGGCGGTCGAGGTTCGGCGTGTCGATGTCGGTCAGGCCAAGCGCGCCGATTGTCTCGAAGCATTGGTCGTCGGCGAAGAGGAACAGCACATTCGGCTTGGCCTTGGCGTGCGCTTGGCCAAGCGCGAGGCAGAATGCGGCGGCTGCGGCCAGGCGGCCGAAGCGTTGGATCGTCTTTTGTTTCATCGATTCATGGATTTGTTGGGGACGCGGATTGTAGGGCTTGGCCAAGCGCAGTCGAGCCAATAAGCTGCCCCGGGCTCCGCCTCCGGGCTGCGGCGTCGAAACAAGCACCCCCTCATGGCCTACGAATCATACGCGGCATTCCTGGACGCCCTCGAGCAGGCGGGTGAACTGACCCGCGTCAGCCAGCCGCTGGCCACCGAGCTGGAGATCACCGAGCTAGCCGATCGCGAGATGAAAAAGCCGGACGGCGGCCGGGCGCTGCTCATCGAGCAGCCGACCGTCAACGGGCGGGTTTCGCCGCACCCGGTCGCCATCAACACCATGGGCTCGGCTAGGCGCATGGCCATGGCGCTTGGCGCGGAGAGCGTCGATGCCGTCGCCGCCGAACTGGGTTCACTCATCCAGGCCAAGCCGCCCACCGGCATCCGCGAAACCTTCGCGCTGCTTGGCCAGGCGCTGACCCTGCGCCACGCCAAGCCCAAGCGCGCCAAGACCGGCGCATGCAAGGAGGTCATCCACCGGTTCGACGCCCCGGCCCCGCGAACCGAGCCCTGGCCAAGCGCACCGGACGTCGACGATCCCACAACCCTGGATTCCAGCCCACCGTCCCTCCTCGACCTGCCGATCCTGAAATGTTGGCCGCTCGATGGCGGGCGGTTCCTCACGCTGCCCTGTGTCGTCACCCGCGACCCTGACACTGGCGACCGCAACCTTGGCCTGTATCGCATGCAGGTTTATAACGGCCAATCGACCGGCATGCACTGGCAGTTGCAGAAAGTCGCTGCGCGGCACGGGCGCCGCTACTACGAGACCGGCGACCGCATGCCGGTGGCCGTCTTCCTCGGCGGCGACCCGGTGTTCACCTTTTGCGCCACCGCGCCGCTGCCGGACGGGCTGGATGAGTTTCTGCTCGCCGGCTACCTCCGCCGCAAGTCGGTCGAATTGGTGAAGTGCGAAACCAACGACCTCGAGGTTCCGGCCAACGCCGATATCGTGATCGAGGGCTACGTAGATCCGACCGAACCGCTTCGTGACGAAGGGCCATTCGGCGATCACACCGGCTACTACACCCTGCCAGAACCTTATCCTGTTTTACACATCACCGCCATCACCCACCGCAAGCAGGCCGTTTACCCGGCGACGATCGTCGGCATCCCGCCGATGGAGGACTTTTACATGGGCAGCGCCAGCGTGAAACTGTTCCTGCCCATTTTTCAGATGACCTTCCCGGAGATTGTGGACATTGCGCTCCCGGCCGAGGGCGTCTTTCACAACCTCGTCTTCGTGAGCATCAAAAAAACCTACCCGATGCAGGCCTTCAAAATCATGAACGGCTTGTGGGGCATGGGCCAGATGATGTTCACCAAGTACATCATCGTCGTTGATGATGGCGTGGACGTTCACAATACCAGTGAAGTGCTCTTCCACCTCTGCGCCAACACCGACCCCCAGCGCGACAGTATCTTCAGCAGAGGCCCGGCCGACGTCCTCGACCACGCCACCCCCGACATCGCCATCGGCAGCAAGCTCGGCATCGACGCCACGAAAAAACTCCACGGCGAAGGCTATCGCCGCACCTGGCCCCCCCTGATCAAAATGGATGAATCCACCAAATTGAAGATTGACGATTATTTAAACAAACGAAAGTAACTCCAGGTGTGTTGTCGGGTGGCACAGGGTTCCGGCAGGGACAAGGTCAAAAAGAAGATGAAGGCCAGAGGCGATACGCCGGCGGTCACGCCCCGGTTGAACCTTGCGCCAACGCAGAACGCGCTCGTGGCCGTTCACGAGCCGGGAGGCATCCGGCTGGAGTCGATGCGGTGGGGGTTGATCCCGCCTTGGGCCAAGGACAAGTCGATCGGGGCCAAGTTGGCCAACGCGCGGGCGGAGACGATCGATGAGAAGCCAAGCTTCCGGAAGCCGTTTCAGCGGCGGCGTTGCCTGCTGCCGGTGGACGGCTACTACGAGTGGGAATCGCGACCAAGTGGCAAGCAGCCGGTTTACTACTCGATGCGGGACGGCGACCTGTTTTGCCTCGCTGGACTTTGGGAGACTTGGACGACGCCGGAGCAAACTGACGAGCCGGAGTTGCCGGGGCTCGGCCTTGGCCAGGCGGAGGCCGAGACGCTGCACACGTTCACTGTCATCACCACGACGCCCAATTGCTTGGCCAAGCGCGTGCACGACCGCATGCCGGTGATCGTGCATCCCGCCGACTACGACCAGTGGCTTTCGCCCGAAAGCCAAGCGGCCGATCTAAAGCGACTGTGCAGGAGCACTATGTCACGCCGCTGATGAACAATCCCCGCTTCGAGGCTTCCGAGTGCATCGAGCCGATCAATATTTGATTTTGGCTGTAACTTTTGCGGAAAAACAGGCATCTCTTTTCCACAGTTTTTTATGAAACGACTTACCCTATTCAAAACAGTTGGCATGGTCTTCGCCGTGACGTTCACATTGCAAGCGCAGCCTTCGCGCGGTGGCGGTCGTGGGCCGGGCGGACCGCCAAGTTTTATTTCGACGTTTCCGCTAACGATAGCGTTGGACACCAACAAGGACGGTGTCATCTCCGCCGGGGAAATTGATGCCGCCGAGTCATCGCTCAAAAAGGCCGACAAAAATGGCGACGGCAAAATCGACGGTAATGAACTACGCCCAAGTTTCGGCGGCCCCGGCGGGTTTGGCGGTCCGGGTGGTCGAAGCAGCAGCAGGGGCCGAGGTGGTCGGGCCTTTGAGCGAGGCAATGAGCCGGAGATGGAGCGCATCCCGCCGGGGAAACTCGACTTCAAGGACGGTGTTGCCTCGATCCTAGATAGGGAGATGTTCGAAAAACTTTCCTATCAAGGTCCCGAAGTGATGGTCGATCAGCATCTCGCAGATTGGAAGTTCGTAAAGTTCCAGATCGAGGATGTGGGCAAGGGAGAACCGGTGTTGTACTTCATCAACACCAAGACCCACCGGGGGCATCCAATGTTCATGCGCCAGATCGGAATCCAGCGTGGTGACGGCTCAATGCGTGGCGTGCTTGTTTATCGCCCGCTCAAAAAGTCGCCCAACGGCCAGCCGGGCATGTTCACTTTCGAGTATGAGCCGAATGATCGTTATCCATTCGAGCGCATCAAGCTCTCGTACGAAATGCTGACCAAACATATGCCTTACCTCAAAGGTAAACTTGGCTATTATCCGATGCCGCGTGCCCGATCGGTCTACTTTGAGGAAAAGGATCTGTACGATGCCGCCGAATTTCCCGTGGTGCTCGACGAGGATCTTGAGAGCGACATCGGCTTCCTGCCGCTCAACGCGCAGGAGTCGTTCGGCCGGTTGCGACTGATGGAAACCGGCGAGTTGCCGAGTGCCCGTGACGTGGTCATTTACAGGACGCTGCCCAACGAAATGCCGCGAGTCGCCGGCGTGATCACCGCCGTCCGGCAGACGCCTCTCTCGCACGTCAACCTGCGAGCGATTCAGGACAGCGTCCCGAACGCGTTCATCACCGGCGCAGCGGAAAACAGGGCGATCACTTCGCTGATTGGCAAGTTTGTTTACTACAAAGTCAACGCCAACGGCTACGAACTCCGGGAGGCGACGCAGGCCGAGGTGGACAAACATTTTGCCGCCATCCGCCCGGCCAAGCCGCAGACGCCGAAGCGCGACTTGTCGGTGAAAGAGATCAAGCCGCTGGATGAAATTGGCTTCGACGACTCCGCCGTGTTCGGTGTCAAAGCCACCAACCTGGCCACGCTGCACACGCTGAACCTGCCCGAGGGCACCGTGCCAAGTGGCCGTGCGGTTCCGTTCCATTTTTATGATGCGTTCATGAAACACAACGGCCTGTACGACAAGGCCCGTGCGATGCTGGGCAGAAAGTCGTTCAAGAAAAACCGCGATGAACAGATCAGGCAGCTCAAGGCGTTCCGCAAGCTGGTCAGAGCCGGCAGCATGCCGGGCTGGATGACGGAGCGCTTGGCCAAGCTGCAATCCGCCTTCCCCGAAGGTCAAGGGATTCGCTGCCGCTCCAGCACGAACAACGAGGATTTGCCCGGCTTCAGCGGCGCCGGCCTGTACGACTCGTTCACGCACAAGCCGGACGAGGGCCACTTGGCCAAGTCGATCAAGCAGGTGTACGCAAGCCTGTGGAATTTCCGCGCGTTCGAGGAACGCGAGTTTTACCGGATCGACCATTTCACGACCGCGATGGGCGTGTTGGTGCATCCGAACTTTTCCGACGAGGCCGCCAACGGCGTGGCGGTGACGGATGACATCCTGTACCAGACTAAGGGCAACTATTATCTCAACACCCAGGTGGGCGAGGATCTCGTGACCAACCCGGGCGCCGATTCGATCCCCGAGGAGTTGCTGCTCAACTGGTGGCGCCCAAACGAACACAAGGTCATGCGCCGCTCCAGCTTGGCCAAGGGCGACGAGTTGCTGCTCAGCGAAAAGCTACTAACACAGATGAACGAATTCCTCGGCAAGATTCACAGCCGGTTTGCCAAGCTTTACGGCAAGTCGCTGAACGACAAAAAGTTCGCGATGGAGATTGAGTACAAAGTTACCAAGGACGGTGTGCTCTCTATCAAACAGGCTCGCCCCTGGGTGTACTAAAATTGTAACCAGCATGAAGAGCGGATCGTATATTTGAAGCAGACCATTGATTTGGTGTTATGAAAAAGATGACATATAAACTAGTAATGGCTGTCACATGTTTTGGCATGATGGCAGGTGATGCAATCGCGCAGGAACGCGGTGGGCGTGAACAGGGTGAAGGTGCTCAGCGTCGTGAACGGCCGTCCGGAGCGGCTGGTGAACAGCGTCGCGAACGGGGTCAGGGTGCCGAGCGTCGTCAACGCCCGTCCGGAGCGGCTGGTGAACAGAGCCGTGAACGGGGTCAGGGTGCCGAGCGTCGTCAACGTCCGTCCGGATCTGGTCGTGAGCGTGGTTCGCGTGGATCACAGTTCGGTGGCCGCGGTGGTCAGGGAGGCCCAGGTGGTTTTCTGCGGATGTTCCCTGTGATGGCCGCGCTGGACAGTGATGGCAACGGTGAGATTTCCTCTGAGGAGATTAAGGGTGCCGTTGCAGCCCTCAAGAAGCTTGACAAGAATAAGGATGGCAAGTTGACCGAAGACGAGTTGCGTC
>JYMV01039746.1_pt1 | contig 15071 bp, 15 predicted proteins | sample 338911 | NCBI WGS metagenome assembly JYMV01 (sample SAMN03354496, study PRJNA234377) | hydrothermal vent metagenome | biome: Deep sea; feature: Hydrothermal plumes at the Eastern Lau Spreading Center, Western Pacific Ocean; material: Seawater | place: Tonga | collected 2009 | depth 2000 m m
TACTATTATTTCAAAAAACCCAGTTGCTCAAGACATCATATAACGCTTCACACTATAGGAAAGGCCGCCAGTTATGAAGTTATTGACGCTTTACGTAAGAAACAACCTGATATCATTTTATTTTCTAATTCTCGCTCTATAAAGTCTTTTTATACTTCCCATTTAAATCCAAAAATTTATCAATTTGTTTATCAAAATTATAGGCCTTATAAATTAATTGGAAATCACTGGTTTTGGAAAAAATCTCCAGGGGGAATATTGGGAGCCAAACTCTCTGCTCTAGATATTAAAAGAAGTGTTAATACCCCTGTGTTTGATAATTATAAGGGGTTTGTTATTCTAAATGGTATTTTGAATTTGAAAAATATTTATGGTCTTGATGGCGTATATATTACTCCGGCAAATCAAGAAACTCTTTTAGCTGTTTCGGCATCTAGTAGTGCAAGTAGTGTCAAATCGGGCTTTTTGGAAATCCCGTGGTCTATTGAAGTTCCAATGATCAATTTCTCTCCAGAAATAAAGAATTTCCAACTATGGGGATACTCAAGCACTTTCCATGAAAAAGTAAAAATTGGGGGCGAATTTGTTATTGATCATTCTAAGATAGATATTGAAAGTAATTACGCTTGATAGAATTGCTTATTTTATATTCTGATCTGCTAAAAATGATTATTCAAATAAGAAAATTAGGGGGTATAGTATCCGTTTTCTTTGCAGAGATGGCAGATAGTTTCCAACTCGTTGGGTTGGTCTAAGAGTTCCTTGCGAGCGGCAATATATTTTTCTCCATTCCAGACATCTTCGAAACTTGTTTCAAATACATTACCCATAGAATATTTGTTTTCCGTCACGACGCAGCCACATGGGAATACGTCACCATTCCAGTTAACAAACGTTTCTGTCCATGGACGTTTGCAGAATTTAATAGGATTTTTACGTTTCTTTTTCTCTAGATCATAGGGGTTGTAGTCCGGATTTTCTGGAATCCATTTTGCATCCTTTTCGATGTTGTCCTCAACCTTCCCAAGGATATCGTCTTTAAGGTTGGTACGCATGATACTGAACGTAATTTGTACACCAATTCCCTTGGCACGTTCTTTAGCTAAATTAATCTGGTGTTCATTTTGTTTCATCACCAAAAAATTCCAGACTATTTTTAGTTTCGAATTGTGCTTGACCTTTGCAGCCACAAGCCGTTTCATATTTTCGAAAACTTTTTCAATATTACCTCCTACTCTGTATTCTTCATAAACTTCTTGTGTCGCGCCATCGACCGAAACAATTAACTTGTCGAGTCCGGAGGTAACAAAGCCTTCAACCTGCTCATCTGTTAAATTATTTAAATGAAGGCTAGTAATGGTTCGGATGTTATGCTGAGTGGCACTATGTCGCATCATCTCAACAAGAGATTTATTAAGTGCTGGCTCTCCCCAACTGTACATATCGACAGACTGAAGCCACTTTCCCAAATGATCAATTACTGATTTAAATTGGTCTAATTTCATGAGGCCTCGACTCACTGTTTTGTCACCTAGTCCAGTAGGACAAAGAGGGCACTTCAGGTCACAATGATTAGTTGGATCGATCGCAAGTTTTTTCGGCATCGACCATAAGCGGGAAATCCCAAATCGATAGCTGAGCTTAATAAGGATGCGGTTGACCCTCTGACGTAAATCAAACATGGTTTAAATACCTTGAAAAAATTTCCATATCCCTCCCCAAATGGATTCTTAGGAGGGGTAAAGTAACAGGCTTGAGACAGCCATATCTAGGAAAACTACTGTAACCCAAAACAACCAATTGTTAATAAAAATAAAGACAATAACAAAGTGGGCAGCGATATAGAGCAAATTTTCTCTATCTGGGAAAAATATTATTGTCAATCCATTAAGATTATAGCGAATGATCAACCCAAGATGAATCTTTAAAATCTTTTAAATCATTTAGTCTACCCTGACTTTAAGTGTTGAAAATCAAACATTAGTAATCTACTACCTATTGATTATATAAAGGAAGCATTTCTAGCGCTTTAGAAAAGATTTCATCTACTGAAAAATCTAGGCATATGCGGTTAGAGCAATAAGTTAATCCACATTCTCTGCAATCAACGTCATTATAGAAAACAAAATGTTGGTCTTTTTCATAATCGTAAGGACGAAATATTTCTCGTATAGCTTGGCTAAATAAAACAATTGTTGGAATACCTAGCGCTGTTGCTATGTGGCTGGGAGATGAATCATTGTCGATTACAAGATCACATTGATGAATGATTGCTATCATCTGACGAACCGTTATTTGGTAAAAAATTATTAGGTCCGGTATGTCGTCAAGTAAAGCTTTAACTCTCGAATATTCAGAATCAGTGCAGATTACAATAGGCTGGATATCTTCATTTTGATTTAGCTTTTGTATCAATTGCTTAAACTTTTCAAAAGGCCACTCGCGGATTGAGACTGCTGCAGTTGGATGAACGATGACTTTTTTTTTATTAAAGTTCACCCCTTTAGCTATTAAATCATTTTTTGCTGCAAGGGTTTCGTTGTCCCTTGGAAAGAGTTGGGTTTTTATGTTGGTTGGTTCGAGCCCTAGACTTCTAAGGCAATCCAAATCTCGTTCAATAGAGGAACGATAGTAATCGGATTCTTTGGTGAATAAGTTATAAAGTTTGTTTCGACCACGGTAGTAATTATTAATACAATATTTGGTTTTTATTTTTGGTAATAAATTTGATGCAAATCCTCCGCTATGAGTGCTCATTACTAGATCAAAGTTAAAAGAGTTTAGCTGGTCGAGAAGTTTTTTTACATCCGTATAGGGCGCTTCCTTGGTAAGACTAAATAGTTGGTCAATATGAGGATTGTTTTCAAATACAGGTTTAGAGTAAGACCACGTTAGTACGAAAATAGAAACTTTCGGGAGATGGTGTTTTAAATTGTGGATAAGTGGTGTGCATAAAATGTTGTCTCCAATATCGCGAAGTTTTACAACAAGAATTTTTTTAATAACGGATAAATCATCTCGGAGCTTTTTTTTTTCTCTGATGTAGAGCTCGTGGTAACGCAGGTATCCTAGTAGTTCTGCATGGGCATCACATACAGAAAAAACTATTCCTTCAAAACCTTCTTTAAAACCTTTTCTTAAAAAGTAAGTTTGGATAAATATTTTTATGGAGGAAATGCAAGCAAATATAAAGAGGAGGTGGATATTGGAGTTCGTGGATGCTTTCGCCAGACAATCAGCTCTTTCACCCGCTTTTTTTATTACCGTGTTTGCACAGTCCGAAAGAGTATCTTCGTGATACCTGATCAATTCTCCCTCAAACTCAGCGTGGTGTTTTTCTAATGCTTGGATAGTTGTAACGTTATTAGGAAGATAGGCTAAATAGGATGGCTGGGAATCATACCAATCTAGTGAATATTTTAAACGCTTTTTAAGAAAAATAATGGTTGATGGCAGTTGGTATTTGTATGGAGTATTACCATTATTTTTTATTTTTTCTACGATGGTTTTTCTCAATTGCCCGGTTACAATTTCATTAGAACGTACTAGTAAGACCCAGGGGGCATTGATCTTAGTCAAGCCGCATTCCCATCTAGAAGAAGTCGTGGTAACAGAATGAATACAAATCGACATATTGAATTCATTGATGACGTCTTTTGCAGAATTTTCATTCTCTCCAATCACTACCACGATTTCTGGCACCCAACTTTTCAGTGCTTCTAGGCAGGAACGAAGCTTTTCCACAGAATCCTCAAAGGATACTACAGCTGCAAGGTCTGTTTTTGAGGTTGGATTATTCACGAAAATTGAATGAAATTAATAAAAACATGTACGATTTAAATTATCTCACAAAGGTAGGAATTGATGATATAAATAACTTTTGAATTACTTTGTCTAAAGACATTGTACCTTTGTTTAATATTGGGTGAATGTGTTTCTATTGTTACGATTAGAAGTTTTTCCCAACTTTAAAATCTGAAGAGACCATGTATTTCCTAATTTTAGGTTCTGCGCATCAGTAGTATTTCTAGCTGAGACATGAAAATCAATTTTCTTTTGCCACACATACGACTTAGTGGGGGTGTTAAGGCACTCTTAGAATACGCTAACCGCCTAAATAAAATAGGCCACGAAGTAAGAGTTTTTGTTCCCCGTAAGGCCCCAAAGTGGTATCAGTTGCTGGATAAGTGGGCAATGCGAAAGCATGGTTTGCAAAGCCTTCTTCCTGAGGTTGTTGAGTGGATGGACAACACTCTTGCTATCGAAATGTTTCCGGAACCTGGAGAGCATTATTTGCCAGATTCAGATGTTATAGTAGCAAGCGCTTGGCAAAACGCTGAGTTTGCCGCTCAACTCCCTCCTCAAAAAGGAGTCTTTTTCTATTTTATTTTGCATTACGAAAGTTTGTGGACTCGTCACAAAAGCCGAGCCACAGAAACTTACAACCTTTCGTGCAAAATGCTTACATGTTCAACTTGGCTTAAAAAGACCTTAATAGAAAAACACGAAAAAAAAACTGATGTGTTGATTATACCAGTTGACCGAGAAGTATTTTTTTGCGATTCAAAAAAATGGAATGCAACACACCGTATTGCTATGTTACACCATGATTATGACTGGAAAGGATATGCGGAAGGTATTGAAGCGGTCAAGCAAGTCATGCAACAGGGAAGAAAAATTCAGTTGGTGGTATTTGGAGAAAAATTGGAAAATCCTAGTTCACTGTTTGATAGTGCTGGATTTGAATTTGAATACCACTATCGTCCAACGCGAACACGATTGCGAAAAATTTATACGTCTTGTGATATCTTTCTGTGCCCTAGTTGGTATGAAGGTCTTGGTTTGCCTTCAATGGAGGCAATGGCTTGCCGTTGTGCATTAGTTACCGCAAATACTGGAGGGTGTCTTGATTATGCGATTAATGGGAAGACAGCGTTAGTTTCTTCTTCTCGAGATGTTAAGGGCCTGAGTGAAAATATTATTAGCTTAGTGGAAGACAAAGCCCTATTGGGATCAATTTCTCAAAATGGGTATGACAAAATTTCTGAATTTGATTGGCAAGAAAGTTGTGACCAATTGGCAAGTATTTTTGAGAAAAGTCTAAGGTAAAGCCATGAAACTAATAAGACTCCACGATAAAATTTTATTAGGGCTTTCATTCAAATGTTTTCCAAGCCGATAAACTTTTTATAAAGATAGGTTTGTTTGTACGCTTACTATAAATATTAAACCGGCAAAAGAGAAATGTTTATTGTAACGGGTGGGGCAGGTTGTATTGGTAGTGCTGTTATTTGGGCTTTAAACAAGCGAGGTATAACAGATATCATTTTAGTGGATGGAGTAGATCACCCAGAAAAAGAAAAAAACATAGCATCTCTTGACTACTATAAACAAGAGGATAAAGATACTTTCTTGGATCGTATTATAAACTCAAATATACCATGGTCTGTAGATGTAATTTTTCATATGGGAGGATGTTCCTCGACTATTGAGCAAGATGAGTCTTTTCTGACCAAGAATAATTATGATTATACTAAATTACTAGCAACATATGCTCTTAATAAGGACATTCGGTTTATCTATGCTTCTAGCGCTGCTACTTATGGTAGTGGGGCAAACGGTTTTTCCGATGAAATGGATCCTTCAACTTTAAATCCTCTTAATTTATATGGGCATAGTAAACAGAAATTTGATATGTGGGCAAAAGAGCAGGGTGCTCTGGACCGTATCGTCGGGCTAAAGTATTTCAATGTGTTTGGTCCTGGTGAGTATCATAAAAAAGAAATGCAAAGTATGGTGCGTAGAGGTTATTTGCAGGTACTGGATAGTGGAAAGATTCGATTGTTTAAGTCCTATGACCCAAAGTATGCTGATGGGGAACAGGAACGAGATTTCTTGTACATCAAGGATGCGGTTGAGATGACTCTTTTTTTTTTAGATCATCCTGATATTGCCGGGTTATTCAATGCAGGAACTGGAGTAGTTCGAACGTGGAATGAGCTTTCAGAGGCGGTATTTAAAGCTATGGATAGAGAGGTTGACGTCGAGTATATAGACATGCCAGCTTTAATACGGAATCAGTTTCAATATAGGACTTGCGCAAAAATAGATAAAATTCGAAATGCGGGATACTCTAAGCCGATAATTTCATTAGAAGATGCGATTACTGATTACATTCAAAACTATCTCTTTTTTAACAAACGTCTTGCCTAGCGAACAATGATTTTTATCATATTGATAAAACATTATTAACAAAAGCCAAAATCGAAATAGCTTTTTAAAAACATTCTTGACCTGCTAAATCATCAATGAAAAGGCTTAAATTCATATAATGATACCTGTAGCACTAAAAAGATGGTTAGGAATGCCCCATTTGTGCGAGAACCCAAAATCAATTTTTATTGGATTGATCGGGGGGGTTGGCGATTTGGTTTCAGCGGCTCCTTCTGTAGTTGCTTTAAAAAAAAAATATCCATCTGCTAAAATCAGTTTTGGAGTTGGAGATGGTATTTTTTTTAATACTATTAAAAATGATCCTAATATCGACCACTTTGAAGCTCCCTTTTTCTACAATACTTGGAAAAAACGAGCACGCAGAAAGATTTACCGACAGAAATATAAGGAACATGACCTAGTATTTCTCTTAGACAATGGGACTCTGGACTGGTGGCAGCCGAAAAAGCATCTTATGGATATTTATGCTGAAAAATGTGGTGTGACTTTGGAACAACGAAGACCCATTTTTTATTTGAATGAAAATGACTTTCGCGAAGCTGACAAAAAAATTCTTGAACTAGGAATTTCAGAACAAGATAAGCTTTTAGTCCTATCACCGGAGACGAATGGCCATATGAAAGGTTCCTATCTCTTATTCAAAAAATCAGATACAATCACAATTTTAAAATTGTTACGATGGTATCTAAAGACAACCCTAACGAATACAATGGAACAATTCCTTTGAAAGGTTACCCTTTGGGACCTTCAGCTGCGATCATCAGCAGATCCAATTTTTATCTTGGCTTGGATAATGGTTTGACGCACATTGCTTCTTGTTTTGATGTTAAAATGATATCTGTTCATATTGGATATCCTGTCGAGTGCGCTGGCCCACTCTCCCCATTTGCCAAGGTAGTTTCGCACAAGCCTTTTGATCCTCCGGAATCTATTTCGATAGATGAAGTTTACAAGGCTTTTAAAGAATTAATTTAAATTCATAAAATATTAAGGATAAAGATAGCTTTGCAGTTCGGCTTGTCCTAAGTGGTATGCTAGATTGATTGTCCATTACTTTTAAATGATTGTTTACTAAGTTTGTCGTGAGTTCCTACCTTGAAATCGCTCCATATACTTCATACCGAAGCTGCCGCAGGTTGGGGTGGTCAGGAGATTAGAGTTTTGCAAGAAAGTCTATTGCTTCTTGAGAGAGGTCATAGGGTTTCATTAGTATGCAAGGCCAGTAGTCCCCTAGAAAAGTACTGCAGGTCTATTTCTAATCCGAAGTTTGACTTCAAATCTATTCCAATGAAAAAAGCGATGAACCTTAGAGCTTTCATTGCTTTATATAGGTATATTTTAAAAAATAAATTTGATGTTATTCACACCCATAGTTCTACTGACAGTTGGTTGGGAGGTGTGGCTGGAAAATTATTAGGAGTTCCAGTTATACGCACTCGTCACGTTTCTTTACCGGTGAAAGGTTTTTTCCCAAATCATCTTTTGTACTCCTACATACCTCAGCGAATTCTCACTAGTGGGAACATGATTTCAAACATTGTAAAGCAGGTTCGTTGTGTTGATTCAAATAGGGTCGTTTCTATTTCTGCAGGAGTTGACCTACGTGAATTTGATTCAGAGATTTCCGGAGAAAAAATTCGTAATGAGCTGAAAATTGAAACAGGTCAATTTCTTGTGGGTAAAGTTGGAGTCATTCGAGGTTGGAAAGGACATAACTATTTTCTAGAGGCTATTCCTTTAATTTTGCAAGAGATTCCCAAAGTTCGATTTGTAATAGTGGGTGACGGACCAGGTTTTGAAGAGATAAAATCTAAAGTTAAGTTAGCAGGAATGGAGAAAAAAATTAATCTTCTCGGGCATAGAGATGATATCCCGGAAATAATAGCGGCATTAGACGTGCAGGTTCTTGCTTCATTTGAGGGAGAGGGGACACCCCAGGTTATACCACAGGCATTTGCAATGAAAACACCAATTGTGGCTACCAAAATAGCCTCGATCCCAGATCTTTTGGGAAATGGTGAACGGGGAGTTTTGATTGAACCTAAAAACGCCCTAAGTCTTGCGGAGGGCGTGTTGAGGTTAATCAACAATCCTGAGATTGCGAACCGCCTAGTTGAAAATGCAAACTCATTTTGCCTCAAAGAATTAACGGTGGACAAAATGATGGATAAAACTATCGCTATTTATGAAGAGGTCACTTCTTCTTCCAAAATATAGTTAAACCTACTTTGAGTTTGTTAGGTCACATATGAAAATTGCTGTAGTTAGACAAAAATTTGTTAACTATGGGGGAGCTGAACAATTTGTTTCTGGATATGCAAATCAGCTCGCAAATATGGGACATGAGGTACATATTTTTGCAAATCAATGGACCTCGTCTAATCACCCCAATATAAATATTCATTCTGTTCGTGCAATTAAAAGAAATTCTTTTTTGAGAAATTTATCATTTGCTTGGTTTGCCCTCCGATCAATAAGCTCTAAATCGTTTGATATAGTTCAAAGTCATGAACGAACATGGAGGCAGGACGTATATCGAGCGGGCGACGGGTGTCATCGTGAGTGGCTTGAAAGACGAGCACGTTATTTACCATTTATAAAGAGACTCTTTTTTCGTTTTAGTTTGTTTCATCAGTTAGTTTTGAGACTAGAGAAAAGAATTTTTGAAAATGGAGAATGTAAAAAAATAATAGCTATTTCCGAGATGGTCAAGCGCGATATATTGAAGCATTACCAACTGCCAGAAGACAGGGTGAAGGTGGTCTATAATGGGGTGCATTTAGATAGATTTAACCCAAGTAATAGAAAATCTTTCCGAGGTGAACTTCGACAGCAATTAAGAATTTCTGATGAAGAAGTAATGATTTTGTTTGTGGGGTCGGGATTCGAGCGTAAAGGGTTAGAGTATTTAATGAAGTCTATTCAGTACATGAAACAGAAAAATTGGAGATTAGTTCTTGTGGGAAAGGGGAAATGGAAAAAATATTTGGATTTTGCTTCAAAGGAGAATCGGGAGAAAATAACTCACCTAGAACCTATTGATGCAATTGAAAAATTGTATGCTGCAGCAGATTTTTTTGTTCTTCCTTCAATCTATGAACCATTTGGAAATGCTAACCTGGAAGCTTTAGCATCGGGGCTTCCCATCATCACGAGCCGTAACTGTGGTGTTGCGGAAATAATCACGCCCTGTAAGGAAGGAATTATTTTGGAAGAGCCATCAGATTCTAAAGCCCTGGCTAAAGCTATCGATTATTTGATGGATTCAAAAACTAGAGAGCCAATGAGACAATCAGCTCGTTTGTTAGCTGAAAAATTTACCCAAGAGAGAAATGCCTCAGAGATGTTGCAAATTTATCAGAAATTGATAGGGGGTAAATAAAAATCCTACTATTAATTATAAGATTTAGAATCAATGAACGCCTAATTGTTCATAAGAAGAGCCACTTTGATGTTTTTAAATCTATAGCTTTGTAGGAGTGCCGTCGCAATAAAGTTTTTTGGCTGATTCTCCGCAGATACAGTAAAACTTTTTCCCGGGGTTCATCGGTGTAGTTGGGTTGATTTTCGTAAGCTATATGTTTATTTGTTTGTTTAATGAGCGATAGTAAACAACAAGTTTGCATTGAAAAGATGTCTTTTCAATAAAAATAAAAAATATTTTAATATGATGAGAAGTAGTTATTAGATACCAAGAATATATCTAGTGGTTCCAATTACCGCCAATTAAGAACTAGGGGATAATTAGCCGTTAGCAAACAAAATTAAATCAAATGACGGATGATTTTCCAATATGTATTAAGCGCTGGACTAAGTAAATATGTTAGGAGGGGATTGTTTGTGCCACTGATAGCGAGAGTTCCTTTGTAAACACGAGTAATTTCTTTGTCAGACACCTTGCGTAAAAGTTTCAGTTTTTTTCTTTTAGTTAATATGCGTGGAAAAATCTTTAGAATTTCAATATAACTTTTCATTTTAAGAAGAAACCACCTATGAATAACAGCATGAAACCACTGAGAAAACTCAATAGTAATTAAAGCAGGGGAAATTAACGCGAGTGTTTTGACCTCCATATTTTTTAGTAAAATATGGAGTCGATTTTTTTCAGAGGAGTAATATTTCAAAACACCTTTGTTAAATTTATAGTGGTGATACATGATAGCCTGTGGAGCAACTTTAAGTTGCCATCCTGCCAGCCGAACTCTCCATGATAAATCATGATCTTCGTGATAAAGGAATAGATCTTCATCAAACCCTCCTACTGTTTTATATACTTCTCTTCTTAACATAAAAATTCCACCACAAGCTGATTCAAATGGTTCCTGATACCCAGGGTCTTTCTCGCCGAGTAGGTTTGGATAGGCGATTCCGGTATAATTAATCAAAACACCAAGAGAGTTAATTGTGTTTTGTTGGTCGATGTGTAGGATTTTTGGGATAGTTCCTCCCACAGTGGAATCACTTTCTAAAACCTTCGCCAATTCTCCGACGCAATTGGAATTTAGCTTGAGATCGCTGTTGAGAAAAAGAAGGTAGTCGCCTCTGGCAATCGCGAACCCTCTGTTGATAGCAGAACCAAATCCTAAATTTTTCCAGTTTTCGACAATCTGAACCGATGGAAAATTTTTCCGCACAAAATCGATTGAGCCATCTTCGGAACCATTGTCGCTGATAATAATATCGATTTGATTTCTATCTTGACTGAGAAGGGATTGAATACACTCACCGATGACATTTTTGTCATTCCAGTTAACTATTATAGCGGTTATTCTTTTCAAAGTTTTTTTGTCCCGTAATAGGGAGAAAATAAAAATATTGAATGGTTATGAATCGTTATTGCAATAGATTATCAAAGTTTTATTTACTACCTTGTCTTGTTATTGGTGATTCAAATAGCGAAAGGACTATTATTGCAAGGTCGGTAGATTGTAAATGCGGTAAGGGCATCACTTCTCGAGAATAAATTTATTCTAAAATTTGCTCATAGAAAGTGTCTGGGTCATCAGAATTGAATGATTCATTTGCGTAAACAATGAGAACCATATTTGTATTTCCGATATTTTTTATGGCGTGAATTATTCCCGGAGTTATTTTTACTGTTTTTAATGCGCCTTCACCCATGAATAATTCTTTTTCTTCACCTGTTTTCAGGTCCTTTAGTAGCAGGAGGCCTTTTCCCTGTGGGACACAGAACCATTCTAGCTTTCGGGTATGGTAATGGTTGCCGCGAATTTTCCCAGGATAGGCAACTGAAACATGAATTTGACCAAACTCATAAGGAACATCTGGGTTTTTACTTCCCAAAACTTCTATAAGCCAACCCCGCTCGTCTGATTTGCAGTCTAGGTCTTCTATTAGAATATCTTTCATTGAGTCACCTCTTTTTGAAACCAGAGCAAGGTCTTTTTAATCCCTGACCGTAGAGTTGTTTTTGGTTTCCACTTGAACTGTTGCCTGAAACGTGTGGCGTCTAGTGAAAAAGAATTATGTCCGGTGCTTGTATTTGGAGAATACAATTCTTTTACTTCAACACCCGAAGATTTAATGCTCTTTATGACCTGACGCAACGAGGTCATCTGGTTGGTGCCAACATTATAAATCCCAGAAACAAAATTGTTTGTTTTAATTCCTGCGAGCACCATTGCTTTTATCACATCTTCTGCGTAGATAAAGTCTCTTTTCTGGTGACCGTCACCGTTAATTCTAAGAGGTTTTCCGTTTGTTGATTTATGACAAAATGTGGCTATAACGGAATTGTATTCAGGGCGGCATCCTGGCCCATAGACATTTGCAATACGAAGTATAACGTGTTCAAAACCAGAAAGTCGAATAAGATCCTCTGCGGTTTTTTTTGCGATACCGAACAGCGTTGCCGGTTCCGCCTTATAAGATTCGGTAACCAGCTTTCCAGGCGAGTTTATTTTTTTATAAACCTGCGATGAAGATGTGAAAATGATACGAGGCGAAGAATTTCCATATTTTTTAATTGCTTCGAGAAGATTGAAAGTGGCTTGGATATTTCCTTCAAAAATTTCTTCGTTGGTTCCTCGGTTTACACCGGCAATATGATAAATTAGATCCAAATTTTCAATAAAAGACTTTAGTTCATTTATCTCTGGAAATTTTTTGGAAGAGTTACGTTTAAGGGTAGTAACCTCAAAGTTGGTTAACTGATGAAGAGCATTTGTAAGGTGTGAACCTAAAAATCCTGATGACCCTGTTACGCCAACTTGCATTGGTTTCCTTTCCATATAACTATGGGATATTGACACACATTACTTAAAAAAATATATTTTTATAAATAATTTATACAGTATTTTAGAATTAGGAAGCTAAAATATCTAAATTTCAAATACGATGGTTGTTTTACTAATAATTACTTCTTAAACGGCATTATTTGTACGGGGCTTAAGCGGTATGGTTAGATTTGCTATTATATTCGTTCTTTCTCTGGCACTGACAATAAGCTTAAAGATAACAGATTTTCGGGTTGCCAACGCCGCAGAACCATCGGTGTTTAGTCAGGCGCTATCTGGCTATGCCTATCAGTTCCCAGAAGATTTTTACTCTCATGATGATTTTAGAATCGAGTGGTGGTACTACACCGGAAATCTAGAGGAAGTGGGAACTTCCCGTCCTTTTGGTTATCAACTCACATTTTTTCGTGTGGCTCTTGACACAATTGGTGATAATCCAAACCCATCTAAATGGAAGGTGGGGCATATTTATTTTGCGCATATGGCATTAACCGATGTAGAAGGCGAAAAGTTTCACTACTTTGAGAGAATCAATCGTAAGGGAATTGGTAATGCTGGTGCAGATTCTGAGCGATTGATGGTTTGGAATGAAGATTGGTCTCTTGAAGGTAAAGATAATGAACATTTGCTTGAAGCTGTTGAGTCAGGAATGGGAATAAAATTGCAACTAGCCCCTGAGAAGAAATTGGTGGTTCATGGGCAAGATGGGATTAGTAAAAAAGGGAGCGAAACAGGAAATGCCTCGCATTATTTTTCCTATACACGTATGAAAACAAGTGGGACGGTATTCGTAGACGGAAAAAGTTATAAGGTTTTTGGAACAAGTTGGATGGACCACGAATACTCGAGTAATCAGCTTAATAATGAATTATCTGGCTGGGATTGGTTCTCATTAAAACTCGATGATCAGACCGAATTGATGCTGTACCAACTTCGCAGAAAATCGGGAGGTATCGATTCTTTTTCGAGTGGAACTTTCGTTTCATCTGACGGGGTTTCACGCCATATAAAGCGAGATGAATTTATAGTTGAATCATCAGCTCAGTGGAGGAGTAAACAATCAGGTATTACCTACCCCGCTGGTTGGAAACTGAGTTTACCAAGTTTGGGAATTAAATTAAGCCTATCACCTGACTTGAATGATCAAGAGCTTTATAACCTGCGTTCAATTTCAGCATCTTATTGGGAGGGGAGCGTTTCAGTAGAAGGGACTATTCGCGGGGAACTGATTAAAGGTAAAGGATATGTAGAGCTAGTAGGTTACGGCAAAGCCCTAATACAGGATTTGCCGGATTAAATAACTAGGCAAAAACTTCCTTAGTTGGGGAAAACCAAGCTCGTAACGAATAAGATAAAAAATCGGAAAGTCTTTAAAATAAAGAGTTCTGAAAGGTTTGAAGTTGGTATAGAATTTGCTGTATTTATGGATTTATAAAAAATAAATTCAATCGAACCGGAGAAAGTCATGGTAAATCCCGTTAGTAATACTAGCAAACCTCTTATCACAGCACCTGACTCGCAAAGACAAAAGAATTCATCTCAAGAATATAATGAATATGCTTCTATCAATGTTGAATTCTCCGAGCAAGCAAAGAAAGTTAAAATATTTGAAGAAGGTAGTAACTTAACTAACGTATTAAAAAGTGAGTTTGATCAGATTTTTGGACTTGATGAAAGTAAGAAAGAGTTATTTCTTGAAAGGTTAGATAATATTTTAGCTGATAATTGACTTTGGAATTAGGGCTAGTCATTTCTGTGAGTCAAATTTGTTTTAATATTATGCTTAGACAAGTGAGCCCTCCATCTGCTTTTTCGAACTCGCTTATATCTAGCTCTAGTGTTTTAAATCCTTCCTGATGAATTTTATTTGCTATTTCATTTGATCCTTTTGAAATTAAAACCGTTTTCCCGATAGCTAGACAGTTGGCAGAGTAACGGTTCGATTTGCTTGCTTCAATCCATTTAAATTCATTAAGAGGGGTAGTGTCTACCGAAGATGGGTCAAGTACGAGAATATTTTTCCCTAAGTACGAGACCGAAGTTTTTAGGTGCAGCCCACTGAGGACTTTGACGGGAACAACAGGTTTTTTTGTAAACTTGGCTAGCGCGTTTACAGCTTCCAAATTGGTTCGGCTAGATATTCCCACAAATATTTTTTTTTTCGTATTTAGTACGTCGCCTCCATCTAAAGTAACGTGAGGAGGAAGTCTTTTTATGGTTCTATAATTTTTAATTTCTTTATGAATGCCAGCACCTTCGCCACGTCTTGATTTTTCTTTATTAGGGCAAGCCAGCGCTACATGGTCGAAAACAACGGTTGTGTCTTCTACAAACGGTGCATCGGGATATTCATAAGCAGCTGGGAGTAAGACAATTTCTACCCCGGTTTCCTCTAAAGCAGCGATATAGCATTCGTGCTGTAAACAGGCACGTTTGACGTTGATAGGTTGGTTTTTCGGGTTTGCAGAAATAGCCTGATTAAAAGAAGGGCCTGGTCTTCGAACAAAAGCGATGGTCTTGGGCATTGACCGAGGTTAGTCACAGGTTCGAGTATTCATTAGACGTGCAAAATAGAGCATG
>JYMV01022095.1_pt1 | contig 15066 bp, 10 predicted proteins | sample 338911 | NCBI WGS metagenome assembly JYMV01 (sample SAMN03354496, study PRJNA234377) | hydrothermal vent metagenome | biome: Deep sea; feature: Hydrothermal plumes at the Eastern Lau Spreading Center, Western Pacific Ocean; material: Seawater | place: Tonga | collected 2009 | depth 2000 m m
CGACAGACTCAGGTGTAAACGGCACAGGGAACGTCATTATTGGCTACAACGAAGACAATGGCAGTGTTAAATCAGGCTCTCACAACCTTGTAGTTGGTACTAATCATACTTACTCTGCTTATGGAGGAATTGTTGTCGGTATAAACAACTCAATAACGGGAGCTTATTCTTCCGTCTCGGGGGGGACTAATAACACCGCGTCGAATAATTATTCTTCCGTTTCGGGGGGGACTAATAACACCGCTTCGGGATGGCAATCTTCTGTTTCGGGAGGGTTCTCTAACACCGCTTCGTATGACTATTCTTCCGTTTTTGGGGGTTATGCGAATACCGCTTCAAATCTGGCTTCTACCGTCTCGGGTGGGAATGGCAACTCCGCATCGGGACAGTATTCTTCCGTCTCGGGGGGGTATCTAAGCACCGCTTCGGGATGGTGTTCTTCCGTATCGGGAGGGGCCTTTAACACCTCTTCGGGATGGGTATCTTCTGTAGTTGGCGATTTTAATAGCACTTTCTTTGATAACTCTGCTGACGGAAATACGGTTAATTAGTTGTTTTTGAAGTAGCATATAAATCTCTAGCTGTGCCTCGAATAATAATGTATTCTTAAACGGTCCTCGTATCATGCTGTGAATATTGGATCCAGGCGATGAAAAGAGAAAATAATTTTACAATCGAGCTAACTCAGAAGTTAAGTACTCCGCTATGCTCCTCATACCTTGTATTTCACCTCCAACTTCTAGCTCTGCTCCGTTGTTATAGTTAGTGTTAGTATTTACGTCGTACACATAACGATTGCCGCCTTCATCCTTTGCGTACTCGATAGCTCCTATGCCTATTCCGTTATCTAGAAGGAACACCTTGTACTTGTGCAAATCGTCATTTTCATAGTTCTGGTGAATAGAGAATTTTGCACTTACTCCATCAGTAGGACAGAAGTCATCATTTACGTGGCATGAATCTGCTGGCAGAGTTCGAAACCACCTGAAACGTCAACTCTAACAGCGTAAATCATCTCTCCTCCAATAAATTCAACACGTGTAATACCGTGAATGATTCTAATGAATATAGTCTCTTTACGCATGACTGTGCCCCTTACAATTCCATCAAGATCTGTTATCGCTACCCTGACCTTTGAGCCATGATGATTCTGTATAAATTTTATAACTTAGGCTTCATGTTTCATACCCATGAATATCGGTATTTGTAGATGAAAAAACTACTGTCATTAGCATATACTATTTGCCTCACGACAGGTATCTGGTGCCAAACCGCCTTGGTCCCAAATACTATTCATTTTGATGTAGGCAAATGGTTGCCTCACCACGAATGGACTATCTCAACTATAGACGGACCTAGCTTGGGGGTTAGGTCCTCTTGGATGAAAGCGTATGATGACGGTTGGGGAGCAGCCCATGGAGGTGTACAGCATGGCCTTGAATTAGGATATTGGTGGACGGGGTCTACAGAACACAAGGGTCAGGGCTTGATAGCGTGGAACCTTAGAACAGGCTTACACAATAGACTACATTGGGAGTTCCGTATAGGTTTGGCATACAGTCCTGCCTCATACGACCCCGGTCAGCCACTTGAGTTAAGAGCATTAGGAAGTCGTCTTAACGGGCTATTAGAAGTAGGTACAAGTATAAATATAGCCCCAAACTTGTACCTCAGGGCTTGCATTCAACATACTAGTAACGGAGCGGTAAAAAGACCAAATCCGGGCATCAACTCTTTTCATACTGGTATTTCCTGGCAAGGAGAGATAGGTGCTGATAAGAGAAATCATATCTCTCCTAGCCCTCAAATATCCAGTCTACAATTAGGACTACTTCAAGGAGCTCGTGATGCAGGTTCTTTTGGCGGAACCATATATGGCGTTACTGAATTACATCTACAGTACAACCATCCTCTAGGTCCTCGCTTCGCTCTCATAGGAAATTCGGCTTTACTTCACCATGGGGCATTGCGTTCGGAAGGCGGGGAAGGGGAACCCGTGCCAGGACAAGCTGAAAAATTACATGAACGCATCCAAGCCGCTGTAGCCTTTGGCGGTGCCGCGCAATGGGGTAGCGTTAATCTCGATATGATGGCTGGGTATGTCTATCTACGCCCCACGCCTGGATTCTACCGAACCCATCTTCGGACTCAATTGAATATTCGAATCTCATCGCAGCTAAAGATTCTAATCTTAATGCGATCTACTCGATTTCGAGCCGACTTTACCGCTATTGGGATAAGTGTTGATTTGATATAAAACAGTGATCAGTCTATTATGCAGCGGATGGAATAACCTCTATCATAAGATATAGATGATTGATTATCTCACCACAAACAAATTCGTTTGACTCAGGCCAATTGTTTCCATAATAAGATAAAAAAACCGTCCCGAGCATTTGCAAGAAACGGGGTAAGACATAACATGACTGGGCCGCTAAATATTAATAATTCTCGAAAGCAGAATACGGACATGCAGTAATCTGAAAGTAGATTCAATAGACAATTAAGATCTGTACTAACAATAACTACTAAACGCACCAAGAATTAGCAGAAGGTCATCGACAGTTACATTACCGTCTTGATTGACATCATCTCAAATATTCTACTCGCAAATACCTCCAAACGTTGATAAGACATCAAGGACATCGCTAACCGTTATTGAATTATCTCCGTCAACATCGTATAAGCAATTCAATGTGCACCCGAATTCTGAGAGTATCGCTAATACGTCAGTTACGGAAATACTTCCATCTCCATTTAAGTCTGTGGGACAGCCTTGAGCTACATAGCAAGAGCTAGGACCGTATACCGCATTTCCTAAGAAGAAAGAGCATGCTGGTTCATCTTCGAAGCTTACATCTAGATTAAGCCAAGCCCCATTTGACGGTATGTCAATAACATAAGCCGAACCTGACTCTTGAAGTACAATAGAATTTCCATTTACTGAAACCCCGCCTGATTCAGGCGCGCCTGTGTAATCAACAGTAAAGCTGACTGAGTAATCTCCTGTGGCTGGATTGCAATCTGTGTATGAAACGACTTCAACATTTAAAATATCACAAGGGATATCCATACCTGTCCAAAATTCATATCCATGAGATCCATCACCTATATATTCAAATGGAGGGAGGGCATTAACGAAAGTCCCAACTTCCCAAAAACCTAGAGACGAGCTAATAGATTCGTTTATGCTTCCGGAGCCTCCCCACTGTATGTAGTCCATTAATACGTTGGTGGGTCCGTACAATTGTAAATCGCCAAATGTTTCGTCAGCGGACCAATTTATCCAGGCCAATTGAAGTTCTGCACCTGCATCTAAGTATAGATTTTGGCTTCCAGAAAGCTCATCAAAGGAGTTATAAACTCCGTTCGAAGACACTCCCCAATCACTTATATCACCACCACAGCCCGAAATGTTCTTCACCTTAATTACATTGGAGTTGGGATTTACGTATTGCAAACGAATAAAAGCACAGCACGGATCCCTTTGAGTGTAGCAATTCAGGAAGTTTGCAGAGCAAGTTTCTTCCGTATTGACAAATATCTCAACGTCCACAGTTTCGCTATTTGCGGGTGTATTAGCTAAAGAGATTATCTGCGGACTGTTGTTGATTGCGTGAAAGGTCCCGTTAACGTTAAAAAAACCTGAACTTGGAGGGTTTTCGTAGGAAAGAACCAGCTGTTGGGTGTATGTGTTAGTCAATGGATTACATGGAAGTTGTGCTCCAGGTGAGATGTCAAGTATTGCGCATACAGGAGGCTCCATGTCGCAAGTAGTATAAATCGCATTAACGAGGCCTTGGAAAGACGCTTGACCAGACTCAACTAAAGTGTGGTCAGGGCATACGGTATAGATAGTTGGGAAATATGTGTTTCCGTAAGCATAAAATATACTCTGTACGTTGTCGAAAACCGGGAATGGAGTTCCCGTAACCCAATCACCAACTGTATCTGGTCCATAACCATATAGATCTGCGGAAGTAGTGGCGCCGTCAGACTCTAAAGAAAAAACGTAGACATCTCCTGTCCCGCCTGGACCGTAGATATTCCAAATATCATCTAAGATCCCAGTTTCTTTGTAGCTCCAGCAGGGAGTACACCAAGTAGCGAAGAAATCTAGTATTACAGTGTTGCCAGCATCAAGTAGTTCATATAGATTATACTCTACACCGTTAATATCGGTGGCAGTGAAATCAGGAGCGATGCTACCATTAGGCAATTGTGCTGAGCTATCAATTGATAGTATTGATAGTATTACTAATGAAAGTGTGCGAATATAATTTTTCATAATGTCTAATTCAGATATTCACATACTATAATATCTCAGGGTCTTAGATTTAGTCAATCAAATAACGCATAAAAACTGAATTTGGTTGCCTCTCCACTATTTCAGGAACAAGTATTACTAAATGCACCAAGAATTAGCAGAATATCTTCAACTGTAACATTACCGTCTTGATTCACATCAAGTGACTATTCCCAAGTGTTTCCAAATACGCCAAGGAGAAGTAATATATCATTAATTCATGATGAGATACACCCGAATTCGCTAAGTGCAACCATTTCGGACTAATGTAAGTTATTATATTTGAACAGTTTACACATGAAATACTTAAATCGACTTTTAACTTTACTGACACTGTCTTTAACGGTCTCATTAATATTTAGCTCTTATACAATTGCACAAAATTCATGTTGTGGAGGTGGAAGGTATTCTACGCCTATATATCCTACGACTGTAGTAGATGAGAATATATTTTATCGGTCTGCATATGATTATTTGGGGAATGTTGTTGATTTGTCATTTGATGTATACCGACCTGTTGGCGATAACTGCACCGCTCGTCCTGCTGCTATTTTTTACTACGGTGGGGGGTTTTATCAAGGAGATACTTCTGAAGACTACATAGTAATGCTATGCGACACACTCGCTCAGATGGGTTATGTCACATTTGCTTTCGAGTACAGAGAGGGATTTGCTACGGAGGATTTCGCTGGATTTCAAGGCCCATATCCCACTTGTTATGATACGGAAGAAGCTGAGAGAACAGTTTACAGATGTATTCAGGACGGAAAGGAAGCTGTGAAACACGTTAAATCGATGGCTTCAATTTATGATATCGACACTAATTATGTTTTTATTGGGGGAGCAAGTGCTGGTGGATTTATTTCAATGGGAGTAGCCTATATGGATAATTACGAAAGACCTGTATCGACTTATGATATTAACTATGCTTGGTATTTGTTTGATGGTATTCTTATTGATAGACCTGATATGGGGCTACTCGATGATCCTTTCTCTTATCCCGGAATTAGCAGTAATGTTGCAGGCGTGTTAGATTTAGTAGGCGCAGTCCAAGACACGAGCATTATAGAAGGACCAAATGATCCGCCAATTATAATCTATCACGGTAATGCAGATGATATAGTAGCTTATAATTACGATTATCCCTACGGTGGGCAGTTAAACTCTTACCCAATGCTCTATGGTGGAGAGCCGATAGCTCAACGAGCTAATAATCTAGGTATGAATGTTCAGTTTACGTTATTTGATGGCGCAGATCATGATATAAGTCCATATATGTCAGAAATCATTCTAGGATCGACATTATTTTTCGAGCAGATAATTTGTTCATCTGTAAATATGTGTCCAGAAGATGTTAATGGAGATGGCTCTATAACGGTACAAGATATTCTCAGTATTCTTGGAGAATTTGGTTGTATTAACTTTTGTGAAAATGATGTCAATAATGATGAATACGTAACTGTTGCGGATTTGTTGATGGTCCTAAGTTTATTTGGCAGTATCTGTGGATAGAATAATTCATTATTTTTATTGCAAGTCCATGCCTAAACTTTGAATTAGATTCAATGTGATTTTCCATGCGACCTGGGTGATATCAGGATGAAATTTAATCTTTGATTATTTTTGCGATCTATAGGCTATTTGTAGTTTATATATGTCAGGTTACATATTTCCCGAATTATTAGCTACTACATAGTGTGCCGAAGGCAGCAAGTAATATTAAGATATCCTGTACGTTTGTTGACCCATCATAATTGAGGTCAGTCATACAACCACTAGTACAACCGAATTCTACAAGTAATTCTAGAATATCAGCCACTGAGACTACTCCATCACCATTTATATCCTCAGGACATATGCAAGAATCGAATTCACAAGTACCATCATCAATTATTGCGTTAGTGTCGTAGTTACATGCATTAATATTTGTACAACCATGAACGGCGCCAGAAAGAACTACAATTACAGAACACCCATCAACAATAGATTCGAAACTATCGCCAACATCATTCGCAATAATCTGATTGGAAATGCATGCGTCTGCTAGATTCCCTTCAATTTCTACTTTCACCAAAACACCTGATCCAGGAGGAATAAAAGCACCAACCAAAGAGAAGCCTAAAACAATGTCAGAAGAGTTATTAAGTAAAAAACCCGCCTCATCTGCGGCGCCTCCATATGCACTTAGTATAATTACATCGTTTAAACTAAATTGGAATCCCGTTATAGGAACAGAGCTCTGATAATAAACGTCAAACGTCGTTTGGGCACAGATATAGCTCGAAGGAATGTAAAATAATGCAATAAGGAGTAGAGTAACGATTTGTTTCATGGGTGAGGTTTTAATTAGTTAATAATCAGCCTCATACATCAAGGTAGTACAAATTACAATATGAAAGGTCGATCCGTCAATAAAAATCAAATCAGGAATATGCGTTTAATTTTTGGTTATATTAAAATTTTCAGTAAATTACCAGCATAAAGTGTTCATTATGAGGGTTATAATTATTTTTTTAGCGTGCATTGTGTCATTTACAATTCACTCTCAAGTTAGTAGCGAGGGGCATCCTTTACAATGGAATGATTCTGACTATAACCCACAAACGGGCATTGTAGTTATGCCAAATATTAATGTTGATGCTCTTTTAGAAGAGGATGCAAATTCTGATCACACCCATTTTATCCCCAGGAGATTTGGAGTTGAGCATGATGTTCAATTAAGTATAGAAAACTCAGGAGTTTGGACCATCGAAAATGATTATAATGTTTGGAGACTTGGAATAAAATGTCCTGATGCATTAAGCATTAGTTTTATTTTGTCAAAGTATCTTCTGCCTAAAGGAGCAAAGCTCTTTATTTGGAATCAAGCTCGTACAGAATTCTTAGGGTCATTTACCGATAGAAACAATAAAGAGTTTGGTTCACTAGCAATAGGACTTATCAGTGGCTCTTCGGTTGTATTAGAGTATCAGGTGCCACTATCAAATTTAGTAAAGGGTGAACTTGAAATAGGAAAGGTGATTCATGGTTATAGATCATTATTAGGCCAAAATCTAGAAATTCAAGAACGTTCAGGCCCTTTTGGTACATCTACATTGACTTGCCATAAGGATGTTAATTGCCCATTAGGGATAGATTGGCAAGTAGAAAAGAAGGCTGTTACATTAATAGTATGTGGTGGAGCATGTTGTACTGGAGCACTAATTAATAACACTTCTGAAAATGGAGCTCCCTATCTATTAACAGCAAATCATTGTGTAAATGAATATGGTGGAACCTTTGATGATCCTCTTTTTTGGGTTTATTACTTCAATCATGAAACGACTAGTTGTAATGCTGCCACTTATACAACAAACCAAAGCATTTCAGGAGGTATTCTAGCCGCATGGTCTTCCACTACAGATTTTGCTCTTATAGAACTTACCGAAAACCCACAAACATATTACGATGTGATATATGCGGGTTGGGATAAGAGTGAACATATTGCATGGCATGTGACGAGCATACATCATCCAGCAGGAGATTCAAAAATGATTTCTGCATTCTATGATCCCCTTGACCCATCTTGGAGCTATCAAGTAAACAGTTATGGAGTACAGGCTTGGTGGGTGCCTCATTGGAGTGCAGGTACAGTTGAACCAGGATCATCAGGAGCTCCTTTATTTGATGATAACCATAGAATTATAGGGCAGTTATGGGGAGGTGGAGGAGGTGCTAATTGTGATATTAATGATTGGCAAGAATCAAATGTGAATTTCTATAGTTGGTATGGAAGATTTGATTTAAGTTGGAATCTAGGGTTATCTACATATTTGGACCCTGGAAATACGGGGCTACAAACCTTAGATGCTTATGACCCAAATGCAGTATATGATGGTGGTTGTATTGACCCTTATTACTGCAACTACGATCCAAGTGCTTTATTTGATGATGGGTCATGTACAGTAGATGATATATGTGGAATTTGTGGGGGGGATGGAAGCACTTGTTTAGGATGTACAGATTCAATTGCATGCAACTATGATCCAAATGCTATTTCAGATAATGGGAGTTGTACATACGCGGATTTCGGGTATGATTGTGATGGTAATTGCACATATGGAGATTTAGATGGAGATGGCATTTGTGATGCTTGTGAAACGATGGAATATATCATCGTTGAGTGTTTTTGTGAATACTTTGATCCCTTAACGTATACGGTGTTCTTCATTGATGTTGATGAAGTGAATTGTATTACTTATGAAGACTGTTATTGTGTATGTATCAATGATATTAACGGTGATGGGATATGTGATCCATTATGTAGTGAGGATATCAATGCTGATGGCATTGTAAGTGTACAGGATTTATTACTTGTATTAAGCGAATTCGGGTGTATATCATTATGCGAGAATGATGTAAATCAAGATGGGTACGTAACAGTTGATGATATATTATTACTCCTTAGCGAATTCGGTAATATTTGCGAATAGAACTCCCGTCTCTTAAAGTTGGGATGTCAGTACGCTGTATAAAAGACTAGTCTCTCATAATCCTTAAAAGCGAAAGAGTCAGCGCAAGCTGACTCTTTCGTCTTTCGTTGTAGCGGGGGTAGGAGTTACCTCCCTGACTTCGTCAGCTCGGTGAGTCCCTTGAGAGGGGCTTAACTAATCGAACGCCCGAAAGGGCTATCACCACCCTTTGGGTGATGATTTGGCTCTTTTTCTATTCAAATCCTTAAACAAATAAATTTGTTACGCATCTATATAGAAAAAGGGCCAGTACACTGTGTGTACTAGCCCTTTCGTCTTTCGACTTAGTAGCGGGGGTAGGACTTGAACCTACGACCTTCGGGTTATGAGCCCGACGAGCTACCAACTGCTCCACCCCGCGATGAGGTTCCGATTCAAATTGTAGTTAATTAGAAAATTCACTTGCAAGCCATAAACCTTGCGTCGAATCGGACATCAAAGGTAGTCCGTCTTTTTTAATATCCAACAATTTAGAATAATAAATAAAGGGGAGAGGCGGTGCGGTTTGGTATAGAGGGAAGATGTTGAAGGCGAATAACTTAGCAAGGGCTCCCGAATGCGGTTAGTAAGACTAGCATGTCGGTTATTCCGAAAGTTCCATCATCATCAACGTCGTATGGGCAGTTAGTGTTGCAGCCAAAAGTGCTTACAGCAATCATAAGGTCAGCTACTGAAACGAAATAGTCGTAATTCAAGTCAGCTGGACATGTGGGAGCATAATTGATGGTGCAAACCATTGGAAGGGGCTCAAGTTCTAGGGGACCTAAAGGAGTGAGGTCGCGACCCGCTAAGGCTGGGTGATTCGGAGCGTAACGGATAGATCTGAAAACCGAGTTAATGAAAGGTTTAGATCCTTGTGTGAGAGGACCGTACAAGTTGATGGGGTTTATGTAGTCCCACACGATTTCTTGTAATTCATTCACCTCGAATAAATGCCCACTCGCGCCTTCGCAGATCAAGGTATTGTCGTTAGGGAGTCTTTGCACACCGCTAATGTTTTGGGAGAAGAACTCGCTTGTGAGGGTTTCTGGGTAAGTCCAAATAGAGTTTTCTGGCCCGTAAGGATCGTTCGCATTAAGTGGGTATACTCCGTTAATTAACAGTGGAAGCTCCATCTGATCAACACTGCTATAGCTTCCTGCAGGTCTGTCAGAGCCATTGTTATAAAACAGAATATCACCAGCTCCAAGAAGGCCGTTTTTTATCCAATGACAGTCATGTTGTTTGAAAAGTTTTTTGTCGTTTACAGTACCTCTGTTGTATGCCATAGGGTTTCCCCAACGATATGTAATTCCTGAATCGACTCCACGTTTAATAATCCACAACTCGTTAAAACTTCGCATACTTAACAATATCTCTCCTGTTGAAGGATTATAATCTATTGAATTTGCATGTAACCAATCCCTTGCGCCATAAGACAATCCTCCCACAGCTTCGAAATTCACGTCTATTTTGTCTGGGAAGTCTTTCGGATTTCCAAAAGAAGGTAGGGAAGTATCGTAATTTTGAACCAAGTGGTCAAAGGCGTCCCAACTCCACACAATTTGCCCTCCTTCTGGGTAAGTAGGTTCAATTTCAAGAATATAGGTAGTCCAAATATTTACTCCAGTAAGAAGTGGATTTCGCCCTCTACTTATAGCTTCCGTGGCGCTGTGAATTTTCCATGCTATAACTAAAACGTTACCGTTAGGTAGGACTTCGAAATCGTGATGAAGGTGTATACTGTCTCCGGCGAGCGTGTATGACCATAATAATTCTCCATCCCAAGAGTATTTCTCAATAATTCCACCAATCCCTCCGGCCTGAAATATCTGAGAAGTGATCCTGCCAGCCCTTATTAAGCTCCCATCTTCAAGAAGGTATGCCATCATGCCAGCAGTGTATGTACTTATCCAAGAGTTAATTTCTTCTCCACAATTGTTAATCAAGTAGGTTGATTTACTTGATGTTGGAGCGAGAATTGTATAGCCGTTATATGCCTGGTCGAGGTTTGTGAATAGCCCGATTGATTGCTCCGGGGTTTGGGCTAAGGAATAAGAAAATGTGACAGTGATAGAGCTAACAAGCACTAGCATAATCACACTTAAAGATGTTTTAATCGAATTAATCATTTAAGACAGCATTAATAAATCCTATTCCTACAGGTAATCCGAGAGAGTTTGTGTCTCCACTTCTTTCTGGATGCCATTGTACACCTATGAAAAAGGGGTAAGCCACTGTGTCTTTATGTCGAATACCTTCGATTAATCCATCAGGTGCATGAGCCCATGCTTCCATTTCATTAGCAAGACGCGAAATACCTTGGTGATGGTTGCTTATTGTGGGATAAATATTTTCCGAATCAATTTCTATGGCACCAATTGTTTTACCTAACATAATGGCATGCTCAGTTGAATATCCATCACTTCCTCTATGAATATTGCTAAGTGTGTCGGGGATGTTAGGGTGAAGAGATCCCCCGAAATAAACGTTCATGAACTGAAGCCCACGGCAAATACCAAGACAGGGAATCCCCGACTTTTCTACGTGTTGTAAAAGTAATGTCTCAAGGTCATCTCTTCTTAAATCGATAGTTCCGCACTTAATGGTATCCTTAGGGCTTCCGTACCTTCCTGGATGAATATCCACTCCACCAGTCATGATAATTCCGCGAGCAATACTTAATTCTAATTCTAATTCCTCAACGGATAAATCATATGCATTAACCCACCTCCAATTTGATACAGAGTCAGCTTTTTCAATGAAATCCCTGTAAGAATGGCTGCTGTTTTGTTTGGACAAAACAATAGTGATGTGAGAGGTGTCCTTTTGTGAATCAAGATTAGCATCAACATTAGAACAGCTAGCAAGTAAGCATAAGCACAACAAATGAAAAGTGTGATTAATCATGCTGTAAAGGTAGGAAAACTAAACTTTACCCCTTATGCAACCCACACTCTTGTGAGGAATGTTCCCACCACCATCTTCCTGCTCTTGGGTGTTCGTTCGGAGAAATAGCTCTTGTGCAAGGAGCACATCCAATTGAAGGAAAACCCTTCTTATGCAGAATGTTTATGGGGACATTGTGCTTTTCGATGTAGTCCTCAATGTCTGCATCGCTCCAAGTAATTAGTGGATTAAACTTTAATATGCCTGACAGAGAATCAACTGAAATACGATTAATATCGGATCTATTTTTAGATTGCTCCATTCTTAGGCCAGTAACCCAAACGCTTGAGTCCTCTAAAGCCCTGAAAAGAGGATCTATTTTACGAATACTACAACAGGTCTTTCTGCTCTCAATACTTTTAAAGATTGAGTTCATCCCTTGGCTATTTACAAATTCTTCTAAGGATAAGGTGTCAGGGAAATAGCTTTCTATTTCGAGGTCATATCTGGATTTAGTTTTGTCAATCAAATTATAAGTCTCAGGAAATAATCTACCAGTATCCAGTGTAGCCAGTCTAACATTTAAGTTATTTCTAAATATTAGATCTGTCAGAACTTGGTCTTCAATACCAAATGAAGTTGTAAATACAACTTGCGTGGGATAGGCATCGCAAAGCTCTTTTAGAGCGGTAATGGGGTCTGTATGCAGATTGTAGGGTATGGAAGGGCTAGTCATAAGCCTACAAAGATACCATAACCCTACCCAATAAGTGGGATTTAATGCTGTATTTCACATAAATCACATCTTGTGATTTGTTAGTTGCTGATATTCACTTAATTAAATCTGCTAAACTTCTGTTTTCTAGAATCAGCAAATTAGCATCCCTTACTTCTGCCATTAATCGTTTAAGGCCACAAGCAACCTCGTTGCAGTCATCACATTTTTCATAAAAGTTCAACGAAACGCATTTAAGAGGGGCGATAGGTCCATCTAAGATTCGAATAATCTGTGCAAGATTCACCATTTCTGGAGGGTTTAATAAGAAGTAGCCACCCCCTTTTCCTTTTTTACTTGCGAGAACCTTTCCGCGTTTTAGCTCTAAAAGTATGGTCTCAAGAAATTTAGTGCTAATAGGATATTCCTTTACAATAGTACTAATGGGAAGAGGTCCTTGTCCTTCGTTTCTTGCAAGAGTGGTTAAGGCTCTAAATGCATATTGAGCTTTTTTCGACAACATTGTGACAACAATTTATTAAGTAATAATGATATAAATCATAAGGGTTAATACAAAACATACTATTTTTGTAGGAATCTAAGGTATGTAATCTATAGCTAATAATAATCATTAAAATCGATCATGTTTAATATTCAGTCTATCATTTCTGCATTTTCGATGTTGTTTTTTGCAATAGGAGTGTATGGTCAGGGGACACATGTTGCTGTTGATTGGAATGAGCATGTGTTAGAAGCGATTCGAAATGATTACGCTCGTCCCACAGTGCATGCAAGAAATTTATTGCACTCGAGTATCATCATGTACGATTGTTGGGCAGCATATGATACTACATCATCACAGCAGTATTTACTCGGAAATACAATTAACGGATATACTTGCGATTTCGATTCTGCGAATTTCGTAATCCCCGCAAGCCTAATAGAAAGGCGAGCAGCACAAGATATTGCGATGAGTTACGGCGTGTATAGGCTCATTAAACATAGATATATTAGCTCTCCGCAAGTGGCTTCTACGATGGCTAATATTAGTATGCAGATGGCGATACAAGGGCTAGACACATTGGTCGTTTCCACGGATTATCTAGGAAACTACGTAGCCGAGCAAATGATTGCATTTGGTATGCAAGACGGAGCTAATGAAGGAGGTGATTACGCTAGCTCTTGCTATACAGCGGTTAATCCTAACATTTTGCCAGAGGACCCGGGGACAAGTGGGATTATTGATCCTAACCATTGGCAGCCAATTGAGTTATCATTGTCGATTGATCAGAGTGGAGAAATCGTAACTGAAGTGCCGCCATTCTTAGGTCCAGAGTGGGGTAACGTATTTGGGTTTGCACTGCGTGACTCGAATCTAACAGCGGTTATGAGGGATACTTGCCTCTATAATACTTACCATAATCCAGGGCCTCCAGTTTACTTAGACACAACCATTGCATCTAGCTTTGATGAGAGTTTTTATAAGTGGGGATTCGGATTGGTAATTAATTGGTCAGGACATTTGGACCCATCTGATGGAGTGATGTGGGATGTGGGGCCTGGTTCTCTTAAGTATGACGGTGAAACACCTCCGGTTGAGGACTTCGCAAATTTTTACGATTGGGAACGTGGTGGACTCACTAGTTGGCACAATGAAGACGGATCTTTTGGCGGAAATGGTCACCAAATAAACCCATTTACGGGTCTTCCATATGAACCAAACATCGTTCCTCGTGGTGATTACGGCCGTGTAATTGCAGAATTTTGGGCTGATGGTCCAGATTCAGAGACACCACCTGGCCACTGGTTTACTCTTTTAAACGAATTTATACTAGTTCCTGAATCAGGGGCGCACAGATGGAGAGGTCAAGGTCCCATTATTGATGATCAGGAATTTAATGTAAAGTCATACCTAGCACTTGCGGGTGCTATGCACGATTGTGCTATCTCTGCATGGAGTAATAAAGGTTACTACGATTACATCAGACCGGTTTCTGCGATTCGTTATATGGCAGAGAAAGGCCAATGTACTGATGCTACGCTTTCAAATTATCACCCAGCAGGGTTGCCTCTAGTCCCCGGGTTGATTGAAATTGTTGGTGATGCTCATCCTTTAGCAGATTTCGGTGGAGTAGATCACGTAGGTGAAATAGCTATCCGTACGTGGAAAGGTCCGGACTATATAGAAATCCCCCAAATAGATGAAGCGGGAGTTGATTGGATTCTTGCGGAACAATGGTGGCCGTACCAACGCCCTTCTTTCGTAACTCCTCCATTTGCAGGGTACTTTAGCGGGCATAGTGCTTTTTCAAGAGCGGCTGCTGAGCTTTTTGAAATGCTTACAGGGTCTCCCTATTGGCCAGGAGGAATGGCTGAGTGGCCTGCGAATCAGAATCAGTTCTTAGTATTTGAGGAAGGGCCTTCAATGACATTTAATCTACAGTGGGCAACATTCATGGATGCGTCAAACGAGAGTGCTTTGTCTAGGATTTGGGGAGGTATTCACCCTCCTGTAGACGATTCACCTGCTAGAGAAGTAGGTCGTGTTGTAGGTCAGAATGCTTTTAACTTCGCTGAAACAATAGTATTCCCTGACTGGGCAATGGAATTTGGCGGAGATGGTTTTATACCTAGTGAAGCATGTGTAGGTGATTTTAATGCTGATG
>JYMV01041089.1_pt1 | contig 15063 bp, 14 predicted proteins | sample 338911 | NCBI WGS metagenome assembly JYMV01 (sample SAMN03354496, study PRJNA234377) | hydrothermal vent metagenome | biome: Deep sea; feature: Hydrothermal plumes at the Eastern Lau Spreading Center, Western Pacific Ocean; material: Seawater | place: Tonga | collected 2009 | depth 2000 m m
TATGAATCAAGCAGTATTTGTTGCTCAGCGGGAGAGCACTGCCTTCACACGGCAGGGGTCACTGGTTCAATCCCAGTCGCGCCCACCATTTCCCTCCTAAAACACTTAAGAAATAGCAGTCCAAGAAAATCACTCGGGAGCCAACTCCACGCAAATGGCCCTGAATGGACTGCAAAGGGCTCAGTTACATCGCACTGACAGCACAGTCAAAATTTGAAGTTCGATTTTTTGATAGAGGTCCCATCCCCTATTCCCAGGTGATTCAGCTTTTTACTGGAACGATGCCCGCCCCGTTAAGACATTGAAATAAAAACACACACAAACAACCAAACTGATGCGCTATACCCATCTGAGAGCAGAGGATTTGGTGGGGAGGTTGGAGTAACCGACCAAGAAGAAGCCCCGCTATGGCGGGGCTATATGGGGGTCCGCTCGCCACAAACCGGGCTCCAGAATTTGGCTTGAGAATTGTGGGCGCGCGCTAATCATCGGTCATCTGTATTAGGCCGTTTTAATCATACACTTGCTTTGATTGAATGTCGCTACATCCACATCGGTGATGACGGGACTCATTCCGGGTTACGATCCAGTCCGATCAATAGACACCCTGTTTTGGTTCGGGAATTGTGATAGCTGCCGGGTGGGTAACGCACAAAGTCACCCTTTTTCAGCACCGTGTCATCACTTTCAATTAACTCACCTTCAAGGATCAGATATTCCTCAAGTTTCTGGTGCTCGTGAGCAATCGTAGCCGTTCCCGGCTCCATCCGGATTACATACCACCCGGTCGCACTCTCGCGGTCATAACTGATATTGAGCAGGTGGATGTTTTCCTGCACTTCGTCCTCGAGGTCATACGCTTCATAAGGTGAATCATAAAGATTAACAACGTTTCTAGGTCCGCGCCACGAGGCGGTGTTTTCATCGGGCATGGATCGTAATCTCCTTTATCGGGTTTGTTCTGTCTTTGTGATTCTGTCTGCCTGCAACTGGCGTGGCACATCAGGTGTTAGCAAGAATGATAGTGTTGGCCTGTAAAAGACAATGATTACACTAACAGCCTCCTAGCGTTCACGTTATCCAGTTGGGGCGCCTAAAGTGCAGTGTGCCTAAAGTGCAGCCTGAGATGCAGTAACCATTCTTGATCCAATGCGTCAGGTACGCTAACGAATCATTATTAAGGCGTTGCGCTGCAGGAATGAAGATATTAGGGTGACCGCATTTCCCACCGGAATAACAGGGTTAGGGGTCACTCTATCGACCCGCTGGCGTTCTGGTTCCAGGATGACTTGAATATCAAGAGATAACGGAGAGTACGCGATGGCAAAACGAGTTGCAGTGATCGGGGCGGGCCCTAGCGGCCTGGCGCAATTGCGCGCCTTTCAATCAGCCGCTGACAAAGGTGTCGAAGTGCCCGAAGTCGTCTGTTTTGAGCGCCAGTCTGATTGGGGCGGGATATGGAACTACACCTGGCGTACCGGTACGGACGAATACGGTGAGCCCGTGCATTGCAGCATGTATCGGTACCTCTGGTCCAACGGCCCCAAAGAATGCCTTGAATTCGCCGACTATACCTTTGAGGAGCATTTTGGCCGGCCGATTGCCTCCTACCCACCGCGCGCGGTTTTATGGGATTACATCAAGGGGCGCGTTGAGAAGGCCGGAGTTCGTGGCCAGATTCGGTTTTCTTCACCGGTGCGTTGGGTACAGTACAACGCAATCAAGGAAAATTTTTCGGTCACAGTCCAGAACCTGGTTGAGGATCAATCCTACACGGAAGAATTTGACCATGTGATTGTGGCCAGTGGGCATTTCTCGACGCCGAACGTACCCGAGTTTGACGGCCTGGATACCTTCAATGGCCGGGTGATGCACGCCCATGATTTTCGAGACGCGCTGGAGTTTAAAGACAAAGATATTCTCATTATCGGTACCAGTTATTCAGCAGAAGATATTGGCTCCCAGTGTTACAAGTATGGCGCACGGTCTATCACTTGTTCGCACCGTACTGCCCCGATGGGCTTTCACTGGCCAGATAACTGGGAAGAGGTGCCCCTGCTGACTCGGGTGGATAACAATACCTGTCATTTTAAAGACGGCACCCGCAAGGAGATCGATGCCATTATCATGTGTACGGGATATCTGCATCATTTCCCCTTCCTGCCGGACGAACTGCGCCTGCAGACTGACAATCGACTATGGCCGCTTGATCTATACAAAGGCATATTTTGGGAAGCGAATCCGAGGCTGATGTACCTGGGAATGCAGGATCAGTTTTATACTTTTAACATGTTCGATGCCCAGGCCTGGTATGCGCGGGATTACGTCCTTGGGCAGATCACGTTACCGGAGTTCGAAGTCATGCAACAGCGCAGCCAGACCTGGCGCGAACGGGAAGAAAAACTAGAAAATGACGAGCAGATGATCTGGTTCCAGGGAGACTATGTCCAAGAATTGATCGAAGAAACTGACTATCCGAGTTTCGATGTGGAGGGAGTAAACAAGGCCTTTCTGGAGTGGGAACATCACAAGCACGAAAACATCATGACTTTCCGCAACAAGGCCTACCGCTCGTTGATGACCGGGAACATGCAGCCGATTCATCATACACCCTGGCTCGAAGCGATGGATGATTCAATGGAGTCTTACCTGGCGGACAGCTGACACAGACCGCTTTGATAAAGAAGCCCGGCCTAGGCCGGGTTTTGTTCTGATTCAGGGTTTCCTCTGAAGAAATATTTTTTCCACCAGTTGAATCTTTAGGATGAAGCGCGTAGCTCAGCAGGGCCAGGAAAATACATTTGAATATAGAAAGGGGGTGGGTACCCCTTTAGGCGTGTGCTGAAAATGTGCTGAACTGGTGTCCCTTCCTGTCCTCTCCTGTCCACTCAGGTCCTTTTGCGTGGAGTCGGTGCCTGAGTTTTATTGGGTTTTATGGACTTGTTTTGGTAGGTCACTGCCTTCACACGGCAGGGGTCACTGGTTCAATCCCAGTCGCGCCCACCATTTGCTGTTATTAATTCAAAGACCTACAGCGGTCGTTCCAGACTTATTAGTATGTGCGGATCACCTCCGCCCACTTTCTTAGAAATTCTTCTTTGTGATCAAAATGAATGCTCATCCAAAACTGGCGAGCCCCAGCATCGATCGCTTTATTGAGCTTTTCCACGCAGTCCTCGACGGTTCCAGCCACCGCGAAACGATTCGCCAAATAGTCAAACAATCCCAACTCTTTTATTAACTCTCTATTTTGACTATCTGGTTTATCGTGCTGATCAGTTCGATAACGGTGGCCTAGTTCCACTACAGCATCATACAAGTCTGGGGGAATGTGTTTGCCTGTGGTCGTAAAACGGCTCAGGTGACTACCGGCCGACGCGAGCGTCATCGCAATTTCTTCAAACGCGTCTGTTTGATTCTCACGCAGGTTAGTCAATGGCAACCACCACATATCTATTTCACTTAGGCTGCGCCCGCCGCGCTCAGCGCCGCTACGCACGTGATCTATTGAGTCACGTATTATTTCCGGCGTAAGGCCAGTGTTGATGATCACCCCATCTGCAATTTCCCCTGCCAACTCCAGCATTTTCGGTCCGGATGCAGCAAGATAAATCGGAACGCTGCCAGACCACCAGGTTAGCCTACAGTGCCTCCCCTGCCACTCTGCTTCACCCGTTTTGAGCAATTGGCGTACAGTCCGAACATACTCCGCCAGCAGGGCCCGGGTGGAAGGCTTTAATCCAAGATTTAATACCGCACTGTCTCCAGTCCCAATACCCAGCATCGTTCGACCAGGCGCCATCTCTTCCAGCGTTGCAGCTGCGCTTGCAGCAATAGCCGGGTGACGAGTTAGCGGATTAATCACTCGAGGCCCAAGTCTTACCCTATGCGTTTCCACCGCACACCAACTCAAACACATATACACATCCCTATAAAGTGATTGAGAATCCGCTATTCCTACAATATCGAAACCAACTTCCTCCGCGACCTGCACCCAACGCAATGTTTCTGCCGGTGCATTCGGAAGAAAGTTGACTCCAAATCGTATGGGCGATGTCTTCGCTGCGCTCATATTAATAACCTTATCTTTTCCTTATTCCTGAACTATTTGCATCACCATTCACAATGCTTGTTAAAACCGTTATTGTTGTTTTACTAACATTCTTCGCTCTAAACGACTCAGCACTCTCACAAGTGGCCACAACATGGCTAAGTAAATCAACGCCACAGCAATTAGTGGTGTTGGGTTATAAGTGATGCCTTGCGCGATACGACCCATCCGCAATAGTTCCGGTAACGCAACAACACTTGCCAGCGCGGTGAATTTAATTACTTCTAGCGTGTTGCTAGTTAAATCGGGAGCGACGTTACGCATTGCCTGAGGCAAAATAACGTAGAACATTGTCTGTAACCTACCGATACCGGTAGACCGTGCTGCCTCCCATTGGCCCCGACCGATACTTTCAATGCCTGCGCGCAGGATTTCACCATAATAACTTGACGTGTTTAAAAAGAATGCGATTAAGACAGCTACAAATCCGGGCACCTCAAGACCAACGTATGGTGTTCCATAAAATACAAAAATCAACAACACTAATGGCGGGAAAGCCCGGAAGAAATCAACATACGCAATCAATAATGCATTCAACCAACGATTGTGAAAGCTATACCCAATCGCCACTAAAAGTCCGCCCAAAAATCCGATTGGCACGACCACCACGCACAACTGTAGCGTCATCCAAACACCTTTTAATAACATTGGGTAGACTTTGATCAGGACTTCGATGTTAAAAAAATTCTGGACTAACTGTTCCATAAACTGACCCTAACGCCTCCAGGCAAATCTACTTTCAATCACCCGACTCATCGCCACCAACGGGATGAAAATCAACAGATATGCGATTGCAGCCATTGTCAACGGGGTTGTATTTGCCGAAAAGCCTTGCGCTGCACCGGCTTGACTCAGAATTTCCGGTACCGCAACTACAGATGCGATAGCTGTGCTTTTAGTAATAACGATAGTTCTGTTTGTCAGTGGCGGGATAGTCATGCGTATGGCTTGCGGCAAGACCACGTTGCACAGGGTCTGGAAGAAACTCAATCCAGTCGACCTGGCTGCCTCCCACTGCCCCTTGTCCACCGAAAGAATCCCAGCCCAGAATATCTCCTCCACAAAAGACGCTAAAACAAGGGTTAATGAAAGCCACGCGACTACAAAGCCTGACATTTGTATACCAACAAAAGGCAACGCGAAGTAAAAAACGATCATTATGACTATCGGTGGTAATGCTCGAAAAATATCTACTACAAAAATTATCAGCCAGTTGATAAAACGCAGCTGGAACGATCGCACGACCGCGAGTAGCAGACCCAGGACTAGGCCACAGACAATAATGAACAACGCAAGATGCAACGTAACCCATAGCCCGTCGATTATCGATGGCGCGTATTTTTCGATAACCTCAAGGTCAAAAAAATTATGCTTAATCCTTTCTAAAGCAGACATACAAAGCCAGCCGTCACTTTTGCGTTACCGCACTCAGAAAAGTACGGGTACGCTGATGTTGCGGCGCTTCAAAGATGTCAGACGGAGTCCCTTCCTCAACAATATGTCCCTCATCCATAAATATCACTCTATCCGCTGCCTCCCTGGCAAATCGCATTTCGTGACTGACTACAACCATTGTCATACCGGTGTTTCTCATCTGCCTCATGACCTCGAGGACGCTACCCACCAACTCAGGATCAAGGGCACTAGTAGGTTCATCAAACAACATGATTTTAGGCTCCAGAGACAGAGCGCGAGCAATCGCAACCCGCTGCTGTTGTCCACCTGAAAGCTCCCCCGGGTAAGCACCTGCTTTGTCAGTTAGCCCCACACCATCGAGCGCCTCCATGCCCCTACTGTTCGCGTCGCGGGTTGATAACTTCAATACTCGCCGCAGCGCAAGAGTGACATTGCCTAACGCTGTCATGTGCGGATAGAGATTGAATGACTGAAACACCATACCGATATGTCGACGTACTGCATTAATATTGATTCCGCGATTGAGAATATCGATCCCATCCACGTATACCGCACCAGCAGTGGGTTCCTCCAAACGATTACAACAGCGCAGCAAAGTGCTCTTACCAGACCCGGATGGCCCAATCACAAACACAAGTTCTTGACGCGTGACCGCGAGGTCTACGCCATTGAGTGCTTTAACCTGACCAAATGTCTTAACAATGCCCTTTGCATCGAGCACGACCGGTCGATCATTTGGGTTCACGATAGAAATCAGCATATCGCACTGGGCCGGGACAATACCCAGCCCAGTGCGACATAAGTTTTTGCTTTCTCTATAACAGGCTCTTACCCACAGTCGGGGCGATGGAAGGTTGCTACATGACCTTCAATACCGGGGGCACCATAACCCGCCTCAACCGTCACCATCGTAGAACCTGCCCCAGCGGGTGAGGCAAACCACTTCTCATGTAGTTTTGAGAAAAAACCGTCTAACTTCATGCACTCAACTACACGTTCGATCCTGTTACGAAGTGCAGCGTCTTCAAGTCGAAAAGGCGCAGAAAAATATCGACCGGTACGCACAACCAACGAGGTCTTTAACAACGGGTTCTGTTGAGCCGCCCAACCCGATGCGCTCCCACTGGCTAGATACGCATCAGCCCGACCTGATTGCACCGCAAGAATGGCATCAGCATTCTTTCCGTAACGTTCAATGGTGAGGTTGAGCTTATCTTGATGCTCAGTCAGCCACTTATCATAAATGTTGCCTTTATTAACAGCTACCGTTTTGCCTTTAAGTTGTGCTTCTGAAGCAATATGAGCGGCACTCTCTTTAATCAGGAACACCATTTCGCTATCTAAATAGCCCTCCATAAATAGCATCTTCTTCGCACGCTCGGGCGTAACGGTCGTAGGAGCCATAATGAAATCGTATTTTTTGGCATTCAATCCGGCAAAAATCCCTGACCACTCTACATCAACAATTTCGAACTCGACCCCGAGACGCTTTCCGATCTCTTCGATCATGTCAACGTTATACCCCTCAACGCCGCCTCCTGGCTTAGCCATCACATGGGGCGCAAACCCGACATCCGCCGCCACAACCATCTTTTCTCCAGCGTGAACAGCAGCCATCAACACAACAGAGGCAACCATAGCAACGCCCGAACTAATGCAGTATTTGTGAATATTCCTCATACCCTCTCTCCTTTTGATTATAGAAATTTGAACTCCGTCTCCTCATTGACTCGTATTGATGAGGTTTAGCCTGAGTTAACGGGCCGTATAAATTGTCCCCATCCCGGATTGGCAACGATAGCGCCATTATTAAAGATTAACCGCCCGCGCACGTAAGTTGATTCGACTCGACCACCAAAGTTCTTTCCATGATAGGGACTCCACTTGACTTCAGAACTCATATTCGCTTCATCGAAAACACACGACTGGGGATTAAGTACTACGAAATCCGCATCCGCGCCTGGCCTCAACGCACCTTTGCGAGGATAAAGTCCAAAGTGTCGTGCGGGTCGTTCACACAACAACGCTGCTACTTGCGTCGGTTGAAGGCCCCTTTCCGTCACCATCTCTGTAAACAGCGCAGGAAACATGGTTTCCAGGCCGGGCATGCCAGAACCGTTCTTCTGGAAATCTGCGTTTGATTTCTTAGAAATTGGCCACGCAACATGATCTGACGAAACAAAATCGACTTCGTCAGCCACAATTTTTTCCCACAATGCGGCCTTCTCGGTAGCCGAACGAATCGGCGGATTCTGTTTTAGTTTCGCCCCCATTTGAGCAACATCATCATCATCGAACACGAGGTACTGAATACATGTCTCAGCACTTACCCTAACGCCTTCTTCACGGTAACGCTTGACGTGATCAAACCCTCGAGCAAGCGAACTGTGGACAATATGGCAACGCACCCCGGTAATTCGTGCAATTTCGAAAACACTGACATTAGCGATTAATTCAGCGACGGGCGGGCGACTTGCACCATGCAAGCTTGCACTGTTACTGCGCTCGGAGAAAAGCCGATCAGTAAGTCGCTTAACTATATAGGGATCTTCATTATGGAAGGCCACCGCTAATCCAGTTTCTGCCATTACCGGAAACAATTCATAAAGTTCGCCTGTGTCGTAGCCGGGAAAGCGCACAGGATGATATTCATAGGTTGAGACCTTGTAGGCACACGCACCCGCATCAGCCAACTCCAACAAACCATTGGTGCCATCTCCCTTCCTTGCAGTGGCGTACAACGCCACATCGACCGAGGCGTGTTGATTAATGACATCAATCTTGGCCTGCATCCGTTCAATCGAGTTAACCGGATGGGGGTCGTCAAACGGCATGTCAACTATTGTCGTCACACCACCTGCAGCCGCCGCAATAGTCGCGTCAGCTAACCCGCTAATCCCCTGAGCGCTGCCCGCATGCACTTGCCCATCGATTACGCCAGGAAAAATATACTTACCTGTCGCATCAATTGTTTGTCCTGCCTCTGGGGGCGTTCCGACACCGACTGCACAAATCCTACCGGCGTCTATAGCGAGGTATCCATTGTGTAGAACATCATCTGGCAAAACCAGATCACCAATGACAACGGTCTCAAACATTTTTCTTATCCATATAAATTCTAAGTGGAATCATAGCCTAGTAAGGAGACGATTCCTTCCGCTAACACGACGGATCCGTCAGCAAAATCAGACATTTCCATGGCCTCATCAGGGTTGTGGCTACCTTTGTCGTTCCGGACCAATACCATCGCAGAGGGTATGCCAGCACGGGCAAAAATCGACGCATCGTGGCCAACCGTTGCGAACTCACGGATTTGAATACCAGCAGACTCGGCCTTGTCGGCCAAAACCCCGCGCAACTGATTGTCCAGGGGTGTCGGATCTGAACCCACACACTCACCTAGTTCAAATTCGACACGTCGCTTTTGCGCGATGTCGCCGGCCGTAATAACCGTTCTTTCCCGACATGCATCTAAAAATGTTTTCGTCGTGCCGCCAAAGTTGAGGGTAAAGTCACAGCGGCCTGGGACCTTCGTCATACCGTGATAAGTCGGATCAGTAAACAATTTACCGACTGTAAATACAGTGTCCGGAACACCCATGGCTTCTTGCTCTATCCAAAATGAGTCCAGCGTGTGTACGAGTTCAACCGCGGCGAGGGCTGCGTCATTACGATAAGCTCTGGGTAATGCTCCTGAATGACCATAAACGCCGAGACAGTGTGCGTATGGGAATCGCACGTTGCCACGAATCGTGGTTGGAATACCGACTGAAACGCCCTCGCCGACCAGCACCGGCCCTTGCTCAATATGCAACTCGAAAAATGCTCGGGTGTTGTTACTATTGATCGTCGGTCCCTTCGCTCTGCGAAGTTCATCGACATCCACCCCAACATCAGACATGTGCTCGGCCAGACTGCGACCTGTATCGCCCCGTCTCAACTCGTCTAATTGCTCAAGCGGGAGTGTTCCAACAGCAAGCCTGCTGCCTATGTACGCGATGCCGTACCAGACACTTTCTTCACCCCGAAGGCCGATCGTCGTGATGTCACAGGCAGGTCGTAAATCCATTTCGCGAAAAGCTGCTAAAACACTAATGCCCGCAACAACACCGGCTAACCCATCGTAATGTCCGCCTGTAGGCACGGAGTCAAGATGAGAGCCTGTTAATATCCGCGGCTGATCAGAGTCTGTGCCGCACAGACTACACAAAAGATTTCCCGCCAAATCCCATTCAACAGTTAAACCTAATTCGCCCGGTCGCGTTATTCCAACATGATCTGCCGTTCGCTCCCGTATCGCATCGAAGATGCGCGTCGCCAGCGGCATCTGTGAGCGCACTGCTGCTGCTAGAGAACTTGATCCAACCATCATTTTAAACACTCAGAAAGGACTTTAAAATTGGTTACCTGTTTGAACATTATGCAAACACTTCCAGGATTTCATCATAGTTTCTACTCAATGGAATGAGAACTATTTGATCGAGTCCCGCATCCAGCCAGCGCTGTGCACTTGTTCGACACTGTTCAGGCGTGCCGTGGGCAATCAGATCATCGACAAGCGCGTCGTCAACCAGTTTCATCGCGGACTCAATACCTCCCTGCTTCGGTGGCCATCCTCCCATTACCGTCTTAATCTCGTTCAGCTTATCATTCGGGAATGAAAGCGCTTTTGCAAAATGTGATTGTTGCCCGAGGTACTGCGTAACCAGTCGTTTGGCATCATATCTTGCTACATCCGCATCTTTGTTCATCGAAACATTGACCAACTGGAGCTTCTCGACATCATCGAGCGAACGTCCTGCTAAAGCAGCACCGGCTGCCAACCTTTGAATCGACGATCGCGTATGTGATGGCGGCAAGATTCCATTCATCAGAACACCATCCGCAAGCTCTCCGGTTAATTCCATCATCTTGGGACCGGTTGCTCCAATGAATATCTTTACATCTGGTGCAATCCGCGGGTCATCATGGCCAAGATCAAGTGTAAGATCTCGAACGTTAATCAGATCACTTTCAAACGTGACACCATCTTCTAACGCTAGCAATCTCCGCACTACGCCAATATATTCACGCATCTGGCGAAGAGGCATGTTGCGATTGATGCCCTGCTTCCACGCTAACGGATCCCAATACGCGCCCAGACCCATATTGATACGCCCCGGCGCGAGGTTGGCGAGTGTTGCAAAGGTTACGGACATCAGCGCAGGACCGCGTGTCCACGTATTGACAACTGCGGTGCCCAAACGGATTCTTTCTGTCGTGGCTGCCATCGCACCCAGTATTGATATGGCGTCCCGCGCCAATCGTGTTTCCGTGACCCATAGGGATGCGTAACCCAAGGTTTCCGCCTTTTTAGCCAAGCGCAATTGCTCTGCTACCCCCGGACGATCGAGAAACCCAAAACCAATATCAGCCATTCTTGAACACCCTATGATGAGCAAACCATAGTTTATAGCGACTATCTAGAACTCGATTGACATGACCATACCTAGCGTGGAGCACAGGCTCTGATTACTGCTTCAAAGGTCTTCCTTGAATCTGGGCCACGGGCAAATGGACTAATAATCGGTAGGTCAATTCCTGATTCTCTATAGGCCTCAATTTGTTCTCGGCACTGTCCACGCGTACCCACCACACTTGTGGCCTCTATCATTTCGTCGGTTACCGCATGCGTAGCGGCCGCCTTATCCCCTCGGGCCCAGGCATCCGCGACTTGTGCTGACTCTTCGACAAAACCATATTCGGCTAACAATCTGTTGTAACGCGGAAAAAACCCGAGATAAAACGCAAGCCCGGGTCTAAGCGCATTGAGTGCGTCGGAGCGGCTATCTGCGAGCGCCGCCGGTAACAGCGATGCTACGTCAATATCCGCCACTCTACGGCCGCACCGTGACGCGCCCGCTGCAATCCACTGGCGAATCTGCTCATTTTTTGTAAGCGTACTTCGGGTCAAGATGAGACCATCAGCGAGTTCGCCACAAGTCGAAATCATTTTCGGGAAAAGTCCTGCCAAGTAGATCGGGATTTCTTTACGGCCCGGGCTAAACCACAAATCGAAATGTTGTATCGTTATGGTTTCACCTTTGTACTGAACAACCCCGTCGCGAAGTAACATCTTGATAATATTGACACTTTCCCTCACTCGCGTGATCGGTTTCGAGTAATCAATCCCGTGCTCGGGCTCGACCTGTACCCGATGGCTAGACCCCAATCCAAGAATGAATCGACCACCTGAAATATCATCAACAGTGGCAGCAGCCATAGCGATCGTAGGAATCGAACGAACAAAAACACTCGATATCGCTGTCCCAAGCAGGATCGTTGACGTTTGTACCGCACACGCGGTTAGTATCGAAAACTGATCACCACCATGTCCTTCTGCGATCCACGCTGATTCATAACCAAGCGCCTCCGCTAACTTGACGCATTTGACGATCTCGGCAGGACCAGGTCCACCAGAGAATGCGATCCCAATTCGTTTCATACAGCTCTTTGACCAGTTTTTAGTCTGTACATTTAGCTGTCGAGTCCTTCCGGGATAGGATGGCCGGCGACTTTCAGTTTCAGTACCAGGCGGTCGAAAAGACGCTGGAGCTCGAGCAGGTCATCGGCATCCAGACTCGGGCCGGGATCCCTTGACTTGGCCGAGCGCAATACTCCCTGCCGACGAAGGGTTTCTTTACGCAGGGCGAGACCCAGCCCAAACTGCTGCTCATGCCGAATCAGCGGCAAGTAAACATCGTAGAGATCCTCAGCGGCGTCCGCCTTGCCCGCAACAAACATCTCGTAGACAGCCACCAGCGATCCTGGGAAGGCAAATCCGGTCATAACTCCGTCGGCACCGCGACGCAACTCCTGCGGCACGTACAATCCACCGTTACCAGACAGGATGCTAACCGGTCGAGTCCCATCGGCCTGAGGAGCTCGCCTCAGGCTGCTGAGTTTTCGATGACCAGGACAGTCTTCATGCTTAAACATCTTGATCGAAGGGAAGTTATTGATCAGTCGATTGATCACCGAGATGGACAAATACACCGTTGTGGTCGGAGGGTAGTCCTGCAGGCAAACGGGTATATTCGCCCCCAACGCATCAATGACCTTGGAAAAGTAACCGAAGACCTGTTCGTCGGTTTTCAGTCCGGGTATTCCTGAAACCATCACCCCTGCGGCACCGGCATCCATAGCCTCCCGCGAAAGGGCGACGAGATTGTCGATCCCTGGGTTGCTAACACCTACGATCACTGGTCGTCGCCCGTCGATGCGGCGCAGGGCATGGCACATAAATTGACTTTGTTCCTGCGAGTTGAGCTTGGGCGCCTCACCCATCACGCCCAGCAGTGTCAGGCCATGAACACCTTGTTCAAAGTAAAAGTCAATCAATCGGTCCAGACTAGGATAGTCAAGCGAGCCATCATCAGTGAATGGGGTCGCACTGATCACATAGACCCCTTTGGCGTCTTCATTCAGAGTCTGGCCTATACGTTCCATGTTCATTTAGCTTGGCCATACGGCATGCCGTTCTTTACTTCGCCAACATCTTTGGAGCCATTAGCAAATGTCTTTGATATTGTTTCTCCATAAGCACTGGGAACAAGCAATCCACAAAGAGCAAAGATAAAGATCAGCTGTCTCATTTGATTCCCCCCAACAGAAAACATCAGCAACAGAATTGGAAGAAGTCGTTTCATACCGTCACTGTGCTTAGTTAGCGGTTACTTCTTACACCCGATGTTTTCTATACCCCACGGGGTTTTTGTATTGCAGAGAGTGGCGCGGCTGAAGTCGGCCTCTTCGATATTGGTGTTGGTTAAGTCCGCATTGCTGAAGTCTGCTTTTATCGTTTGCAATTCTGACAGATTCGCTCCTGACAGATTTGCTCCACGGAACGATGCGAGCCACACCTTAGCCTGACTGAGATTTGCTCCTTGCAAGTTTGCCCCAGCCAAGTCAGCCGACCACAAATTAGCTTTAGATAGATTTGCGCCGCTAAGGTTTGCGCCCCTTAGGTTTGCGACAGGCATGTTTCGCCCACTCAAATCTGCACCACTTAAATCGCAATCGGGGCATTTGTTCAGCGCCTTAAATCGCTTCATATGCATCTCATCAAATGCATTTCCCTGCATAGAAAACACCAGCAGACAGACACCTAATAAGTAGCGGGTTAGTTTCACACTATCCCTACATCGCCGACCATGCGGCATTCAACGGTATTGTGATCGCGGATATGTTCGTAGAGGGGTCTGTCAAAGGGATGTTTTTCAATTAACCACGCCGTGAGTAGTTTGAAAGAATACGTCTCGTCACTCGCCGCCAACATACACTCCTCATAGCTACTGTAACTGTAACCCCAGCCATCAGCTGGCGTAACTACTTCTTCCATCAAAGGCGATATGAACACCCAGTAGATTGCCCATTTCATCTTCTTGACCCCATAGGGTTAATTGAAATTTAGTCTACTGCAAACACTCCACCAACACTGTGAACTTCTTCGCCTTGTCGAAGATGTAAGACGTTAGTTAAGGGGTTTCATAACGCCCTCTGACCAAGTGTCTACAAACAAGTGTTTCTCAGTATGTGTAACCCCATCTTTTAGGTAATAGAACTGTCTATATTGGGTCTGAACGGTCGGCAAAGACTTCTTTAGCGATAGTGGCGGCAGTTATAGCAGTCGGGAAACCGGAATAGAAAGCGAGATGGGTAATCGTCTCGATAATCTCGTCTTGGGTGACACCGTTGTCTAAGGCACGATTCAGATGGCCAATCAGTTGTCGTTCACGACCCATGGCGATCAGTGCGGAAAGTGTGATTAGACTACGGTCACGTTTGGACAACTCTTCTCTTTCCCACATATCACCGTAGATCACCTCTTCGGTCAGTTGGATCAGTTTCGGTGCGGTGGCTCGTATGTTGTCACGCACATTGGGTGTCGGTGTCTTACTCATGGTTTTTCATCGGGGAATTCGCGTGTATAAACTTGTCGTTTCATACCGCCACTATATTCCTCTAGAAATACGTAGGAAAGAAAACCGTATGAAACGGTGAGATGGAAATGGCTGAATAACGTTACTCACCAGGGAGCTCACACTGGAGTCCCTCTCGACCTTTGTGTGTGTGAATCCCTCAATGACCTTAAAGGGGGAGTGGATCGTTCCACTGAAATCTCGGATCGAAGGAACAGCCGATATGGAGTTCCTTTTTCGACGAGATCAGTGTGACCATAATGTGACCGGAATGTGTCCACTCCAGTCCATTCCAGTCACAATCAGTCACATACGCGCGGGATCGGTGTGCGTAAGTGGTTGATTTGATGTTAGCCCTGGTAGAAAGAACTGCCTTCACACGGCAGGGGTCACTGGTTCAATCCCAGTCGCGCCCACCATTTTAGTTAGTATTTCCGCCGTTTCTGGTAACCACTGCCCTGCCCGGAATTTCAGTGTGCTGAAAATGTGCTGAAAATCCGAGATTAGCAACTGCGTTATGTAGATGATCCGGTCCTAAGTGAGCATATCGCTCTGTCATTTGAATACAAGAATGAC
>JYMV01034548.1_pt1 | contig 15062 bp, 16 predicted proteins | sample 338911 | NCBI WGS metagenome assembly JYMV01 (sample SAMN03354496, study PRJNA234377) | hydrothermal vent metagenome | biome: Deep sea; feature: Hydrothermal plumes at the Eastern Lau Spreading Center, Western Pacific Ocean; material: Seawater | place: Tonga | collected 2009 | depth 2000 m m
GGGTGAATACACTGCGAAATTGGATCGTTCAACCAAACCCCGATCATGAGCTCTATATCATTTTTATTAAAGGCATCATAAAACCTTTGATTGGTTTTCAGCACTTCTTTTTCACTCATAAAAAATCACCTCAAAGCTAGTAAAATCTTATTGGGATGCTTCCAACAGGTATTCAATTGCATCAAAGGTTTCCTTAGATTCCCAGTTTTTTGCACCATCTACCCGCGCTACAACTCTACCTTCATGATTTATCACATAAGTAAATGGGATCGTCATTGAGGGGTAAAGCCGCTCGACCTCTCCTTTCTTGTCTAATAAAACAGGAAAGGTAAGTCCATACTCTTCAACAAAAGATTTAATTTTAGATCCCGCATTTTTATCGAGGGTCACCGCCAGAACCGTCACTCCTTCGGAGCGGTAACGACGATAAAGCTTCTCAAAAGAAGGCATTTCTACTCGACAAGGGGCACACCACGTCGCCCAAAAATTAAGAATGACTACTTGCCCGCGATAGTTCTCAAGACTTTCATAATTACCCTTTAAGTTTCGCAAGGTAAAGCCAGGTCCTAGGTATCCTACCTCCGGCTTTTCATGGCTGAAGTTTTTACTAACTTGAACATCGGAAATAGAAATAGGGGTTTCTGCAAAGTGCTCGAAGAAAAAAAGAATGGCTCCAATAAAAGCAATAATGAAAAGAAGCACATGCTTCTTAGTTGGAATATAAGTAATTTTTTTTGAGTCGTTCAACTTCATCTCTCATCATCTCAACTTTTATTCTCTGACCCATCAACAGAAAATAAAGTAGTGTAAAAGCTCCGAGAGATAACAAAAGCGTGCCTACCATGGAAGGATCCATTCCTGCACCCAAACCTTCTGATGATATCATTTTAGGTGGGGGATGGAATGTGCGCCACCATAAAACAGAAAAATGAATGAATGGAATATCAAGAAATCCAACAATGCCTAGAACTGCAGCGAAACGAGCACGCATAGATCCCATATCAGTTTGATAGCGAAGCATTAAATACGATACGTAAATAAGCCACAAAATTAGAGTGGATGTCAGCCGAGCGTCCCACACCCACCATGCTCCCCAAATTGGTCGTGCCCAAATTGGTCCCGTGATCAAAACTAGGGAACAAAAAATAACACCGATTTCAGCGGAAGCCAGGGCATATATGTCCCACTCTCTTTCCTTTTTCCACAGAAAAAGAATGCTGCAGAGAAAAACAACAAAAAAAGCAAAAAAGGCCAACCATGCCGCAGGAATATGAAAATACATAATACGTTGTACTGCCCCCTCCGTTTGTTCTGTTGGCACATAAACAAAAATAGCTACCATAGCTATTAGGAAGGCAATAACGGTAAGCCAGGTTAGAATTGAGCTGTTTTCTTGTTTCTCGTCACTCATCCTGCGATCCTTTTTTGACAGCTTCCTTTATAAGGTCCAAGTCGTTTTGTAGAGACTGCTGATATCTTTTGATTCGGAACAAGTAATAAAAAATTCCGCCCCACACAAAGACATTAGCCGCAAACAAATATTCCAGATTATCCATTCAAGTTATTCCTCCAGAACAAAATCTATCACCATTATGGAAATAGCAATGTATATGATATCGAAACACAAGGTCAAGCTCACCCAGTTCATCATGTTCGATAATGGTTCGCCTGCAAGCACCTGACCTGTCATTCTCACCGATCCGATAATAATTGGAATTATTAGCGGGTACAATAGTATCGGTAGCATAATATCACGCGTCTTAAGGTTTGCCGATAAGGAAGAAAGAAGAGTTCCTACTGCGCAAAACCCTAGCGTTCCCACAAAAATCACATATAACAATGGTAAAAGATGTGGAAGCAGGTCAATATTAAAAAAAACCATGAAAAGTGGTAGAGTAAATACCTCCATAATGAACAAAAACACGAAGTTGCTGACCAGTTTTCCAAAATAAAGTGCCGTCCTGTCCATGGGCGCTAGAAGCAACCCCTGCAGGCAGCCGTTTTCCTTCTCTAGCATGAACGATCGATTGAGTCCAATTGTTCCTGCAAATAAAAATGCTACCCATAGCACACCAGGTCCAACTTCGCTTGCCTTAATGAGACTAAGGTTGATTGAAAAAATAAAAATAATGACCACAAGGAGTGCGAAAATAAACATTGAGCTAAACAATTCGCGTGTCTTTATTTCTGTAATAAAGTCCTTCCAGATAATGGTCGTCACCTGACTGAAGTACCGATTCATAGAGATAACAAAGCTCCCAATTTATACCTCATTGCTCTAAGGATTTTGCGTAAAGGTTTTTAAAGTTACTTTGGTCGATACAATCAACCGACTCGAAAAGAGAGAATTTTCCTCTGTTTTGTATTGCCACCCGGTCGCACATTTCAAGGCCACAGGAAATATCATGCGTTGTCATGAGAATGGTTCGTTTTCCCGTGTGTAAACCACGCAAGCGATCCTTAAGCTCGCTGGTTGCTTGTAAATCCAACCCGGTAAAAGGTTCATCTAGAAATAAAACCGAAGGGTCATGCAAGGTGGCTCTGGCTATAGCCACTCTCTGCTGCATTCCTCTGGAAAAAGTCCGTATCGGGTCATACCTACGCAATTCGAGCCCGACCTCTTTAATAGATAGTTTGGCTCTTTCTTCTGGGTCGTCTAGACCATAAAGTTTGGCGTAAAACAAAAGATTCTCTAAAGCGGTAAGGTCTGGATACAAACAGGTCGCATGAGATATCACACCAATTTTACTTCTTAGTTCTACATTACCTTCCAAGGCATCGAAACCATCTATATTTGCTGATCCGGAAGTAGGGCGCATAAGACCGGTAAGAATTTTAATTAATGTTGTCTTGCCAGCTCCGTTAGGCCCAAAGATAGTAAGGAATTCCCCTTTATTTAAATTAAAACTGACTCCACTCAAAGCCTGTAGATAACCAAAATCTTTTCGGAGTTCTTGAACCTGAATAATGGAATGAGATGAATCGGGATTGATTTGCTCGTTCATGCGGGATACCACCATCGAAGATCAAATATCATGCTCATGCTAGAGTATGGACGAGGCAGTCATATAATATTACTATTTTTTAACAGCTGTTCACTGAAAAAGATATTGCACTAAGCTAGAAGAAAATTTTTCGAAGCTGACTTACCATGTTTTTTTTTATTTTTCTTTAACTCATCAATTCGTTCAAGAATGGCAATTGCTTCCCCTTCAATTTTACTCCTTAAAGCATCAGAATCCTCAACGGACACCTTGTCGGCTTGCAAATCAACTTCCAGTTCCTTGATTGATAGCAAAACCTCTTCTTTGCGAACTAGTAGATGTTTAAACTCTTCTTCCACAGGGTCAATTTTAGAAAAAGGCCTAGTGTTTGGTACTTTCCCAAACAACGGAATACCAATAGCAATTATAATTCCTGTGATCAAAAGTAGTTCGATAAAGTGGGGAAAAGTTATATTCATGTTTCCAGTCGATCTAACTCATCCTTCAAACGACGAGAGTATTTACTAGAACTCGCTTCACTGGGTTTTTCAGAACCTGATTCAGATGCGACATCGCCCTCAATATTTTGAAGTTCGATATCGGGTTTATTTTTTCCTACCCATCCATTTATAAGCTTACGTAATCCGATCCCTCCAATCATGATTGCCCCAAATGGAATTACCCAGGCAGTAAGATTAAATCCATTTTTAGTAGGAGCAGAAAGTACCGTCTCACCATATTTTTCAATCTGTTGTTGAACAATTTGATCAACCGTTAAACCCGACTCAAGCATTTTTGTAAATTTTTTTCGGTTTTTATCAGCCGTCGAACAAGTACAATTTATAAGGACTTTTCCACACTTATCATCGCATTTACACATCAGTTGATTTTCTAAGTCTGACAATACCGCGCCCGCACTGGCCATGCTTGAATTAATGATCGTAACAAACAGTACAATAAAAAAAACAAAAATGATTTTTTTTAAATAAATTATCATAGTCACTCTTGGGCTGGCGAAAAGACTATTTTTTGGAGTTTCAATCTCTCCAATCTTCGACGTTGCTCCAATCTGTCGGGCCATGCACAGACCATAGTTCCGAGAGCGATGATCCAACCCCCCGTCCATATCCATTTAACCATAGGGTTATGATAAACCTTTATTGTGGCCGACTCATCTTCAGAAAAATCTGCAAGGATCACATATAGATCACTTGCTAAGGTCGATCTTACATCTACTTCGGACACAGGCTGGTTTTGCCCCTTATAAAATTCTTTTTCCGGTCTCGCTGTCCAGATTTTCTTCCCATCTTTTTCAACGGCCAGTTGTGCAATAATACGAGTTTTTACTGAGGTAGCCTGAATCGCCGCAAGCTTTTCGTAACGCAACATATAATCTCTTATTTCTATAGTTTCACCTATCTTGAGCCGTTTTTCCGTATGAATTCCGTATGAAGATGATCCGGCGATCCCTGCATAAATCATCACGATGCCGATATGGACCGTATAACCGCCATAACGTCTCTTGTTATTCCAGATTAGGGAACCCAAAGCACCCAAATATGTTTCGCTTGAAGCATACCGAGCCATAGTTCCTTTATAAAACTCAATGAGCATAGATGACAACACAAAAATACAAAGAATGAACGCGATGTATGTATAAATTTCTGAGCGGTTTGATAATGGAAGCACGGGGAATAAAATGGCCCCTCCAATTAACGCAAACATCACTGGTTTTAAAAAGTTTTTCCTCAGGTTGGACCAAGTAGCCTTTCGCCAGGCAATGATCGGACCAATTCCGATCAGCGCTAACAAAGCTAATCCGATTGGAACGTTTACCTGATTGTAAAAAGGTGGGCCTACAGTGATTTTTACTCCGCGCACCGCTTCGGAAATAATCGGGAAAATGGTTCCCCAAAATGTTGCAAACGCGATGCCTAATAGTAATAAATTATTAAAGAGAAAACCCGCTTCCCTTGAAAGAAATGAATCCAATTCATTTTTACTTTTGAGTAATGGTAAACGTGAAATAATCAACGCTGTACAAACAGCAATAATAAAAAAAAGAAGACCCAGAAAATAATATCCTAATGTTGCTTCATCGAAGGTATGTACTGATTGAATGAGCCCACTTCGGGTGATAAATGTTCCGAAAATGGTCATAACAAAAGTGAGGAGAATTAGAGACATATTCCATACTTTCATCATATCTTTTTTTTCTTGGATCATGACCGAATGCAAATAAGCTGTTGCCACGATAAGTGGCATGAAGGCTGCATTTTCTACGGGGTCCCACGCCCAGTATCCCCCCCAACCTAATTCTACATAAGCCCAGCTCGCTCCAAATAAATTTCCCATGCAGAGGAAAAACCATGACACCACTGCCCACTTCCGAGTCAATCGAATCCAAGCATCATCTAAATTTTTAGAAATAAGCGCGGCCATCGCAAAGGCAAAAGGTACTGTAAACCCAACATAACCTAAGTATAATGTGGGCGGATGGATAACCATCCAGTAGTTTTGCAGAAGTGGGTTTAGTCCACGCCCATCTTCTGGTGGCAGAGGAATGCGTTCAAATGGATTCGTAGAAAAATTAAGAAGCAAAAGAAAAAAAGCTGTGATAGCAAGCATCACAGCCATCGCATAAGGGACGACAATCAAGTTCTTCGAGCGATTTTGAATGTGAACTACCATCATGTAGCTTGTTAAGATAAGGGCCCAAAATAGAAGTGATCCTTTTTGTCCTCCCCAAAAAGAGCTGAATTTATAGAAATAATCCAGCTCTATATTGGAGTATGCATATACGTATTGCAGGCTAAAGTCATTTGTGAAAAAAGCTTTCCAAAGGGCGATAGAAGAAATCACAATGCACGCCCATGTGATGAGTGGCGCTTTATCTGCACTTAAATAAAGATCTATGCGGTTTCCGCGTGCAGCCATAACATAGGCTACTGTCCCATAAAGAGACGTAGCCAGCGCAATCATTAAAGTAAACTCACCTATATCGTTCATAAAATACCTTAGCTTTCCTGTAATATCTCACTAGACCTACTGTCGCGATATCAGGGTCGCGACAAGACCTTTATGTTAATAGAATAGCGAGGACTAGATCGTTGTTTTAGGCAAGAAATCAACTTTCCTGGGGTCTGGTTCCAGCTTGGGCTTATAGTCAGGGAGAGTTCCTGGGTGCATCCCCCCAGCCTCTTTTTCGGCCTCATATTTTGAAGGACAGCTGGTCAAAAGTGTGTTCGCGTGAAAAACACCCTGTTCGTCCAAGGCTCCTTCTACAACCACCTCTCCACCGTCTTGAAACATATCAGGGGTGACGCCCTGATAAACAACATTCAAGTTACGGTTTTTTTCTTCAATAGCGAATTGAACGTTAAGGTAATCACCTGGGTCTCTTTCAATAGAGCCCGCAACCACATTACCCTTTACCTTGAGTCCAGTACCATGAAAAGAAATCTCTTGGTCCATTAGTTCGCTAACAGTAAAAAAATAAGTAGATGTGCTGTTAATTCCCGTTGCAATTAGATAGCCGATGGCCCCTACAATTAGTGATGACCCAAGGGCAAATTTAATCTTTTTACGATCCATAGTTTTGTTAAATTTAATATAAAGTATATTTTATAAGTTTTTTTTTGGAGCTATTTTAATGATATCACTCAAAATTTGACCTTGTCAAAGTAAATCATTTCAAATAAATATGATGACGATCCTAAAAACAATATAAAGAAACCTAAAAAAAGAAAAGGCCATCAACCGCTTTTTTTAATTTTGATATCCACGTAATGGTATCAAACGCCTCTATCTAAATAAAAACCTTCATTCATACAGGTCATTAAATTGTGTAGGTCAATAATGAAACTAGTATAACCCGAACAACGGATTACGGTAGTCAGTTGTGTTTACCGCGCCTAATTTAACTGTCCTGTTAGGAGTCTAGTTTTATCTATCTCAAGTCAAGCCTTTTTCGCACACTGCCTAAAGTGTCAGGCGTAAGAACATTTTGATATCAGCAAAATAGCACTTAAATGTTTGTGTTTTTATGCTTTTCTCTATTGACAGGGTGTTCCAATATGCTAGGATTGTGTCAGAAAGTGTCGTAAAGTGTTTATTAATGTTGTTATATTGCCAATTTGCTGCAATCAATTCGCATATGAACGGATTTTTAGGAACTTATAGCGTCAGTCTCGATGATAAAGGGCGCCTAAATGTACCAGCAAAATTCAAGGGCCTCCTTGAGAGGGACAGTCCACAATTGGTTATGTGTGTGATGGATGGGTTTCTCATTGTATTTCCTCAACGTGAATGGGCTGCAAATGAAGAAAAGCTATACCATCTCAATGCATTTGATAAGAGTGATCGAAATAGACTTCGGGAGTTCTATGCTCGAGCGACAGAGTGTGAAATGAAATCTGGCAAGATTTTAATTCCCGCCGCTCAACGTGAATCCGCTGGTTTGAAAAAGGAAGTGATGCTTGTGGGTATGTCTAAGACTTTTGAGCTTTGGGCTCCGGATCGACTAGAGAAGACATCTAAGTGAGCTGACAGTTCTCAGTTCGCAGCGTTGCTCTAGTGTATGTAACGCGGTTACAAAGAAGACCCTCTTTTAAAAAATGCCAAAGCAACACGAATCAGTATTAGAGAGGGAGGTCATCCAAAACCTTAACCTTTGTGGAGGCAGCTTGATCGTCGACGGCACCTTAGGAGATGGTGGGCACGCAGAGTTGTTGTTGAAAAATACAACGAGTGTTCGCGTGTTAGGGATCGACCGGGATATGCGGGCAATTGAGCGGGCTGAGAAAAGGCTAGCTCCCTTCCGGGACCGGATTACTTTAGTCCACGGAAACTTCAGTGATATCAAAACTATCTTAAAAAAAGCCAATGTAATGAATGTGGATGGATTGCTTCTTGACCTAGGTGTTTCTTCCCCTCAGTTGGACTCGCCAGACCGAGGGTTTAGTTTTATGCGTGACGGGCCTTTGGATATGAGGATGGATTCTTCTCAAAAAATAACAGCCGCTGATCTTTTGGTTGAACTGCCCGATGAGGAACTAGTGTCGGTAATCAAGGAATATGGAGAAGAACGGTTTTCAAAAAGGATCGTGAGAGCTATCCGACAAGCGCAAAAACAAAGCGCTATTAAGACAACTCTCCAGCTGTCAAATATTATCTCAAGTGTGATACATGCGTCGCGACAAACCAAAATTCATCCTGCTACGCGTACATTTCAGGCATTGCGTATCGCAGTTAATGGTGAGCTAGAGCACATAAAAAAAACGCTGAGAGACTCTGTCGATGTTTTGCGGGAGTCGGCTCGTGTCATAGTGATTTCTTTCCATTCTCTAGAAGATCGAATTGTGAAGAATTTTTTTAAAACCGAGGAAAAGGGGTGTGTTTGCCCTCCCAAAATTCCGATTTGTTCGTGCGGGCACAAGCAGCGATTAAAAATTATTACACGCAAACCAATTGTCCCGGCGGTTGAAGAAGTGCGACGTAATTCTCGTGCGTCAAGCGCTAAATTAAGGGTGGCGGAAAGAGTCTATGTTTAAGTGGTTGCCAAAAACCAAAAAAAATCAATTTCATGTGACCACACGCGAATATCGCGTGGTTTTGGTAGCTGTTGTAGGGTTGATGATAGTGGCTATGGCTTTTGTCTGGAGCAATGTTCGCTTGGTTGGTCTGGCCTATGAATATCAAGCTCTCGATAAAACCAAACGCAGTTTGCTTCGCGAAAATCATCTCCTTCATGTGGAGTGGGAAAGCTTGCGATCGTTAGATCGTGTTCAACTATTGGCAAAAAATAAAATCGGACTTAGGGAGCCCGAAAGCAGGCAAATTGTAACAGTCTTTTTGAAGAAGTAAGACATGGGGCGTAATAAAGAAAAAATACCGAGTGTGAGTGTGAGCCGAGGATCTCTTAAAGTGAGGTTGATTTTAGTTTCGGTTCTCTTTGCGTTATTCGGTTCAGGGCTTGTAGGGAGGTTATTCTTTCTCCAAGTTGTAAAGCATGAAGACTTGGTTTCTCGGTCTATGCAACAGCATCAGATGACGGTGAATGTGCATTACGGTCGTGGTTTTATATACGACAGAAATATGAATGAGTTGGCTGCTAACATTAAAGTTGAGTCTGTGTACGTAACGCCACAAGAAATTAAAGATAAAAAAAAGACGACTCTGTTATTAGCGAAAGCCTTAAAGATGGATGAAAAGTTAATTTTTAAGAAAATAAATTCAAGGCGTAGTTTTGTCTGGATTAAGCGTAAGGTTTCTCCTGCAGAAATCGCTCGGTTGAGAAGAGACTCTCCTTCAGGGGTTAATTTTATATCAGAGGATAAACGATTTTTTCCAAAGCGAGAGTTGGCTTCTGGTGTTATAGGGTTTACCGGAATAGACAACCAGGGTTTAGCTGGAATCGAACACCAATACGATGCAACACTAAAAGGAAATATTGTTAAAACGGTGATGAAAAAAGACGCTCGAGGAAAACTCGTGCAATTCAGTGGGAAGGTTAATGGAGAGGTCACGGAAAACCAAGGTATGATTTTGGCTATTGATGAGGTGATTCAGTTTTTCGCTGAGCATCATTTGAATAAACAGGTGAAAAAATATCAGGCTAAGTCAGGGGTAGCTATTGTTATGAACCCAAATACAGGTGAGGTATATGCGATCGCCAATATGCCTCAGTACAACCCGAACAACTATTCTGCTTACAAACCTAAAAGGTGGATTAATGGTGCGGTGTCCAACTCGTATGAACCGGGGTCAATTTTTAAGCCAATTTTAGCTGCCGCTGTCATTGATGCAGGAGTAGCGAGGCCTCATGACATTTTCTTCTGCGAAAATGGAGAATTTGACATTGGTGGTAAGAAGATCGGGGAAGCCGCTAATCATAAATTTGGATGGCTAACATTGCAGGACATCATCTCTAAGTCTAGCAATATTGGTTCTGTCAAGGTTGCTCGGCAACTTGGGAAAAGATCTTTTTACGGTTACATCAAAAAATTTGGCTTCGGGCAAAAAACAGGGGTGGCTCTGCCTGGTGAGGCTGCGGGTCGGTTTAAGGAATTGGCGGCTTGGGATGAAAGGTCTCTAGCGTCTATTTCGTTTGGTCACGAAATTAGTGTGACGCCACTTCAAATGATAAACGCTGTCAGCGCAATCGCCAATGGTGGGACTCTTATGGTTCCGCGTGTCACACGCGCAATTATAAAAAACGGAAGTGTTACTAAGCGCTTTAAACCAAAGGCCGTTAGGAGAGTTGTCTCGACTCAAACTAGCAGACAAGTGGTAGAGATTATGAAACATTCTGTTAAAACAGGAACGGGGGGAGAGGCTGCCATAAAAGGCTATGAAGTCGCGGGGAAAACTGGGACAGCGCAAAAATATGACCGCGAAACGGGCGGTTACTCAACCACAGCTTATGTTTCGTCTTTTGTTGGTTTTGTTCCTGCGGACGCTGCGAAAATAGCTATTTTGGTCATGGTTGATGAGCCTAAGGGGGTCCATTGGGGTGGTTCGGTTGCCGCGCCGGTTTTCAAAAATATTGGAAGGGAGACTTTGCGTTATCTAAACGTGCCATCAAATGATCAGCGTGTTTATATTTTGGACCGAGCGTGATGAGGTGTTTGAGAATGGAGAGCGAGTCTCGTTTCTTTAAACCAATCCAAATGGATTTAAGCTTCGCGAAAAATAATATTTATAAAATGAGTAAACTGTCAGGTCGAAAACTATCAGCTTTGATTCAAGGATTCTCTGTGAGAGGTGTCGAGGGAGCGTTGAGTCAGGAAATTTCTTCGATCGCTTTTGACTCTCGTGAGGTCGAAGATGGAGGTCTTTTTGTAGCCATTCGCGGATTTAAGCAGGATGGTTTTAAGTTTGTCAATGATGCCATCGCTCGCGGAGCGTCAGCGTTTATTACAGAAACACCTATTGAAGAATTGTCGAGTTTAAATCTTGATCAACGTAAGGTGACTGCGATTTGTGTAAAAGACTGTAGAAGTGCTTTAGCTTGGGTTGGGGCAGAGTTTTATGGTCGGCCATCTGATCGAATGGACGTCTATGGTGTCACGGGAACAAATGGAAAAACAACGGTCACGTATATTTTAGACTCGATCTATAAGGTTAGAGGGCAGCAATCAGGAGTAATAGGAACGATTCGCCACCGCTATGGAGATACGAATCTTGCGGCGTCAACAACCACTCCTGAGTCTTTAGATATCAATCGAATGCTCCATGAAATGACTGTGCGAAAAATTCGTCAGTGCTTTCTTGAGATTTCGTCTCACTCGCTGGTTCTTAAAAGAGTTTTTGGGATGCATTTTTCCGTTGGTATATTTACTAATTTGAGTCGCGATCATCTGGACTTTCATGGAACGATAGATAGTTACAAAGAAGCAAAGAAGGGGTTGTTTCGTGATAACCAGGTAGAAAAAACCGTGGTTAATATAGACGATTTGGTTGGTCGTGAAATTGCTAACGAATTTTCAAAAAACTTGTTGAGTGTTGGTATTAAAAAAAATGCCGATGTGATGGCAGAAGATTGTAGTTTGTCCAATGATGGTAGTTGTTTTACTCTAAAGACCCCATCTGGTTCCTGTGAAATACGAACTCACTTGTTAGGGATTCACAATATATACAATTTGATATCGGCGGCGGCGGGAGCATTCCACCAAGGTCTTTCGTTGGACCAAATTGCTAAGGGTTTATGTTCCGTTAATCGTATCCCCGGCCGCTTTGAAAAGGTTCCTTGTGGTAAGAATTTTTCCATTATTGTTGATTATGCGCATACGGATGACGCGCTTCGTAACGTGCTTCAAGCCGCGAAATCATTTACACCTGGTCGTGTTATCACTGTATTTGGATGCGGTGGCGACCGTGATCGAGGAAAGCGGAAAACAATGGGTCGTGTAGCAATAGAAGAAAGTGAATTTACTATTGTCACTTCAGATAACCCTCGAACAGAAGACCCACAACGTATTGTAGATGACATTCTTGAAGGTATTCCCTCCTCGACGTGTCAGGGTGAAGATTACGAGGTTGTCGTTGATAGAAAAGAGGCGATCCAGTTTGCCGTGCGGAAGGCCCAGCCTGGAGATCTAATAATGATAGCGGGTAAAGGGCATGAGGATTACCAAGTTTTAAAAACAGATGTGATTCACTTTGACGATCGAGAGGTTGCCGAAGAGGCAGCGAGGGGAGTGTTGTAAGATGATTGAGATGAAGATTGAAGAATGTTTGAAGGCTATTGGTGGGGAGCTTGTTTCTGGGGTTGGAACAAAAGTTTTCCGAGGAGTGTCTATAGATTCGCGAACTCTAAAAAAAGACGAGCTGTTTGTTTGTATCCGTGGAGATAGATTGGATGGTCATGATTTTATTGAAGAAGCTCGAAATAAAAAAGCGGCTGCGATTATCCTTTCGGATAGAAGTAACGAGGTTTCTGGAAGGGAGAAGGCGCCTGTAGTTGTTCGCGTCGATGACACGCTAGAGGCTTTGCAAGAATTAGCTCGGTTTCATAGAGGGAAAATGCCTGTGCGGGTTGTTGGTATAACCGGAACAAATGGAAAGTCTACAACAAAAGAAATGACAGCAGCGATAACAGAAAAAAGATTAAAAACAATCAAGACAAAAGGAAATCTGAATAATCACATTGGGTTGCCCCTTAATCTTTTTCATCTTTCAAAAGAAGATGAGGTTGCCATTTTAGAGATGGGAATGAGTGCGGCAGGAGAGATTAAGCGTCTTGCGGAAATAGCGCAACCGCAAATTGGTGTGCTCACTAATATTTCTGAGGGTCACTTGGTTCACCTGAAAACATTAAAAAAAGTTCAAGCTGCAAAGGGAGAGCTTTACGACTCGTTAAGTGAAGATGGAACTGCAATAGTCAATGCTGATGACCCGCTAGTGTTGGAGTTGGCAAGATCTATTCGAGCCAAGGTGGTTACTTATGGCGTTCATAATGAAGCTGACGTTAAGGCCGAGAACATCAGTTCGATGGGTCAGGAAGGATTTAGTTTGAATGTTCGTTTCTTTGAAGAAAATATTCCTATCTGTCTTCCATTTTTAGGCGAATGTAACATTTATAACGCTCTAGCTGCGATCGCTACGGGTTGTTCTTTGGGAATAGCCTCAAGCGATATTCAGGATGGGTTAAGAGACGCTAAATTGTTATCTAATAGATATGAGGTTGTTAAGCATGAAGGAGCAACGATCATAAACGATTCTTACAATGCAAACCCAAGGTCAATGCAAGAAGCCCTAAAAACTTTGGCTAGCTATCGATGTGAAGGGCGTCGATTTTTTGTCGTGGGAGATATGCTTGAGTTGGGGGATCTGGCGGAAGGTGCTCATGTGAGGCTTGGGGTGGACGTCGCGCGATATTCTGTTGACTACCTCGTTGTTGTTGGTGACCTCTCTGCCCATGTTGTTAAAAGTGCTGTGGCCTCCGGGTTGAATAAAAAACAGACCGCTACTGCTTCGGATCATAAATGTGCAGTGTCATTTTTAAAAAAGCACGTCCGCCCTGGAGACTGTCTGCTGGTCAAGGGTTCGCGTGGGGCAAGAATGGAGGAAGTTGTTGAGGGTTTTATCGCTTGCTAAACCAAGCACTCATTGAAAGGATTAATTGAGTCATGCTGTACCATATTTTTTACCCACTGAGTTCTGATTATTCATTTCTGAATGTGTTCCGGTACATTACTTTCCGGTCGGCCTACTCAGGGCTCACGGCCTTGATATTTAGTATGCTAATGGGTGGGATAATGATCCGCATGCTTAGAGTGTTTCAGGTGGGAGAAAAAATTCGAGATGATGGCCCTCAAGGTCACGCTGTTAAGTCTGGGACTCCAACGATGGGTGGGCTTCTTATTTTATCGACGTTGATTATGTCTACTCTTCTTTGGGCTGACCTGACGAATTCTTATATATGGCTAGCCCTTTTTGCGACTTTTGGATTTGGTCTTGTGGGATTTATAGACGATGTCATGAAACTAAAAAAGAATAAGGGGATGACAGCGAGAGTAAAGTTAGTGCTGCAAATTTTTTTGAGTTTGGCTGTAGGTATTTACCTGATTTATTTTGACCCCAGTAGAAGCGAATATGCTACTCGTTTATATATTCCTTTTTTTAAGGAGTTTAAGCCTGATCTGGGCGCTTGGTATCTCCTGTTGATCGTTGTAACGATTGTGGGCACATCAAATGCAGTGAATCTAACTGATGGTCTCGACGGACTAGCGATCGGCCCTATTATTATGGCTACGATTACCTACACCCTAATTCTTTATCTTTGTGGACACTTTAAGTTTGCTGAATACCTTCGCATTCAACATATCAAAGATGCGGGTGAAATAGCTGTGTTTAGTTCGGCGGTAATAGGTGCCAGCCTGGGATTTCTCTGGTTTAATTCTTATCCAGCTCAAATGTTTATGGGAGATGTGGGATCTTTGTCTTTAGGTGGGCTTTTAGGGACGATTGCAGTTATAGCAAAGCATGAGCTTTTGCTTCTTTTGGTGGGGGGTATTTTTGTAATAGAAGCTCTGTCTGTCATTATCCAGGTAGCCTATTTTAAATATTCCGGTGGAAAACGATTTTTTAAAATGGCACCGCTACATCATCATTTCGAGCATTCAGGTTGGGCAGAACCCAAAGTGATTGTTCGTTTCTGGATAGTTGCCGTGGTCCTAGCCATGGTTAGCTTAAGTACGTTGAAATTAAGATAATAATGTTGCTAAAAAATCAAAATATAACGGTGGTTGGTGCTGGATGTACTGGAGTTGCGACATCGAACTTTCTAGTTTCCAAGGAGGCCTCTGTTGTTCTTGTTGACATTAAGTCTCGCATTGAATTAGAAAAAAATCTTCTTTCACTGTCCCCGAGGGTTCGGACGCTATTTGGGTGTTCTGAGATTCCAGAATCTTCTGATTTGATAGTTCTTAGTCCGGGAGTAAATATTAACGCGTCGTTTTTAGAGAAATCTCGCAGGCGAGGAGTCCAAATTATTAGCGAAATTGAACTAGCTTTTCGTTTTACTAAAACACCTATCATTGCTGTAACCGGCACAAACGGAAAGTCAACTGTAAC
>JYMV01046913.1_pt1 | contig 15061 bp, 12 predicted proteins | sample 338911 | NCBI WGS metagenome assembly JYMV01 (sample SAMN03354496, study PRJNA234377) | hydrothermal vent metagenome | biome: Deep sea; feature: Hydrothermal plumes at the Eastern Lau Spreading Center, Western Pacific Ocean; material: Seawater | place: Tonga | collected 2009 | depth 2000 m m
TGGATTCATTTTTCTTCCAAATTTCCGTCTTCGTTTTCCTTATCATTAGTTTTTATTAACCTATCCATTTTCTTTTGTTCTTCTTCTCTTAATTTTTCTATAAAAGATTTCTTATCTTTTGTTTTCTTATGTGGTTTTTGTTGAAATTTCATTGATTTATACTCTTCTCCTTTTTAAATCCTATCCCTTTGAGTGGGGGTTAACCAGAGGCGTTTCATACAGGAAACTACATAAAAATTACCCAACAATGTGGAGAAACAAAAAACCCCGCTACTGCGGGGCTCTTGCTTAAATCTTTTGGGTGGGGGTTATTTCAACAGCACCATCTTCTTGGTCTGAACAAACTCTCCAGCCTTTATCTGGTAGAGGGATACTCCTACACGACAAAAGAAACCAAAAATATATAAGAGCAGTTTATTTTGAATTTGTTTTTTATTAGTTTATAAATATTTTTGTCTACAACTGATTAGTTTAATACTTACTGAATTAATATGTTCTCCTGAATTTTACCTTTGGGAATTATAGTAATAAAAACAGCCCCCTGAAAATCAAGGGGCTATAATCAATAAAAGAAGAGCATCAAACACTCTCCTTTTGATATGTTTGAAACAGACTACTGGGGAATTACATTTGTTGCACAGGGTCCTTTTTCAGTTGACCCTGCAATATAATCAACAGATTGTCCATCACTTAGGGTTTTAAACCCATCCATTTGTATCTCACTCATATGAACAAATAAGTCTTTATCATCCTCAGTTGGGCATTGAACCACTTAACTGTTCCTGTTTTTACTTCACTCATTTTTGTTCCTTAACTTTAATTAATATTTATTACTATTAAGGTGGATAATCTTCACACCTTCTCACCTCTTTTAAAGGGCAGCGAATGTACAATAATTTTCCATTTCCACAACTAATCTATTATAATAAACATAAAAAGAGAAAATTTTCTGTAATCTTCAAATTGAGAGTGAGTTCTGAGAATTTTTATTGTATGTTCCTCGGCTTTTTTTGAACCGTTTTTGTTCAGTTAAAAATAGTACATTATTATTGGTAATTATTCTTAAATAAGTAGAAAGAAACAGATGACACCATCACGAGGAAATACAGATGCTGACAGGGGATATATAATCCCAATTGGAGGAGTTGTTAGCAAACGGAAAGAACCTACGATCCTTGAGAAGTTTGTAAAACTGTGCGGTGGAGACAGAGCTATTATTACTGTCATTCCAACAGCGACTAAGTTAGAAGATAACGGCGAAATTTTTACCAGCCTGTTTACAGAAATGGGAGCTTCAGATGTATTTAGTATTGATATTAAAAAAAGAAGTGACTGCAGCAGAGAAGACTACCTCTCCAACTTAAGGAAATCAACAGGTGTTTTCATTTCAGGTGGGAATCAATTACGATTGTCTACAATTTTGGGGGGAACTCCGGTGGCAAAAGTCATCCGCAAGTTGAATGCAGACGGGGTTCACGTGGCGGGTACATCAGCCGGGGCTGCCATCATGCCGGAACACATGATTTCCGGAGGTCGGAGCGGGAGCACACCTACACCGAGAAGTGTTTCATTAAGTCCCGGGCTTGGCTTGACGAACAGCATTGTAATTGATCAGCACTTCCGCCAGCGTAACCGGCTTGGAAGACTGCTGGCAGCCATTGCCTACAGCCCTTTTCTAACTGGTGTGGGAATTGATGAAAATACTGCTATTTTTATTGATCATGACAACACGTTTTCTGTGGAAGGAAGCGGGGCAGTTACGGTGGTTGATCCAAGCAAAATGAACGCAACTTCTGTAAGTACCGCAGCCCGAAATGATGCCATCAATATTACGGATATAAGGCTACACATCCTTGCTTCCGGTTCAAAATATAACCTCAATACACATACTGCCACTGTTTTCGACTCTGATCTGGTAACACAAACATTTAATAAATAACTGTCAAAATCGGAGCAGGATATGAATATAATTTCAACAAACGTTTATGTAGGACCCAACAGGTACGCCCGTTTCCCGGTCATACGCCATGTTTTGGATTTGGGAATCCTAGAGGACTGGCCTACCGTAAAACTTGGAAATAAATTTATTGATACTCTTTTAGTTCTTCTCCCCGGACTGGCGGAGCATGGCTGCTCTTATCAAACACCCGGCGGTTTCGTGAGACGATTAAAGGAGAAAGAGGGTACATGGCTGGCTCACGTCATGGAACATGTTGCCATTGAATTACAGAATATTGCTGGTTCAGAAGTAACCTTTGGAAAAACCCGTTCAACAGACATCAAAGGCCAGTACAATATGGTCTTCCAGTATTTGCAGCGTGATGTAGGCCTGGGATCAGGCAGATTGGCGCGACAGTTATTGCTGGATCTTTTACCCCAGGATTTGAAAGATCAGATGGAGGATATTGATCCCGATTTCAATTTTGAGGAAGAACGTGACGATTTTATCCGCTTTGCCCAGCGTTTTGAATTTGGCCCCAGCACAGCATCATTAGTCAAAGCTGCCAGGGAACGGGATATCCCCGCCATGCGCTTGAACCAGTACAGCCTGGTGCAATTTGGCCAGGGGAAATATCAAAAACGGATCCAGGCTACAGTCACGAACGAAACCAGGCATATTTCTGTTGAGATAGCCAGCGATAAAAACGATACAAATTCACTTTTAAATGATCTGGGTTTGCCTGTTCCCATCCAGAAACTGGTCTACAATGAAAATGCAGCTGTGCGCATGGCCAACCGGATCGGTTACCCCGTGGTTGTAAAACCATTAAACGCAAACCACGGGCGGGGCGTCTCCATCAATTTGACCGAAAATGAACAAGTACAATCCGCTTTTAAAATTGCCCGTGAACGCGGTTCATCAAAAGGTGTACTGGTGGAAAGCTTTATCACCGGATTAGATCATCGCATGCTGGTTGTGAATGGAAAGCTCATCGCTGTTGCGAAACGGGTTCCGGGACATGTAACCGGCGATGGAAAACATTCAATCCAGAGATTAATTGACATTGTAAATTCAGATCCCCGCCGCGGTATTGGACATGAAAAAGTCCTTACAAAAATTCAGGTGGACCACCAGGCAGAGCGGCTCATGAAGACCAAAGGATACAACCTGGACACTGTGCTTAAGAAGGGTGAACAATTGTTTTTGCGCTCCACAGCAAACTTATCTACCGGTGGAACCGCCATTGATATGACAGATATCGTCCATCCGGACAACCGCTCCATGGCAGAACGCGCCGTGAAAGCAATTGGGCTTGATGTTGGCGGTGTGGACTTCCTGACGGATGACATTACACGATCCTATCGTGAAATCGGCGGAGCGATCGTGGAAGTGAATGCGGCACCCGGATTCAGGATGCACATTGCGCCCAGCCAAGGTGAACCCAGGGACGTAGCCGGCCCGGTAATGGACATGTTATTCCCCAATTCATCCCCCAGCCGAATTCCCATCGCTGCTATTACCGGTACGAATGGTAAAACCACAACCACGCGCATGCTGGCGCATCTCATGAAAACAGCGGGACATACAGTTGGTTTCACGACAACAGACGGCGTGTATATTGACGGACATTTAACCATGAAAGGCGATATGACCGGACCGAAAAGCGCCCAAATGGTTTTGAGAGATCCGGACGTAGATATGGCGGTTTTGGAAACCGCCCGGGGCGGGATTGTCCGCAACGGCCTTGGTTATGAAAGAAGCGATGTTGCCGCTTGTTTGAATATTTCCGCTGATCACCTGGGGTTAAAAGGGATTGATACGCTGGAACAACTGGCTGAAGTAAAACGGATTGTTGTGGAAACTGCGACTGATACTGCCGTATTGAATGCAGATGATGAGTATTGCCTGCGAATGGCTGATTATTCCAAAGCGGATCATCTCTGTTACGTCACCATGAATCCCACCCATGAACTGGTCAAACAGCATATTCAAGCCGGAGGGAGAGCGGTCGTTTTGGAAAAAGGCATCAATGGGGATATGATCACTTTTTATGATAATGGCGCTCACATTCCGCTATTATGGACACATCTCATTCCTGCAACCCTGGAAGGAAAAGCCGTACACAATGTTCAAAATGCCATGTTTGCCGCTGCCCTGGCGTACAGCATGGGCAAGGAACTGGATGACATCCGTCACGGTTTACAAACCTTCACCCAGACTTTTTTCCAGGCGCCGGGAAAGATGAACATTTTTGAAGAACATCCCTTCAAGGTTCTGCTGGATTATGCCCATAACCCGGCAGCGGTGCGTGCCATTTCCGAACTATGCAGTAAGCTGGATGTGAACGGCAGGCGGATAGCTGTTATATCAGCTCCGGGTGACCGCAGGGACGAAGATATTCAGGAAATTGCCGAAATTGCTGCCCCGCATTTTGACCATTTCATCTGTAAGGCTGATGATAACCGCAGGGGCAGGGCTGATGATGAAGTCCCGCAGCTTATGAAAAAAACTCTTTTAACAGCCGGGATTAAGACAGCCGGAATTGACGTCATCCCTGATGAAGCCGGCGCAGTCGAGGCAGCCTTGAGTATGGGTAAAGAAGGTGATTTAGTGTTGATCCTTGGTGACGATATCACACGCTGCTGGAAGCAGATTGTTCATTTCGATTCAGAAAATACTGCTCCGGTTGACAAATCGGCAAAACTCAAACAGGATGAAACAGTGGTTGAAGATTTTCATTTTGAATTGGAGGAAGGCCAGAAAATCATCCAGGACGAGCGCGGCGTCCGCATTGCAAAAGAAGAAGCGGACTGATGAACATCCTTGATACACGCCGCATAACCGGACCAAGCCTGTTTACTGATAAATCCGGGGCAATGCTGGATGTGGAAGTTCCGGATATCCGCCAGGAAGAAGTACTCCAGGTTTGGGGAAAGTGTGTGTCCTACGTATTACATTTAGTCGGCTGGGGAAAAGAAGAAATGAAAACTCGCCGTTTTTCTGGAGGAATCAGCCTGTATTTCTCCGCTCCCATTGATGCTCTTTATTCCGCCTGCTCAGTAAATGAAGTCATTTGGGATTTGACCCTTTCCGTATTAAATGGAGGTGAGCTTTTTCTTGAACATAGCAAGCTTGCAGAATTAAAAAATGAAATCAAGGCTGAATTGAATCCTGCCCTGGTCAAAATGTGTGCGGCTGCAAATGAACATGATGTCCGTTTCTTACAGTCTGACAATGTTGTTTCAATCGGGACAGGAACGGGTTCCCGGCAATTTGAAGTAGACAGCATTTCCGCTCCTCAGGAAATTGATTGGAACCAGGTTTCAGATGTTCCGGTAGTGCTCATTACCGGTACCAATGGAAAATCAACCACTGTCCGGCTGATGGAATCAATCCTGGCAACTGACGGCATGATGACAGGAGCTTCTTCCACAGACGGAATCCGTGTCGCAAAACAAACCGTGGAATCAGGTGATTATTCCGGACCGGAAGGCGCCCGTGCCACACTGCGGAATCAGGATGTGGAAACCGCGATACTGGAAATCGCCCGGGGCGGAATGCTCCGGCGGGGGCTGCCTGTGAAAAATGTCCATGCAGCGATCATTACCAATGTTGCGGAAGATCATTTAGGCGAATATGGCGTTCAAAATTTATCCGACATGGTGGAAACCAAATTCATCATTCGGCATGGATTGGCACCAGACGGGATTTTGGTTTTAAACGCCGATGACGCAGAAATTGTAAACTATGCTAAAAATGTTACCCGGGAGATTTGCTGGTTCAGTTTAGATGCGGCTGACCCAACTGTCTCCAATCATGTTAAAAAAGGCGGTAAAGCCTGTACAATTGAGGACGGGCAAATTATTTATTTTGAGAATGGAATAAAAACTGCACTGCTTGACCATCACCGGATCCCAATAACCATGGATCGAGCAGCTGTTCATAACAGTTCCAATTGCCTGGGCGCAATTTCCCTGGCAAAAGCTTTAGGAGTTGAAAATGAAGCGATTGCTGACAGCCTGCGTACATTTGGAAGTTCTTATACAGAAAATCCCGGACGCGGGAATATATTCAAAAAGAACGGCTATACAATCTTAATGGATTTTGCTCACAACCCCCACGGCATGAATGCCCTTGTAACCATGGTAAAAAATATTCCCGCAAAACGGAAATTATTATTGATCGGTCAAGCCGGCGACCGCAGCAATGATGATATTGCCGGACTGGTAAAGTCTGCAGCGAAAATCAAACCTGATCATGTTATAATTGCTGAAATACCAAAATATTTACGCGGTCGGAAAGTGGGCGAAATTCCCAGCGTAATCAGCACCTGTTTTAAGGATCACGGTATCACAGAAAGTTCAATCCAATTTGCAGACGACATCAAACAGGATGACTTGCTGATTTTGTTATGCTTGGACCAGAAGGAAGAAGCATTTCACTATATTGAAAATGAAATAGTGTAAGTAAGAGAAATAAAGTCTAATATAAATTTTAGGAAGAGGTGGATAATGGGCACTTCCGACTATTTAGATTGAGTGTTTTGTGAACAATCCTACCCAAAAAAATTAATAGCAATATTAATTAATTCATCAAAACTACCATTGCTTATGGAATGTTTTGTATTATGTGTCCCAAAAAATTTGGTTATATAAGCATATTCTTTTTTGTTAAGTATTTCAATTGCTTTTTTATTTCTTCTGGCAAATAATGTCCTTTCTGACTTATTCCCGGTAAATAAGGTGTCAAGTGTGTATGCTCAACTCTTGTTTCTTCCCCACCGAAAGCAGAAATGACCTGTAAAATACTCTCTTATAAAAGATTGCCCGGCCTGCAGAGAACCATATTATCTGCCAGCCTGGTTAATAGTATCCATGACTGAACGCGCCAGGCTGCACATAAGAAAATGATCATCAAGCACGGCCCCAATCAATAAGGTGTTATCATAAACGGCAGCCACACTTGATCCTGATAGGTCTTCACCGATACTCAAATATATCTCCTGGAAAATATAGCTCCTGTTCTCATCCATGGACAGACGCAAAACCTGCGATGGGGACACCGCATCAGGATTTTCAGCATGATAGATAAAGGTAAGCAGTTTTGGATGAGAACCGATCCAAAGGCCGCCGTCATTATCCAGTTCAATATTATCCACGCCGGTACCTAAAAATATTTCCTGTTTAAATGTGAGTGTATCATCATCATGGCGGGAATAAACAGATATTTTCTTAGCAACCGTTTCGGCCACATAGACAATGCTCCCATCCGGGCTCATATTAATACCATTGGCATAGGACAGCCTGTCTGCTGCAAGGCTGAAGTTTTGTCCATCATACACCAATACGTTTGCCCTGGAGATGCGTAAATAATCTTCGATCATCTTTCCGTTATAGGATGCTGCCCCGTGATCATTGGTGACATAAAACCGGTTCTCATCCAGCATAACCAGATCATTAGGGCTGACCAGCAGCGGGTCAGTTATCGTCTTCAGATAGGACAATTTTCCATCACGGAAATCAAATACTTCAATAGAATTCTCGCTCCCGGCATGGTTCACCACACATAATCGAGTACCCCCGCTCTTTTTTTCATAGGCACCTATCCCATGCGGATGAAATTTAAATCCAGGTCCCGGGTCAGGTTCACTGGCTGGGGAGACGGATCATTCAGATCAAAAGAAAATATCCCGTCCTGAACAGGAGTACCGGCCAGGGTCAGCCAGCGGTGATCACTTGAGATCAGCGCAATACCATTGCTCAGTATGGTGATGTCTTCCGGACCATGAACACCATGGACCGCGACACACGGTCCTTTAAAATGTGGATCAATATTTTTGAATTCCCCCGCATCATACATTATTATCCCGATATAGGAAAAAATCCCGAGAGCTACAGAAAAAAAATTGATTTTGCATTTATCAATGAAAAATCATTTACCAGCTATACCCGTTCTCTTCGAGCAAATACTGGGCATTTTCATGACCAAGTCGGGCTGCCTTTTTAAAAAAAGAGTAAGCCTGATCATGATTACCTTTACTCTTATAAGCAATTCCAAGGTTATTGTAAATATCTCCATTATCGGGTTCTATTTTTATAGCTCTCTTATAAGCCTGGATGGCTTTTTTATATTCCCCCATTTTCCGGTAGACAACCCCTAGGTTGTTGTAGGCGATTGTAAAATCAGGTTTTAATTTGATGGCTTTTTCATAATATTGGATGGCCAGAGCAGTATTGTCCTGATGCTGATAGACGTTTCCCAGATTAAAATAGGGTTCAGCATATTCTGGCTCCAATTCTAAAGCCATATTGTATGATTCCATCGCCAAGTGGTAGTTATCGAGGTTCTTGTAAGCCACACCCAGGTTATTAAAGGCAACCGCATAATCGGGCTGAAGCTCGATGGCCTTCTCATAGGATTGGACAGCCTGGATATAAGCACCTTGTTTATTATTCACAGAACCAAGATGGTAATAAGCAGCCGCATAATCAGGCCGGAGTTCAATAGCCCTATGTAAAGAACGGATAGCAGGAAGAAAATTTTCTTCCATACTATAGGCTACACCCAGATTGATGTGTACATCTGCCGCATCAGGATCAAATGCAATTGATGATTCATATGATACAATGGCCTGGGCAATATTGCCTTGATTCTTATAGGCTACTCCCTGAAGGTTATAGATGATAGCGTTATCTGGAACGAGTTCAATTGCCATTTCGTAAGCCATAACGGCCTGGGGATAACTACCCAGTTCATCATATGCAGTGCCAAGATTATATTGGCAAAGCGCACAATCAGGGTTTAATTCAACAGCCTTTTTATAAAGGGTAATGGCTCCTTCGATGTTACCAAGACCTACATAGGCAACACCCAGATTATTAAAGGCCTCAAAATCCTCCGGGTTTAATTCAATCACCATTTCATATGCCTGTATCGAATTAATATTATCTTCCAGTTGATGATAGGCAACCCCAAGGTTGTAATAGATCAAAGCATATTCCGATAACGAAAGGCTGTGGTTCATGACATCGATCTGAATAGCTTTTTTATATGCCTGTATAGCTCGCGGGTAATCTCCCTGGTTACCATAGGTAATACCAAGATTATTATAAGCTTGCGAATAAACAGGGTTTAGTTCAATTGCGTTCTCATAGGTTTGGATAGCTTGAGGGTAGTTGCCCTGTTTTTTATAAACGTTTCCCAGATTAATATAGGCATCGGCATTATCTGGATCTAAGACTATGGCCTTTTCATAAGAATGCTCCGCCTGGAGATAGCTACCCTGTTCATAAAAAACATAGCCCAGGTTATAATACACAGTAGGATTATCGGGGTCCAGTTCAATGGAATTTTCATAAGCCTGGATCGCCTTGGGGTAATCACCCAGTTCATCATATGCATACCCCATGTTAATATAGTTATCCGCATCACCGGGGTCATATTCAAACACCTTTTCATAGGCCTGGATCGCCAGGGAGAACTGCCGCTGTTTTTTATGTGTATACCCAAGTTCCCTGAAAGCCATAATATTATTTGGCGCGATCCTTATGGCCTTTTCATATTCTTGGATGGCTTTGGAATATTTTTTTTGGCGCGTATAAATCCGTCCAAGGTTAATATAGACATCCACATCACCAGATGCGATCTTAATGGACTTACCATACGCGTGGATGGCTTTTGTGTTTTTACCCTGTTCCTTGTATATAGTCCCCAAGTTTGTATAGGCATGGGTATTATATGGATCTAACCGGACTACTTTTTCAAAGGATTGAATGGCGAGAGGGTAATTTCCCTGGCCTATGTGTGCTGCGCCGCGGTTTAAATAGCAAGCAATATTTTCTAGATCAAGTTCAATGCACTCTGAAAATGATGATAATGCGTTGTCCCAATCCTCATTTAATAAAGTATAAAAACCTTTGTAAAACCAGTTGGCAGCACCGAGCATATTTATCTCTTTATGATAGGATCGCACCAAGTGACTCTTCCCAAAACCAGGTGGTGATTGAGCTATTTCATCTTTTAGTCTTTTAATCTCAGCCTTAGAATTATCGGATCTTTTCTTTATATCCACCAGGGTTTGGAGCTTTTCCCTGTTCGTGTTAATCATCTCTATTTTCTGCTGGATATCGTAAGGATCAAACTTGGTCTCCATCTTTATTTGGTATCGTCTGTTGAACCAATTTTCATCCAGAATTTTGATCTCGATAACAGCAACTATGATAGCTTCATCCAGCCGCTTTTCCTTCTGCCCGTCAAACATAGCTTTCATGAAAGCTACTGTTTCTTTAAGAAGCAGGGACCTTGCCTGAACGAGTGTAATTGTGCGAGCGGACTCCTGCGTATCATATTCGCTGGCATGATATGCGACGTCCCGGGTAAAAGTTTTTTCAGAAGCAAATAAAGAACCGGCAACTATTAATATAAATAGGATTCGGTAAGTCATGACCCAATCGCCGCCGCATTATAATTCACATAAATGATGATCAGAATTCTTCCCCTGGCGATGCTGGAATTAAATTGAATATTTTAATGATCCTCCTGAATCCTATTCATCTTCCTGCGGCAGTTCGCGCTGAACCCGTTCATGCCATTCTGTCCATTTTTCCTTTCCAAGCCCTTTCTTGGGTGTGCCCTTAGAACTTTTTTGCCCGTCCGAAAACCATTCGGTCCAATCTCCTATTGCTTCGCCGTCTTTTACTTTACCTTCAATTCTTTTTTGGCCATTGGCATACCATTCTGTCCATTTGCCCTTTAAACTGCCATTTTTCCAGCTGCAATTTTCCTTTTTCTCTCCACCCGCATACCATTGTGTCCAATTGCCGTCAGGCTTCCCACTCTTGTATGATTCCAGAGACCTTTTTTCCCCAGTGAAATAAAATTCCGTCCATTTTTTATCCTTCTGCCCATTTTTATATTCTCCCTTTACTCTTACTTCTCCGCTCTCATACCACTCCGTCCATTTGCCGTCCAACTGTCCATCCTTCCAGATTATCTCTTCCTTCTTTGAACTATTCTCAAACCACACGGTCCATTTACCATCGGGCTGGCCATTCACAAATGACTGGACTAATTTCTTCTCCCCGTTCTCATACCATAGGGTCCATTCTCCATTGCCTTTCCCGCTGGTTTCTTTTTTTCTCCCGGCCTTGTAAATAACGACAATCCGTTTCTCGCCATTGGCGTACCATTCTGTCCACTCACTGTTTTCATTTTTCGATTTATCTTCCGGAGTCATATTATTGGGATTATCCCAGACGGTCATCACCCCTGATAATTTTCCATCTTTGTATGCTCCTTCCAGTTGTTTCTGGTTTGCCGCATCCCAGAAGGTCCATTTGCCGTTTCTGATCCCATTCTCATAGACGCCTGAGCTGTCTAAAACGCCATCTTTATTCCACCACATCCAGAGCCCTTGCTCTTTTCCATTCTCCCAGTGCTCAACAGATTTCTTTTGCTCATCTTCGAACCAGGCAATGTAGCGGTCATCTTCTTCGCCGCTGTTATGTGCCACTTCTGATTTCCAGCCCCACTCATGCCAGTGAGTCCATTCCCCGGTATGCTTGCCATCCATATAATCACCTTCCGTCTTGATCTGGCCATTATCGTACCAAGTGATCCATTTTCCGTTTTTTTGACCATTTTTGTAGGCTTCTTTTAATTTCAGTTGGCCATTATTATGCCAGGCGAACCATTGCCCGTCCTTAATGGCATCGATGTAGTTTCCTTCTTCCTTTTTCTGGCCATTAGGATGCCAGTAGGTCCAGAGCCCATTTTCCATCACGTTAGCCCCAGTACTATCACTGCCCTTTGGGGTGCCTTCTTCCTGCATCTGCCCGTTTGGAAACCAATAGGTCCATTTGCCATCGGGCAGGCCATCCTTGAACGAACCTTCCACTACCACCTGGCCATTCTCATACCACTCTGACCATTGTCCATCATGAACCCCGTCCTTGTAGGTTCTTTCAAATTTCTGCTGGCCGTTCTCATACCATTGTTTATGCACATCGATCTGAGTTCCTGTGTTCCAACTGCTTTCTTCCTGCTGCTGGCCATTACCATACCAGATAGACCGCTTCCCGTCCAGCCTGCCATCCTTATAGGTTCCTTCCAGTCTCTTGGTGCCATTCTCCCAAGAATCAACCACATTCCCGGTAAAGGCGCTATCCTGCCCCGATATGTAATAAAGGCCATCTCTCAGGAAAAGATCTTCCATCTTTGTTTCATCCTGGGCCGCCAGCCGGGGCAAAGCCAGGACGATAAACAGGAGCGGTAAATGGCGTATATTTTTCATTCCATGGTAAATTTAATACAAACTTCCCATCAATATGTCCAGGCTTTATAAATTAACAGTTTTAGGCGATCTAGAGATTAATATAAAATGCCACAGATGATAACCCCAAGCAAACCGGACCTGTTACCATACTAATCAGAAAGGGACCAGTATCTTAAAAATATGACTCTTTACGATCTTCCTTTACTATTTATAATTCCTGCTCTTCTGGATTGGCTTCCTTCACCATGTGGACCTGGATATTGCTCCCGCCGCTACTGGATGAAGCAACCGTAAATCCCTGCTTCACATAATCATCTACAATATCTACCAGTTCCAGACCAGCGCTGATCGTGGTCGTGATCAGAATATAATTGCTCCCTTCGTAGACATCCACATACCCGATAGTTTTTCTTTCGCTCATGGTTTACTCCAGATTTAGTGTCTTAATGTTAAAATAATTATAGGCTACTGCGCCAGTTCATTGAAGGGTATTTATATCAGTCTAGTTCAAACTTATATACGCTTCGGCCTGATGCATACCCAAGTTCGCCCGAGATGAACCTGATCCTGTTCACATTCAATCCGAAATCTGATTCGTGCCAGGTTTTCCCTCCATCTACCGTGATCAGTGTCGGCAGATGATAATAACTCCCGATCCATCCGGTCTTTGGATCAATGAAGCCTATTGCCTGCCCAGAATAGATCCATTCCCATTTTTCACAATCACTGGCCGTAAAGAACACATGCTCTTTCCATGTCGATCCCCCATCCGTGGTCTTCAGGAAATACTCATCGCTGCAATCTTCCCTGCCATTCTGGATTGAGACATAACCGATATCGGGTGTGGGGAAGGATATTTTCCAGCACCATTCTGACTCGCGGTTTCCTTCATATATTTTTTCCCAGTTTTTCCCGCCATCTTCTGTGCGGAATATGACCGCGTGGGATTCAACAAAACCGCCATCGGTGCCGCCCACCATTATGCCCCGCAGCTCGTCCCAGAAATAAAGGTCAATGAGCATTTCGGCTTCTGCTGTGAGATCAAGGGAGACCCAGTTTGCCCCGCCGTCTTCACTGCGTATAAACACTCCGGGACCATTGATCCTGCCGCAGGCATTTATGATATCACTGTTGTATACGAAAATTCCGCACAATCCCGGCGGGACCGGCTCAGGAATATTATCTACCAGGGACCAGCTGTCACCGCCGTCGGTGGTATGGAATAACAGGTTCCCATTGTCCCCCAATTTATTCCCGGCCCAGCCATTGTTCTCATCGGCAAACCCAACACAGCGCCAGTAAATGCTGTCCGCAAACTGGAGGTCCCATGACCCACCCACCGCCATTCGACGTTTTATAGATCTCCCCGGCCCTTGTTACCAGCCAGCCCAAATTCTCATTTAAAAAATAAAGGTCGTCGTGTTTTATCAACGAATCAGGCGCCGCGGGAGCCCCGGTCAGTTCATGCCAGTTTGCGTCAATCGACAGATCAAGCTCGTCGTTCTCCTGCTCGCATGAAAAAAAAAGGCAGCCGCTTAATACAAAGAATAGTGTCCTGCACCTTATCATGGCCTGAATCTACCGGCACTTTTATTCATAAGAAAATCCCCGCTGGGCGGAAGTTATATTTTTTTATGGTTCATTATTTTTTAATAAAGCCTTCATTGATCTCAATGAGCCCAGTTAATTGCATTTATATATAATTGCTGGATATTTGAATCACTCAGCGTTCCATAGTTCCAATTCCCAGAGTGGCTCATTCCCATTATTTTCCCATTCCCATATTCTCTTATGGCAATACCATCATTACTATTATCTGTCATTAAAACTGTTACTGGATTTGAATCAAACGATTTTGCTGTACCTTTATTATATCCACAGTTAACACTAAAAGATGAAGGCACGTCCACAAGAATTGCATGACCTGACTGAGCATTCACTTCCGTATATGTGTTACTCCCAGACTCATAACCCGAATGATTAAAAATAATCAATTCTGACATATTACTATAATGGCTGCGGTTTGCTACTGCCCAAACATTCCATTCCGAATGGATATATAAACCTCCTTGCGTTTGAACAAAAGCAACCAGGGCATTTTGTCCCGCACTGGGCATGTCACTATCATAAGAAGTTCCATTTAGATGTATGACCGCATCGTAGCTTGATAGAGAAGGATTCGTACCATCATAACTGGTTTCACTTGTACTACTGAGCGTTACAGTAATTCCTGCGGATTCAAGAGCCGATTTTAATGATAATGTGTTGGAGTTAGACGCTGAATTGTCCCAAATAATTAATACTTTTGGAGGAATATGTGGCGTATGAACAGCCTGAAAAGTTGGTAATGCTATCTGGGCATTTATGGTACATAAGAATAGTAGTAAGAATTGAATAATGTGGTAAATCATGCCCAGATTTAATACCCCTACTCTCCTCAAACTAAAAAGCCCTACTACTGGGCGGGGGTTTTCATTGCTACTGTTTAAAATTTTATTACCAAGTAATAACTACTAAACCATTACCTTCACGACCTGTCATTGTGCCTCCATCTGGATCTGTCATAGTTGCATTACCCGCAATGGTTTCAGCACTGGATACACCACCAATATAACCGGACCCGCCGCCGCCACCTGTGCTATTTGCTCCTACTCCACCACCATAGTATCCACCACCACCACCACCGCCAAGATTTATACTTTGTGTAGATCCCACACCATCAGAATTTCCTGAACTTTGAGTGGCTCCAGTTCCTGGAGTTCTGTTGGAGTATTGTGTACTGTTTGCCATGGTCTGTCCAGATGTGCCTCCTCCCGCACCACCATTACTGAGTTGACTACTACTAC
>JYMV01044383.1_pt1 | contig 15054 bp, 9 predicted proteins | sample 338911 | NCBI WGS metagenome assembly JYMV01 (sample SAMN03354496, study PRJNA234377) | hydrothermal vent metagenome | biome: Deep sea; feature: Hydrothermal plumes at the Eastern Lau Spreading Center, Western Pacific Ocean; material: Seawater | place: Tonga | collected 2009 | depth 2000 m m
TCTGGTCAGGTTATTCTTGGTTCAAACCAGCTTGAATCAAAAGTGTACGATTTCCGCCAAGGCGAAATACCACAAGTATTTGTTAACTGGAATAATGGTACCAACGAAATTCTCCCTAGCGAGATAGATTCAAACTTCAGTCAGTTTATCTATTCACCAGGCCGTTCAGACATAGAACAATTACAACTAGACGGCACATGGTACAACTCTGAGTTTGATATTCCACTAGTGAAAATTGATTTTGGTATTGCCCGTACAGAGCAAGCCTTGTCAGGCTTCCAAGCGTGGAGTGGACTGCGTGGCGGCCCAGGTTTCAGCCCGTCATTCACCCAAATATTCCCTGACAGCATGTTTGTTCGCAACAGCACCGCAGGCTTCCTTGATGCCTTCGACGGTGGTGGCGCAGCCATGAACCCAGGTTATTACTACACCTACAACTTTGATGAAGCGATTGCTCGTCAATTAGCCTTTATCACAGCTGATGTTGTAGGTGAAAGTAATGCCTATTCAATCGACCCTTATTTCACAGGTGCACCATCTGTAAGTAACGTTGAAGAGACAACTGACTCTATCTACGTTCAAACCGAATGGGACTTTGAAGTAGGTGACTACTTCGTTCAGATCAACGCCGGTGTGCGCTATGAAGAAACAGAAGTACCTAGCTCTGCGGAAGTACGCGTTCCTCAGCAAGTGAACTGGGTAGCCGCATCTGAGTGGATCACACAATTTGAACCTGGCCTTCAGGTACAAGACTTTACCGGTGAATACGATGTCTTACTTCCAATGTTCGACATAAAAGTAGACGTTACAGAAGATGTTGTAGCTCGCTTCTCGTGGGGGAAATCAATTACCCGCGCACCTATTGGTTTACTTCAAGGCGCGCTTGCGTTTAGCGGAAGCCCTAAAATTGGTGCACGTACTGCATCAGCGGGTAACACCAGCTTGCTACCATTCGAATCTAGTAACCTAGACTTGTCATTAGAATGGTACTACGACGAAGCAAGCTATGCTTCAATCGGCCTTTTCAGAAAGTCAGTAGAAAATTACATCACAACAACAGGCCAAGATAGACAATTCGAAGGTTTACATGACATCTACCAAGGCCCGCGTTGGAATGAAGCTGTAAGTGCCCTTCAAGCGGCTGGCGAGCAAGCTACAGACAGTGCTATCTACAATTACTTCGTAGAGAATGGATATGCCGATGAGGGAGGTGTGGTATCACCAAATTCAGATGATCCATTAATTACATGGCGTGTAACTCAGCCTGGTAACTCAAGTGATGCGAAAACCGTTGAAGGTGTTGAGCTTGCTATTCAGCACACCTTCGGTGATACCGGCTTTGGTTTTGGCGCTAACGCAACACTTGTTGACGGTGATGTGGAATACGATCCTTACAACCTAGAAGAGCAAGATCCACTAGTAGGTATCAGTGACTCTGCAAACTTCCAAGTGTTCTACGAGAAAGACGGATTGTCAGTGAAAGTAACTTACGCATGGCGCTCTGACTACGTAGTGGGTATTGGTCAAGCACAGGGCTCTTCAGACAACCCTGCCACGCAATTCGATACCTTCGGTCAAGTTGATGCCAGCATTAACTATGATGTAAATGAACACCTAACCGTGTTCTTAGAAGGGGTTAACATTAACGACGAAACTGAGCGTGGTTACGGCCGTTTTGAAGAGCAATTCCTATTTGCACGTCAATATGGTCCTCGCTACACCCTGGGAGCGAGATACACGTTCTAACGCGTTGTAATGATGTGATAGGCCGCGATTGCGGCCTTTTTTGTGTCTGTAAGTTTGGATTGGTGCAACAAACACTTCAAGTGTCGAGTAACAACGTAGTAGCAATAGCATTCATAGGTCTATTGTCTGCTAAAAGTTACGACAGTCTTCTATATGATGCTCACTATGGCACTCGTTGTGGCTTTCGCTATAACGTACGCGATGACCCTCGCTCAAAGAAGTTATGGCAGCCGTTACTAAGTGAGAAAAGCAAGTAACTCAACATAAAAAACGCCGCCAGAACAATAAAACTCTCGCGGCGTTTTTAACTGAAACGTCTGCTACTTGCTAGTTACAGGATAGCTCCGTACCACTATCTGCTTTCGGCGCAAACTGAATATCAGCAACACTCAAACTTGCCTTACCTGCAGAACCAATTTCAAATGGCACAACAACGCCACTAAAATCGATACCTGCATCAACAAAACACTGTAAATCAATGCTCACATTAAACCAAGTGTCTTGTGGTAGTGCATTTAACTGCTCACTGATATCAATGCGTGCTGAACAACTACCAGGCTCATCCCCCTCACCTTCACAATTCATAGAAAGTAAAACTGGTGAAGTCATTGCCCAATGGCGACTCACATTAAAAGTCAGTACGGTATCGTTGAGTAATTGCGCGCTTAAATCTTCGCGGAAATAGCTTTTGCTCGCAAAGCGCATAGCCGCATACTCACTGCCATCAAATGTTACTTTGCGTGCATCTTCTTGTACTTCTTTGTCCACCGTTCTGTAAGTTATTGCACCAACGGTATGCGTGCTAGCATTTACTGCCATAGACGTGTTACCTGAGTATAACCATAACTCCCACGGTGCTTGCACAGCGCCACTTAAAATACTCACTGCTTGCTGCGCATCGTCATTAGTAGGTATTGATGTATCTAAACTATCATCCAACGTACTCTTAGCGTCAAAGGTAAGCCCAAAACCATAGGGTAATAATGGCGCATAGTCATTATCACCAATATTCACGATTTGCTGCGGCGTAGCCGGCCAAGAAAAAGGCAGCTTACCTTTAAAATCTTGCTTACCGAATAGCACGTCGGCCACTGCTGCGCCTTCAGAGCCAGGGAGCCATGCCGCTACAAAAGCATCAGATGTATTTAATTCAGCATTCACCCACATTGGTCTACCGCTAATGAATACCGACACAACAGGTATACCTTGTTGCTTCAACTTCTCAAGGAGCGCCAAGTCACGCTTATTACCCTGTTGATATATGAGCGTTTCTCTATCACCATGACCTTCTGCATAAGGCTCTTCACCAAATACCACAATGGCAACATCCGGCTTTTCTTGGAATTCACCATCTACAGAAAGAATAACTTTACCACCGGCTTCAGTTACGTGTTCGTTGATGCCGTCGAAAATTGATGTACCACCTGGAAAATCATCATTGGTATTATTTGTACCTTGCCATGTGATACTCCACCCCCCCGATTGCTTACCGATATTATCAGCAGCATCACCGGCAACTAAAATTCGCGCTTTAGCATCAAGCGGTAAAGTTTTACCTTTGTTCTTTAAGAGCACGAGGGACTCTTTCACCGCTTGTCTCGCCACATCTCGATGGCTCTCTTTACCGATAAGTGTGCTATCGCCTGATAGAGGACGGTTCGCTGGACTTGGTTTTTCAAATAACCCGGCGCGTACTTTCACCCGTAAAATACGGCGAACTGCATCGTCAATTCGTGCCATAGGAATAGTACCGTTTTCTACTTGGGCAAGCGTATTATCAAACAGCGCCTTCCAATCGTTAGGTACCATAAAAATATCTAGGCCAGCGTTGATTGCTTGCACACAGTCTTCATTATTGCAGCCAGCAACTTGGCCATGACCATTCCAATCGCCAACAACGAAGCCGTCAAATCCCATTTGCTCTTTTAGAACATCGGTAAGTAAATATTTATGACCGTGGAGCTTTTCACCATGCCAACTATTAAACGACGCCATTACTGACTGTGCACCTGCAGTTAGACCACCAACATAACCTTGCGCATGAATATCAAACAGCTCTTGCTCTGATGCGATGTTGTTACCTTGGTCATCGCCTCCCACGGTTCCACCATCACCAACAAAGTGCTTCACCGTGCTTATTACCCGCTGATCACTCAAAAAGTCTTTATCTGCCGCGCCTTGAAGGCCTTTTACTACAGACGCTGCGTATTCGCGTACAATGGCTGGGTCTTCAGAGTAGCTCTCGTAAGTTCTCCCCCATCTATCATCGCGTACCACAGCCACAGTAGGTGCGAATACCCAGTCAATGCCCGTGGCCATCACTTCTTTGGCGGTAATATGCGCAATGCTTTCCATCAATTCAGGGTTGTTCGCTGCACCAAGGCCTATGTTGTGGGGAAACAGCGTGGCACCTATCACGTTATTGTGACCATGTACCGCATCTGTTCCCCACATGGTGGGAATCGTTGAGCCATCAAGGGTATCGTCAATAGACGCTTGATAAAGCGCTTCGGCAAGTGCAACCCAATCTTCTGGCGTTGCATGTTTATTATTATTGGGAAAAGCGCCACCACCATTTAGGTAAGACCCAAACCCATATTTGCGCATATCATCCACTGTGATATTGCGTATTTCCGGTTGGATCATCTGTGCTATTTTTTGCTCTAGGGTCATAGTCGACATAATGTCAGACACTTTAGCTTCTACTGCCGGATCTGCTTTAACTTCGATATCTAGCTTTGGCCAGATTTTCGCCGCCTTGTTCATATCGTTCTCGTTTGCAACGTCACCGGATGGAGCATGCTGTTCCAGTGACGAATTCGGTGAATTGCAACCAGTGATCATGGTGCTTGACATCACACCTACTAGTGCGCCAGCAACAACTTTAGCGATGTACTTTTTTCGCATTGTTATTCCTTATTCGAGTTAGATTGATGTACACGGCTACCCACCAGCCCGTAATAGGCAATAAAAAGGTAACAAGAAGCCGGAAGTAAAAACGAAAGGGTTACACCGATACCATCAGCAATAACGCCTTGTAAAAGCGGGATGATCGCACCACCAACAATGGCCAAACACAAAATACCTGAACCCTGTGGCGTGTCCTTTCCAAGTTGCTGTAACGCCAAACTAAAAATGGTGGGGAACATGATTGAATTGAACAGTCCAACAGCCAACACACTATAAAGGGCAACGTCACCTTTGCTAGATATAGACACCATTATTAGCACAATCGCCATACATGCATTGAAGGCCAGTACAATACCAGCTGAAACTTTCTGCATTATCAAAGCGCCAATGAAGCGACCGACCATGGCGCCGCCCCAGTAATACGCAAGTAGCTTAGATGCTTTAGCCTCGGTTAAGCCTGCTACCGAAGGGCTCGCAAGATAATTTACAAGCATACTTCCAATAGCCACTTCTGCGCCGACATACATAAAAATACCAACGGCTCCTAGTACCAAATGCGGATGCTGCCATGCGCCGCCTTTGAAAATTCCCGTATTAGAACTGGTATGATTAAGTGAAGGTAGTTTTAAGAATAAAAACACAAGCGCAAGCAGGAGTAATGCAGCTGCAAGAATTATGTAAGGCACCTGAACATCTGACGCAGACGCTGTAGCTACACTGTGCTCGCCAGCTGCGCCATACATGAGGTACGAGCCGAAAAATGGCGCTACCGTGGTACCTAATGAATTGAAAGCCTGAGTCATAGTAAGACGAGAAGACGCCGTCTTGGGGTCGCCTAATGCAGTAACATAAGGGTTCGCAGACACTTGTAATATGGTAATACCCGACGCCAACACGAACAGAGCCAGTAGAAAAATACCGTAGATTTGGCTAGATGCAGCAGGGTAAAACAGTACGCACCCTAAGCACGCTATGCCCAAACCAAGTACAATTCCTTTTTGATAACCGATGCGCGACACCACCATTCCAGCTGGCAGTGACACCACAAAATAGGCACTAAAAAAGCAAAACTGAATCAGCATTGCTTGTGTAAACGTTAGGTTAAATGCACCTTTCAAATAAGGAATCAGGATATCGTTCAAGCAGGTAATAAAGCCCCACATAAAGAACAACGTGGTCAAAGAGATAAGTGCAAATCTATACCCGCCATTCGCGGATACGCTATTAACTGTTGTCGTATTGGGTTGCGCTGATATGTCCACGTCTAACCTCTATTGCTATTTTTTCTATTAATGTTAAATTTACATTTGAAAGCGCTTACATTTCTCTTGACAATTTTTTGTAAGCGCTTACATTTGAGTGATAATTACATGAAGCGCCATCAAATTCAATGTAAAAATCATGTTATTTCGCTAAATGTGAATTCACTGCGAATTTAAATTTTTTGTTAACACCAGGACTACAGAAAGATGCAAAAGATCAACCTCCCCGCCAATTCCTTTATGCTATCAAAGGATTTTTTGTACGGTGTGGCTACATCTAGCTTTCAAATTGAAGGAGACAGAAAAGGCAGACTAGACTGCATCTGGGATACATTTTGTTCACAACCGTATACTATTGAAGACGGAACTAACGGGGATATTGCCTGTGAACATATTGCGAACTGGAAGCAGGACATTGCACTTGTAGACTCCCTCGGTGTTGATGCTTATCGATTATCTATCTCCTGGCCCCGCGTAATGAATGCGGATGGCAGCGTTAATGACTTAGGCATGCGCTTTTACATCAACCTAGTGGACGAGCTTGTTAGTCGCAATATGAAAGTATTTGTGACCCTATATCACTGGGATTTACCTCAATACCTTGAAGACGAAGGTGGCTGGTTAAACCGCAAGACAGCTTACGCATTTGAGAAGTACGCCCGTCTTGTGGCGCAAGCACTGGGGGAAAAAGTCCATGCTTATGCAACCTTAAACGAACCCTTTTGTTCAGCATATTTAGGCTATGAAACAGGCATTCATGCGCCAGGTAAAACTGGCGTCGCAAATGGCAGAAAAGCAGCACACCACCTGTTACTGGCACACGGATTAGCACTTAAAAGTTTACGTGAAATTTGCCCAAATAGCTTACACGGCATAGTGCTTAACTTCAGCACTTGCCATGCTGCTAGCAATTCTGACGCAGATAAAACAGCGACAAAGTGGGCCGACGAATACCATAACCAATGGTACTTAAAACCTGTTTTAGATGGTCAATACCCAGCGGTAATAGAGCAACTAGCTCAAGATGAGCGCCCTGTGGTTGCAGAAGGCGACATGGAAATTATTTCTCAACCCATCGATTATTTGGGTATTAACTATTACACACGTACCGTTTATCGCGCAGACGCCAGTGGATGGTTTGAGGTTGTTCCTCCGACGGACACACCGCTAACAGCTATGGGGTGGGAAATTACCCCTGATGCGTTTACAGAACTGCTTGTCGACCTCCATCATCGTTATACCCTCCCACCTATTTATATCACTGAAAATGGTGCGGCCATGGATGATGAATTAATTAATGGTGAAGTGCTCGATAACGATCGTACCGCTTATTTCCATTCACACTTAAACGCTGTGCATGACGCAATAGAAAAAGGCGTGGATATTAAGGGCTACTTCGCATGGAGCCTGATGGACAATTTTGAGTGGGCACTCGGTTATTCCAAGCGATTTGGTATTGTATACGTTGACTATGAAACACAAAAAAGAACAATAAAACAAAGCGGTAATGCATACGCAGAACTGGTTAAGAGCAGAATTAATGGGTACATTAGCGGTATAAAATAAGGAAAGTTAGCTAATCGTATGGCAACAATTTACGAAGTATCAGAAGCAGCAGGCGTTTCGCTTGCGACCGTATCAAGAGTGATGAACGGTAATGCCAAAGTCAGTGAGCGTACCCGTAAAAAGGTAGAAGATGCAATGGCATCATTGGGCTATCAGCCCAATGCTATTGCGCAATCACTCGCCTCTAATCGCACCAACAGTGTGGGCCTATTGGTTTCAGAACTGCACGGTTCATACTTTGGCGATCTCATGAGTACAGTAGAGCAAGTACTCAAACAAAATGGCAAGCACGTTATTATCACCGCAGGGCACGTTGACGTAGATAGAGAGCATGAAGCCATTGAGTTTCTCAAAAGCCGACGTTGTGATGCGCTTATATTGCACGCAGAAGCCGTTTCAGATGATTATCTTCGCGAGCTTGTCGACAGCAAGTTGCCGGTTGTCATTATAAACAGAAAAGTCGACAACCTAGATGACAACTGCTTTGTTGTAGATAACGAACAAGGTGGATACCTCGCTACCCACGCCGCTATCAAGCAAGGCCACAGACATATAGGTTACATCAGCGGCCCATTATTTAAAAAGGATGCCAGTGATCGTTTAGCCGGTCACAAACGTGCGTTAGCTGAAGCAGGCATTGAGTTCGAAGAAAGCTCGTTATTTGAAGGCGATTTTCATGAATCGTCCGGTCAAGAGGGGATGCAATACATGCAGGCTTACTTTAGCAAATTGACTGCGTTAGTTTGTGCGAATGATGAAATGGCCTCAGGCGCTATGACAGCAGCAAGAGAAGCGGGCTTTGATATTCCTTCGCAACTTTCAATTATTGGGTTCGATAATGTGCTGTTTTCCCGTTACCTTTATCCTAAGCTCACTACTATTAATAACCCCATCCATGCGATGGGAGAAATGGCTGCACACTGGGTGTTACAGAATGTCTACAATATAAAGAGTTCAATGGCCATCGAGCACCTCTTTGTGCCCGAAATCATAAACAGAGACACATTAGGCAAACTATAATATGAATAAAGCCCTGTCGCCGTCGTTATACTACACATTGATTGTCTCGTTAGGAGGCTTTATTTTTGGCTTTGATGCCAGTGTTATCTCTGGCGCCATCGGCTTTATTGATGTCGAGTTTGGATTAAACGACTGGCAACAAGGTTTTGTTGTTAGCTCACCAACGTTAGGCGCCCTGGTTGCTATGTTGTTCGCAGGTGCCGTCAGTGACGCCATAGGTAGACGTAAAGCTCTGATCATTGTCGCTTCGCTTTACCTTATCTCATCCATATGTTCTGCGTTGGCACCAAGTTACACCTTGTTGGTATTGGCTAGGTTTATCGGTGGCGTGGCATTTTGTTCGTTGATCATTGCACCTGTCTATATATCGGAAATTAGCGCCCCTGAAAACCGGGGCAAAATGGTTTCAGTAAACCAACTGAATATCGTATTCGGTTTTGCCCTTTCCTACTTCAGCAATTATTACTTTTTACAGCTCAGTGCAAGCGAACTGGGCTGGGTAAGAGAACTAGGTATAAATACACAGACATGGCGCTACATGCTTGGCCTTGAAGAAATACCTGCACTTTTGTGGCTAAGTTTGCTTTTTACCGTACCCCGCAGCCCACGCTGGCTAATGCTCAAGGGAAAAGTCGATGAAGCAGAACGCACAGTTAAAAGCTTGTTCGATGAACATCAGGCCAAGGCACAACTTAGCGATATCCAGTCGTCACTAGAAGAAAGAAGCTGGCCACTTAAAGAACGTTTGGGCTTTGTGGTAGCGAAATCTATGCGTTACCCCCTTATGGTTGGCGTGATCCTCGCCATCGCGCAGCAAATTACTGGTATAAACGTTATTTTCTTTTATGCGCCCACTATTTTTGAACAAAGTGGTGTAGGTACTGATGCAGCCTTCATGCAAGCCGTCTGGATTGGATTAGTGAATGTTGCATTCACTATTGTCGCTATGCTCACCATTGACAAATGGGGAAGAAGGCCGTTATTAATTATAGGCCTTTGTGGGGTTATCCTTAGCATGTCGGTATGCGCATATGGCTTTAAACAAGCCACCTATCAATTAGATAGTGAAGATGTTGCGGAGTTAAAACTAACCCACAGTTCGATAGCAGCTAAACTTACGACAATTGAAAATGAAACATTCTATTCCGATGTCGCTTTCAAACAAACCCTGCGCAATAATTTAACCGAAGTAGAGTACGACGCACTTCAACAGCAACTCCTCAATAGCAGTATCACTATGAATGCGCCCCTGGTTTTATTTGGCATTATTGCCTTTGTCGCCTCGTTTGCGATGTCACTAGGGCCTGTTATGTGGGCTATGCTAGCTGAAATATTTCCAAACCAAGCTCGCGCGTTAGCTATCTCATTAGTTGGAGTTGTTAATTCACTCACCAGCTTCTTGGTTCAATTAGTATTCCCTTGGGAATTAATGAATTTGGGTGCCGCCACTACATTTGCCATATACGGTGCATTTGCCCTAATCAGCTTAGTATTGGTCGTTAAGCTATTTCCTGAAACCAAAGGAAGGACGCTGGAGCAAATTGCCGCAGAGCTGGCTCCCGCAACAAAGTGACGAAGAACAGGCGAAGGTGTGTTTACTAACTTCCCTTTACGTGCTTTTTTATTGGCTTAGCCCGTATTTGCAGTTCTTCTTTATTTAGTTCTAAGAAAAGGATGCTAGTTGTCTCAAGTGTTGGGGGGAATACGTGGCTCGCCACAATTACTAGCCTATCTTGTGCCGCTGAATTAAGCGTATCACAGACCTTTTCTTGTGATGCACTATCTAAACCTTCAAATGGTTCATCAACAAGAAGAACACTCGGTGCAGCTAACAGTGCTCTCGCTAATGCCAAGCGTTTGCACTCTCCACCAGATAAGGGTCTACCCGCTTTACCAATCCACATTGATGTATTTTGAAGCGCATGCAAGTCGAGTTGCTCAAGCACCTTATGCATAGCGGCATCCGTGATACCTTGTCCGGCAGGGTCAAGGTTCATACGAACGCTTCCTGACAGCACAATAGGCGATTGCTCTACATATAACCAATTTAAAACCAAGCCTTGGGGTAAACAAAAACCATCAACCACTCTTTGCCCATGTGACGGTACCAACCCTGCAATGGCTTGTAGAAATGATGACTTGCCACAGCCCGATGGACCTTTAATCAATACAACCCCTTTCGCAGGGAATTGAGCAGTAAGTGGCACAAGTTCGCGGCCACTGATAGATAGCGCATTAAGGTCGATACCCTTTTCGACATCAACATGTCGAAGTGGTGTAACCGGCACTGTGCTAAGTGTATTGATTGCATGCTGGCTTTGCTTAAAATGCGCATACTTGCTTATGGCGTTAAACGCGCTCGCGGCCCAGTCGGGCGCTGCTAGCAACACCATTGGAATGATAAGCGCGATAGGCACAAACAGCATAGCGGCAGGTATTAGCCCACTGTTATTAGATGCAGATACACTTGGCGCAAGCCACACACTTATACCACTCATCGCAAGCATAACCATCGAGAAAGCAACACCTTGAAACCACCAGCTTGCTCTTAAGGCCCGCTTTTGCTGTATAAGCTGCATTGTCCACAAAGCTTTTGCACTAGGCGCACTTTGCCGCACATTGCCTTTTTCGTTAAGGTGCCATATCGCGCTTGCATTTAGGAAATGGTTTGCTTCCTTACGAAATTGTGATGACAATGCCGTGCTTTTTTGTGCCTCAGCTAATGCCCCTAGGGCTTGCCACACTAAAAGCACAAGCCATACGACAAATAAAACACATAACAACCAAGCACTCGGCAATCCAAACCACAGTGCTAGAGTACAACTGACGGTAAAAAGCGTAGTTACTGTCGACAAGGGCGCTACCCACGAAATCCATTTGCTCGCCAGTTCCTCAGTATGAGTTGCCAACGCCTCTGTTGATGTCGCCTTATCAGCAATTAAACTGTTCTGAAGCTGATTAAATATACCCAAGCGAGTTTGAGATATACGCGCTAATAAATCGTGATGGCCTACCCACATGCTGGCATAGCCAGATGCAATACGAAGTAACGCTAACCCACGAATAACAACGGCAGGAATAACATAGTTGAAGCCAATAGGCGCTACGGCACTAATGGCAATAAACCAACTTGAAATTACCAAAATACATAGCCCAGTTGCGCCGTGGAGCAGTGCTAAAATTAGCGTGATATAAGCTGGCTTTACGGCATTGTTTTTGATGCTTTCGCTACTCATTGTGATTAACACTCGCTGCGGTTAAAACACTTGAGGCACATGAGGTAATCAAAACAGTGCCATTTTTCACTTCCCAAAAGCCGTTAAACCATTCGGCAGGAAGTGCTTTATGCGATGCCCATACCACTGTTTTATTTTTACTTAGGGTATAAATAAGACTGGCAAGTCGATGGTGTTGGCTATCAGACAAGTGCGCAGTAGGCTCATCTAATAGCCACACGTCGTCATTGCGCAAAAGCACTCGAGCTAATGAAAGACGCTGAGCTTCTCCACCAGATAATGGAGGGTAATCAGACATTTCTGTGTCTAAGCCAAAAGGCAAGTTATGCAGCCACGGTAAAAGCTCCACACGGTTCAATACCTCTTTTAATTGCTTGTCGTCAAATGGGCTGTCTAAGCACAAATTTTCTCGCACTGTGCCAGGTAAAATCACAGGCTGTTGAGTTAACCATGCCACACGCGTATTCAGCGAATGGGTAGCAGGCCTTTGCCCTCCTAGTGCTTCTAATAATAAGCTCTTTCCACTACCGGAACGGCCACTAAGTAGAACATGGTCGCCTTTGTTGAGAGTCAGTGATGGCGCACTAAGCAGACATCCCTTGTTGCTGGTATCAGAGTCATTTGATGCATGATCGTGCTCAAATACATGCATATCCCTTGCACAGAATCGACTAAATACTGTATCGGTATGTGTAAACCTACTGTCTACGTCGTTAATTGAAAATAGGGGGGCAAGAACGTCTTGCGCAGCCTGCGCATGCGCTTTTTGGTGATAAACCTGTCCAAGCTTTTTCATTTCGCTCAACAGAAGCGGCACTACAAGCAAAACCCATAAACCTTGCTGCAAGGTAATCGCAGGTCCAATAGCAATTTCACCAAGCAAACTAAAGCCGATGAATACCGCCACAAGAGCTACCGACAGCGTGGCAAAAAAGTCGAGAACACTATTGGATAAGAACGCCACACCTACCACTTTCATGGTTCGCGCATTAAGGTCGTCGCTGGCTTGCGCGAGTAACTCAGTTTGCTTATTGTGTGCTTGAAAGCTCGCTAAAACTGAGAGGGCATTTAGCCTATCGGTAAACATGCTACCTAAACGCTCTAGCGCCACGAAGTGCTTTTTATGTAATGTCGCGGCACCTTTACCCACAATAATCATAAAAATGGGAACCACAGGTATAGTGATGAGTAAGCCCGCTCCGATAAACGGGTTAATACTAAAAATAACTACAAGCGCAACAACGGGAACAATAACAGCAACCCTTTGTTGAACGCGATATTCTAATGCCCAGTTAACGAGGGCCGACAGCTGCTCTAGCCAAAGCGTTTGCCAATAATACGCTGAATGCTGACGTACCAATGCATGTTGTCGTGAAGCAAAAACATCCATCAACGTACTTTCCATCTTTGCAAGTACCTGTGCTTTCGCCCTCAAAAGCCGATGGTTGAATAAGCCTTGTGCTAGCCATGCACTGACTAAAGCAATACATAACCCTAAGCGGTTAACTTCAGAACCTAACGACTTTTCTACTACCCAATCATGGGCAATTGCCGAGAAAAAGTAGAAACTTGCGATGAGAGAAAAAAGAGACAAACACTTTAATACTACAAGCACTCGAAACCACCGATACAAGCCAAGCGAATGCATTTGGTCAATGTCTTTGCACCATTTAGACAGTGTTTGTCTGTTGGGAAGCGTTTCTTTGATCACTTGAGTGTTATCTCTTTAAAGCAGACTATTAACTTCATCACTTATTAGAATGAGCAAGTTAATAGAAGCTAAAGCTAAATGTCTATCTTCAATTCACTATCCGATAGAAAGGGTCGCACTTGAAATAAAGAGGGCCCAACGGCCCTCTTTATTCGTGCTTCCATTTTGAAGATCAGTCAACGTCTTCAGGGCGGTCCATGTTTTCTGTCGACTCTAACCACATTGCGTTAATGATGCCAAAAGAGCACGCCAGTAAAACACCTAATATCCAAGCGAAATACCACATGGTTGTCTCCTTAGTAAATGGTATGAGATTGATCTAAGTCGGCATTTTTAATGCGACCGCGCATGACGTAAAAACCATAAGCGGTGTAGCTAAGTACAATAGGAACAAAGATACACGCCACTATGAACATTACGTTCAAGGTTAAATGGCTAGAGGTTGCATCCCATACTGTTAAGCTTGCTTCAGGCATAGTAATGCTCGGCATTAAGAATGGGAACATTGAAAACCCAGCGGTCAAAATAACACCAGCAATAAACAAAGCACTTGATACAAATGCCATACCTGGGTTGCCTTTCTTAGAGAAGAACGCACAGGCTAATCCACCTAAAATACCAATCACAGGAGCAATCATCATAAGAGGATATTTGCTGTAATTGTTCATCCATGCACCCGCTTCAATAGCCACTTCTTTTTTCAGCGGATTTGACGTTGCGAGCGTATCAACTGTTGACGTAATAACGAACCCGTCAAGTCCATAGGCGACCCATACGCCAGCAAGAACAAACAGCGTAACACCCACTAAACTAAGTACCACAGATACCGCGCGGGCTCTTACTTCTATAAAGCCATCAGTTTTCATTTGTAACCACGTAGCACCGTGGTTAAGTAAGATAGCCACAGAAAGTAGGCCACACAGTAGTGCAAATGGTGTTAATAGACCGAAGAAAGACCCAGTATAAGTAGACTTCAACGTACTATCTAACTCAAATGGCACGCCCAATAGCAAGTTACCAAAAGCAACACCAAAAATGAGCGAAGGAATAATTCCACCTGCGAATAATGCCCAGTCCCACGCTGCGCGCCACTGAGGATTAGGTAACTTACTGCGATAGTCAAAGCCAATCGGACGCATCCATAGTGCAATTAGGGTAAGTGCTAGTGCCAGGTAAAAGCCCGAAAAAGCCGTAGCGTAAATCATTGGCCAAGCGGCAAAGATCGCGCCACCCGCCGTGATAAACCACACCTGATTTCCATCCCAGTGCGGACCAATGGTGTTGATCATGACGCGGCGTTCTTTGTCGTTCTTACCAATTAAGGTAAGTAACGCCCCGACCCCTAAATCAAACCCATCAGTCACCGCAAAGCCAATAAGCAAAACACCAACGAGGCACCACCAAATAACGCGTAGCAATTCATAATCGATCATGCGTTTGCTCCTTGTCCTTCGTTATCAAGATAATCAGTATCAACATGCTCTAGTTCACCGTACGCAGGTTTGCTGCTTGGTGGAACTGGACCTTTCTTAGCGAACTTCTTCATTAAGTAGAATGCTGCAATAAACATCACTGTATAGAAGGCAGAGTAAGCAACTAAAGT
>JYMV01009608.1_pt1 | contig 15048 bp, 16 predicted proteins | sample 338911 | NCBI WGS metagenome assembly JYMV01 (sample SAMN03354496, study PRJNA234377) | hydrothermal vent metagenome | biome: Deep sea; feature: Hydrothermal plumes at the Eastern Lau Spreading Center, Western Pacific Ocean; material: Seawater | place: Tonga | collected 2009 | depth 2000 m m
AGCTTTCTGTGGTAGCGTAGTGTCTGTACTTAACCAAGTTGCCCGCGCATGCTGAATGTCTAATGTGGCATTTACCATGATAGGAATATTGGGAACCAGTTGTTGTAAATAAGTAGTCGTGAGCTGACCACTGGTGTCATCAATGTAAGGATCAGTAAATAAACCCATCACAGCGTTGGTATTTAGGTGGTTATGTTTATCGAATTTAATGACTATATCTGCGGATATTTGCCCTAGTAATAGATAAATTGGGTTGATATCCCAGCTGAGTTTTTCAAAGTGATTACTAGTGATACTGCCCTGCCAAAGACTACCATTGATATGACTAATGTTTAGGTTTTGAATATTCTTAACATAAGGGGTGATTAGAGTTGCTGGCGCATTAGCGATGAAAAAAAACACCACTACCAAGACAAACAGTAGCAGCTGTTTTTTCATTAAAACTGTAGTGTGATTTGCGCGCTGACAACACCATCACGGATGCGTTTAATATCAGCCTGAGTTGTTAGTATGCCGTACTTATTTTTGAGCTGCTGTAAGCTATTAAGTAATGGCTTAAAAGCTACTTGATTGATGCTAATAATACTTTCATTGCTTTGCATAATGAGCGCATTGAGTTTAATACCTTGGGATTTGAAGGTGGCATTGATACGTTGCTGTACCTGCTGTTTAGACAGTTCAGGATGGTTAGGCAATGAGCTAAGCTGTTGTTGAGTTTCATTAAGATAGGCTGACAGCTCATTAGCCGAATCTAGCTCAATTTGTAGTTGTTCACTTCGTTGCCACATTGGCGCAAAGACAAACATATACAGCATAAGAATAGCCAGTAATGCGACGCCAATAATTGCATTTTCTTGTTCGCGTTTGTTTAAGTCTTTCCAGTTCACTTCTCATCCTCCACGACTAGAGTTTGATTTTTGAAAACAAGGCGAAACGTCTGCATGTTGGATTTAGAGCTAGCCGATAGTTGGGTTAATAGGTCGTCATTATATTTGGATTTTTGTTGCTTTGCCGCGTCTAGCCTTTGACCGGCTTGTACACGCATATCAACTATGCGTTTAATATCTGGAAACAGCTGGCGAAATTGTTGCTCATTTTTAATGGTTTGTTGGGATAGTTGCTCGTCAAGTTGGCTATTGTTGATTAATGTTTGTGCGCTTGAAATTGTCAAGATAAGCAATGCGGCAATAGTAGGCATCTTCCATGGTTGAATATGTTTTTGCCAATCAGCTTGAATGTCAGTTGTTATAAGATTTACACGAGCAGGTAGTTTAAAGGTGAATTGCGATTGGGTGACTTGATCATTATTACCAAACATTTGATGAAACAATTCAGTGCTCAAGGTGCCACCCTGCAACTTGCCACTGCGATAAGTGACTTTTCCATCGTTTTCAAGGTAAGTAATCTTTTTCTGTTGAAAGTTTAACAGCATAAAGTCTGGCACTACAGCAACAGGCTCACACTTAATGTGCTGTAATTTTTGCTTTAGATCGATTAGTACTTGTTGGGCAATCACAAAGACATCCCATGTGTTGGCATCACTGTGTTTGAATGAAAAAAACTCTAATGTATTAATGTCATCCAATAAGCGAGACTCTAATGCAAAAGGAATAGCCTTCTTTGCTTTGGTATTACTCATTTTTGGCAAAGTTATTTGGTGAGTAGAGATGAGTCTGCTATCTATTGCAATCACAAGCTCTTTACAAGACTCTGTGACTTTATCAGAGAATCCCTCTATATGAGAATAGCGAATGATATTCATTGCGCTTGTCGGTAACTACGGTTCATAATGGTCATTTTGCCATCTTTTCGATGCAAAATGGTTTGACCGAGCATTTTATTTTTGTTTATATTGATTTGAGTTTCTAACAAAAAATATTCACTCTTTACGTTAACGAATTCAATCGGGAAACCAGTTTTAATTTGATTCATGGTTAAGTGGGGTAGTAGTGTATTTACATAAGACCAAAAATCATTAATATTAGTGAAAGCTTGTTCGGTTCTTTTGCTGACGATTTGTTTGGCGATGCTTGGTGATAGGTCTGCATGTAGACAGCCTAATACTTCTGGACCAGTCGTATTAACATTCACTGTCGTTAGTGTAGGTAATGCGACAATATGAGGCTTAATGGCTTGATAACTTTTGGTAGAGATTCCTGCGACTTTAATGAGTTCTGCATCATGCTCAAACAATCGTGGTTCTGGTGATTGGCTTGAGACATGGGATAAGATTAAATCAGCCATATAGTTTTGTTCTAATCGAGTGTTGAGTTTGTTTAGACAATCATAAGCAAATGATCGGTATTGAGGTGTGTATGGGTCGGTTTTTAAATCGACCACATTATTAATATTGAATCGTGAGTGTAAGTCAATCAATTCTCCATGTATGGTCCCACCAGGAACAGGAATAGGAGGTATTTTTTGCGCCCAATCATCTTCAAGTGAATCAAGTTTATTGCCATCTTTAAGGAGTATGGTTTTGGCCCAACTCTCTATACTGTATAGATGATTGAGTGATTGATTTTGGGTCATGATGTAGGTTGTGCGTTCGAGGTCTTGTCCAAATCGTTGCCACATCAGTGCAATAGACGCACTGATAAGCGCAATAATAATCATCACACTAATCAATGCTATGCCTTCTTGTCTGTCGCTATTCATTTAGCATGACCAGTTTAGTGATGTTGCCCCAATATGGGTGGGTAAACTTAATTTCAACAGCTTTCAAGTATTGATCTTTTTGTTTACTCCAATGCATTTGCCATTGATCTTTATTGTCGAGCGCTTTGAAGCTGTATCGACTCAAATCGTTCATTAATGACAGGCTTATTTGTTGTTCTTGATTGGTATTGTCTATACGGATGAGTTGATCGGATCTGAAACTATATTTAATATTTAACAATTGCTCATTTTGTATACTATTAAAGCTAATTCCGTCATTATTAAGCTCAATATTTTGATTAGAGGTTTGAGTGATATCACGCTCTAAATAATTCAATGTCTTTTGTAATTGAAAGAGTGCGTCGCTATGCTTTGATTGTGCACTTTCATTTTTAAACGAAGTACTTAAGGCTTGGTATGAGATCACTGAGATCACTGAAAATATCGCCATAGTGATGAGCAGCTCAATTAAAGTAAAACCTTTTTGTTTGATATTCATTTTGCTAAATATAACTCTATTTTAGAGGCTGGGCTTTTGTCATTCATTAGTTGTTTACTGGCAAACACTGACAAAGACAGTTTAATAATGTCGGTGCTGGGCGTTGAGTTGGCGTTTGTTTGCCAATACCATGTTTGTTTCCCCATTTTGTATTTACCGTTTTTAAAGCCCAAGGTGTGTGGGCCGCTAAGACGTTTTTCGATAGCGATATTAGATGCCACTAAACTGGCCAGTGTTTTCTGTTGTAAGTGAGTAAGGTTTTGCACGCTTTGTGTTTGTGCTTTAATTAACCCAATTAACCCAACACTCGCGATACTGAGTGCTACCAATACTTCAATAAGAGTAAAGCCCCGTTGTTTCATGGCACACTGGTGCTAAAACGATGCGATTCACCTTTATGGGATAAGTTGATGAATGCTGGAGTGATATAGCCATTAGGAGAGATTGTGATCGTGTCTTGGTCGGTAGAGACAGATACCTCCTTCCATATTAGGGCTGGAATATTGCTAACTTCCCATTTTTGAGTTTTGGGGTTAAGACGCTCAACGTTGCTTTGATCGCTAGTGATTAAGATGCGTAAATCAAGATTTTTCAGTTGGGCAGTGTGTTGTGTCAGTTGAACCTGGTTTTTGAATTGCGCTAGTAGTAATTGTGCTGGGGATGGTCTAGCGGCATTAATACTCAACATTGCAACCGCAGTAATAATACCAATAACCAACAAAACTATTAGTAGCTCTACCAAGGTAAAGCCTTTGTTTTTAGTTGCTGATATCGGTATTTTCATCACTGCCACCCGCTTTGCCATCAGCGCCATAACTATATAAATCAAAATTCCCTGATTGCCCAGGACTAAGGTAATAGTATTCACGGCCCCATGGGTCTTTCGGTGATTTGTCTAGAAATTGACCAACCAAAGCATCAAGCCCTTCATCAGTGGTCGGGTAGTTAAATTTTTCTAGTTTATAAAGATTGAGTGCAGAGCCAATGGTTTGAATATCATGTTTAGCTTTTTGTAGTCTTGCCTGCCCTGGCTTATCCATGATTTTTGGCATAATGATAGAAGCTAAAATGCCAATAATCACTACCACAATCATAATTTCAATTAGGGTGAAGCCCTTTTGTTTTCTAGTATTTTTTGTATTCATTATAAGGATATTTGGTTTAATTCAAAAATTGGTAATAGTATAGCCAGAACAATTAACAATACAACGCCACCCATTAATAAAATCATTATCGGTTCAAATAAACTGATGATCTTTGTCGTATAAGCGTCTAATTCTATTTCTTGATTGTCAGCAGCCTTATTAAGCATCTGACTAAGTTGGCCGCTAGCTTCACCACTAGCGAGCATATAGAGTGTCATTGAAGGTAAGGCATTTTGAGACTCTAGCGCCTTAAATATTGTGGAGCCCTCACGGACTTTTTCGGCAGCAATAAGAATTGATCTTTGCATAGGTAGGAAGCTTAACGCTTGGGCTGAATTTTTAAGTGCACTCAGGATAGGCGTGCCGCTTTCATGCAAAAGCGCCAGTGTGCGTGCAAAGCGTGCAGCGTTCGAATTAATGAGCAATTTCCCAACAATTGGTAGTTTTCCTAAAAGCTGATGAAATTTTAGTTTAAGCGGTTTTCTTTGTAGTGCTGTTTTTATTGCAAGAATAAGTATGATGATTGTGGCAAAAATTAGCCAGATATTGGCTGACAAAAAATCACTTAATGCAATGACAGCAGTAGTTAATGGCGGTAGAGTTTGGTTCATATTATCAAACACTGTAACAATTTGAGGCACCACAAAGATAAGTAGCGCCATCACCACAGTAAATGCTACCAAGCTAATCATGATAGGGTAGATAAGTGCTGCTGATATTTTTTTCTTAAACTTATCTTGCTGTTGTATTTCGTGGGCAAGTTTATCCAAGATATTTCCTAATTCTCCTGTTTGTTCGCCCGCTTTGACTGTTGAAATATAATAAGGTGGCAACTCTTTAGCGTTGAGCTGCAACGCTTCAGCTAGGCTCTTACCTTCAACGACAGAAGAACGTATTTGACCAACGGTTTTTTTAATGTGCTTTTTATTATTATTGCGCGCAATGGTTTGAAGTGCTTCATCGATTGGCATAGATGCTTGCAACAATGAAGCTAGTTGACGAGTAATGATAGAAATATCAGAAATATTGAGTTTAGGGTCAAACCATGAGGCTGACGCGCCTAGTTTACGCCTGGTTTCTTGAACGTCTAGTACAGTGAGTTGTTGCGCTTGTAGCTGTTGGCGTGCAGATTTTTTGGTGTCACTTTCTATTAATCCAGTACTTTGTTTGCCATTGACATCAGCGGTCTGGTATTCGAAAATACTCATAATGAGACAACTCTAATAGCCTCATCGAGACTAGTATCACCAGATAATACTAATTGTTGGGCTTGAGTTATTAGAGTAGTGTGTTTATCTGCGGCTTTTAGAATTTGTGTTTCGCTGGCCTCATTGTGAATAAGACCTTTGATATTTTCATCAATAGTTAGTAGCTCATATAGACCACTACGACCTTGATAACCCGTATGGTTGCAATGTTCACAGCCTGTTGATTGGTAGATGATGCTGGCTTTACTTACACCTAGTTTTTCTTGTTCTTTTTTATCAATCGTATGAGGTTGTTTGCACTGTGAACAAAGTAGGCGAATCAGGCGTTGTGCTAAGACCCCGCTTAAACTAGAGGATAATAAAAATGGCTCTACACCCATGTCGCGTAGTCTAGTAATAGCACCAACTGCAGTATTGGTATGCAGTGTTGAAAATACCAAATGCCCCGTCAAACTAGCCTGAACGGCAATTTTAGCGGTCTCGCTATCACGTACCTCACCAACCATAACAATGTCAGGATCTTGTCTAAGAATTGCACGCAGACCCGTGGCGAAAGTCATATTTACTTTAGTATTGATTTGAGTTTGATTGATGCCATCAATAAAATATTCAACCGGATCTTCTGCTGTGGTGATATTGAGTTCATTGTTATTAAGTTCAGTCAATACCGCATACAAGGTCGTGGTTTTTCCTGAACCAGTAGGGCCAGTTACCAGTAAGATGCCGTGAGGTTGATGGATGAGTTTTTGAATGGCATCGTAAGTTGCATCCTGCATACCAAGTTGCTTGAGTTGTAGGCGTCCAGCTTGCTTGTCAAGAAGGCGCAAAACTACTTTTTCACTATTGCCCGAAGGAATGGTGGAGATACGCATATCAACAGCACGACCACCAAGTTTTATGGCAATACGACCATCTTGAGGTAGGCGTTTTTCTGCAATATCTAGCTTGGCCAAATAATGGTGCAATCTTTGCACTCGGCTCTAGTACTTGCTTGAGCGTGCCATTCACTCTAAACCTGACTCTGATACGCTCTTCGTAGGACTCAATGTGAATATCAGATGCCTCTTCTAAGATAGCCTGTGCAAATAGCGCGTTAAGCAGGCGAATAATAGGCGCTTCGTCGTCATTATTCAGTAGCTCCATCGGCTCGTGTAAGTCCATTGCTAGTGCATCTAGAGATTCATCTGCTTCCGCACTGTCTTGGAAATGATCCAGCCCTTGTGCAGAAGCTGATTCATAGTATTTCTGGATTTTTTGGTGTAATTCTGTTTTACTAATATTACAAGTGGTAAACACACCAAATTTACGTTGTAGTTCAGCCAATACAGAAGGATTGGGAAGGTTTGCGTAATTTAAGGTTTTCCGATCTTGTATTTGCTCAAGTAGAATGCCGAATTCTTTAGCAAATGAAAATGGCAGCAACGTTGTGTTACTCATAAGTCATCCAAGGCGGAAGATTGCTATCCTGATTTCTCTCTGATATTTGATTGATTGGAGTGTTGTCATCTTTCATGCCTTCCAATAATTGTTGAGCACGAATGTATTTATATTTTTGCGCACTAATGTCGTCAGCAATGGCTTGATCATTTAGGATAGTTGGGTGGATAAAGATAAGCAAGTTACGTTTTTCTTTTTTCTTAGTTGAGTAACTAAAGGCATTGCCGAGTATAGGGATATCGCCCAGGATAGGCAGTTTTGACACACTGTCTCTAATAGTGTCATCCATCAATCCACCTAGTACTAATACTTTGTTATTGCCCACCATAACTGAAGTTTTTATCTTGCGTTTAGAAGTGATGAGATCAGAGGCATTTGAACCCGGAATAATATTGGAAATCTCTTGCTCAATAGTGAGCTTAATGGTATCACCTTCGTTAATTTGTGGCTTGACTTTGAGCATTAAACCTACATCTTTTCGTTCATAGTTTTGGAACGGGTTGGAGCCAACCGATTTAATTTCTGTATTGGTGATAAAAGGTACCTCTTGACCAACCATGATCATGGCTTCCTCATTGTCTAGCGTGACGATGGATGGGGTGGACAAAATATTAACCTTCCCCTCACCTTCAAGTGCATTTAATATGGCGGCAAATCCATTCTTGCTAGTAGAATCAAACGACCCACCTCCAATAGTTGCGCCAGCGCCAATTGCACCAGCAATGGCTGATAAGTCTCCACTAGCGCCTGCCAATAGTGCAGGAATAATGCCATTAAAGTTAATTAGACCTACGCCATTACTACCTCGTGAAAGCCACTGAATGCCTAATTCTTTTGAGTCATTAGAGCTAATTTCAGCAATAATCGCCTCAATCAATACTTGTGATTTTCGAATGTCTAATTTAGCAATGACATTTTTGATATCGCGAACAATCGAATTAGAGGCAGTGATAATAATTGCATTGGTTGATTCGTCTGCTTGGATATTAGCTGCCGCATCTCTTTGTGCAGTATTTTTATTGTTAGACACCGATTGATTGGCAATATTTTGTAATACTGGGAGGATGTCTTTGGCATTGGCATATCTTAGGTAGATAACTGAGGTCCCACCTTCTTGGTCCTGATATTTATCTAATTCTTTAGCTAAAAACCTCACCTTTAAGCGCTTGGCAGGTGCACCACCAATAATAATTTGATTGTTATGACGGTCAATGGCGATGGTTAATGGGTTAGCAGTTTGATTCTTATTAGTAGGGAGTAAGGATTTAATGACTTTAGCCACCTCATCAGCGGAAGCATTTTTTAGTTCGATGATTTCATAATCAGAATCAATTTCTTTATCAAGTTCAGAGATGACCTGCTGTAGTCTTGCTATGTTAGCCTGAGTATCGGTTACTATGACGGTATTGGATGGAGTGTAAGAGGCTAAATGACCATGCTGAGAGATGATTGGTCGTAACACTGGAATCATTTGATTTGCAGTAACATTTAAGATTGGAATAGTGGTTGTGACAATCTGATCACTCGCTGAGCTTGAAAGGGTGGCGCTATTATTTTTGATATGTGTTTGTGGCAGAATTTTGGTGAAGTCATCGCCTTCTACGGCAATGTAACCATGCACTTGAAGGATAGATAAGAACAAATGATAGAACTCATCATTGTCAATTTCTGATGTACTAATCACATTCACTTTACCTTTGACTCTAGGGTCAATAATGAAATTTTTCCCAGTCACTTGGGAGACAGTGTTGATCAGCGTTTTTATCTCCATATTTTTTAGATTGAGAGTGAGCGCATTGGCAGGCAAAGCAAAAGACAATAGGGTGATAAAACTAATAAGTGTTTTTTTCATAAGTGCGTTAATTTAAATCAATAGATAGGGATTGAATACTCCCTTGGCGATCAATTGTAAAGTTAAAATATTTTTGTTCGGCTAAATCCTTTCTCAACTTAATGGCTTGTGATAGGTTATTCAGTGTTGTATCGTTAATGCTTAGAATGATATCATTCTTTCTAAATCCAAGCTCTTGAAATAAGACTTTTTCGCTTCCAGGAGATATAACGAAACCACGTAAAGTATTATTGCTATAGTTTGGCCTTACTGAGACAACAGACAGTAGTTTCTTAGGGTTGCTGTTGAGCTGTGTCAGATAGCGCTGTAGTTTGGATTTATCTTTGGTATTTATTTTAATATCATTGCTATCATCTTGTACGTGAGCGGTATTGAAATCAATCTCTTTTCTTTTAATGTCTAATTTTTCAAGATTGCCATTATTTTCAATGATAATATATTCTGGGTATATTTCCTTAATGCTAACTGATGGCGTAATGAAATCACCCAATTTATAAATCTTACTTTTGATGCTGCCGTTCTTGATAATGGCAAGCGAATTATTTTGTTGCTTAAGTATGCCCATTAGAAGAAGGTTTAGACGTGTTTTGTGAACATTGTTGTAATCTTGATTTGTAGAAGATTGCAAGGCACCAAACAGGTGATAAGGCAAGTGTAATTTGGATTCGTTGTTAGGTTGGGTTATAAAGTTTTTGGTATCGGCCGATGATGCATCCTGTTCTAATAATTGCCATACAAGTTTAGATGTAATAGACGCCAGCCAAACGGCTAAAATTAATGTAAATAATCGTGCAGCGTTACTATTAATTTTTTTATAATTATTGATCATTTATTATTGGATAATATGGCTTAAGTTGATACCCTTAAAAACATGCTTAAATTTTACCTTGTAGTTCTATTATCCCTATATTCTACTGTATCAGTTGCAAAAGATACAGACGTCTCGCTGTTGTATTCAGTGGGCGAACGCAATACAACGGTCGACTGGAATATTGCAGGTAATTTACAAGGTACAAATCCAAATATTATTTCTGAACTGACTTGGCGAGACATTAAATCACACCAATTATCCGTCGGTGCTATTTGGTCAGAAGACGACTATTTTATGAATGCATTGGGTGAGTACGGTGTAGTATATTCTGGTCAAAATCAAGACTCAGATTACAATTCTGACAATAGACAAGATGAATTTTCTCGTTCGGTGAACAATGCAGGTAAGGGCTATATGCTAGATGCCGAGGTGAATTATGGTAAAAATTTTATCATTTCCCCAAGCTTGAAAGCAAGCGCTAGTTTTGGCTATAGTGAGCATCGACAACATCTAAAAATGTATGACGGCACCCAAGTGATTGGCAGTGCAGATTTGACTGGTTTAGATAGTTTGTATCAAGCCAATTGGAAAGGGCCACAAATTGGAGTAGGGCTTAACTACCTACATAAAAAAAATGTATTTTTAGCTGACTACACCTATCAGGATATTGAGCTAAACGCTCATACTAATTGGAATCTTCGTTCAGACTTACAGCACCCTGTGAGTATGACGCAAATAGGTAGCGGTAATGGATCTAAACTCAGCGTCGGTATTGAGCGCGCCGTATCAAATTTTAGTAGTGTGAGCTTAATGTTGAGTCGCTACAATTATGCTGCTAGTGGCACCCATACATTTCATCTATTATCAGGTGACGCATCTCAAAAATTGAATGAGGTCAATTGGCAGGCTGATGAAATTCAGCTGGTTTATCGTAGTTTATTTTAGTAACTAACAAACAGCCATGTCAGTGCTGAAATAATCAAAAATGGCCCGAAAGCAAAGGCTTGTCCACGATCTCTAATTAACACTATAAAATAAACAATGCCCAGCGTTGAAGCGCCTAGTAGCAGTATTGGTAAACTCTGCCAACCAAACCAAGCGCCCAATACGGCCACAAGCTTGAAGTCGCCATAGCCCATACCTTCGACTTTGCGTATGAGTTTGTACGCCCAGAAAATCACCCACAATATTAAATAGCCAATGGTAGTACCGATCAGTGCATCGGTGAATTCAACGAACCCGAACGGATAGTTAAACACTAGGCCAATTGCAATTAATGGCAGGGTGATAGTATCGGGTAAAAGTTGGTGTTTCGCATCAATCCAAAACAATGCCACTAAGCTAAATATAAAAATCAGAATAAATATTAATTCTAAATTTAAGCCAAATTTGATATACGCCAGCGACGTTAATATTCCGCAAGTGATCTCAATGACCGGGTATTGAATAGAGATATGCTGATTGCAGTGTTTGCACTTGCCACGCTGCAATAGGTAGCTTAGTAATGGTATTAGTTCAAGAACACCAAGCGTGTGTTTACACCCAGGACAAAATGATCTTTTAGGATTACTAAGGCTAATCGACTCACCCATGATTGATTTAGGTAGGCGATAAATTATGACATTGATAAAACTACCAACAACTGTACCAACCATAAATAGTGCGACAAACATATGATTCATTATATCCACTACTAAATGTCACTAATGATTTCAAGTAATTAAAAGGTATTATTATTTAGGTGTAGAATTAATGTCAAAATAGTCTATTTTTTAAGGAGAAGTCATGAAAAAAACAAACTTATTGTTCATCCTATTTTTTAGTTTCATTTTATCTGCATGTGGTGGAGGGGGTAGTGATGACTCTGAATCCACAAGCACGGATGACTCTGAATCCACAAGCACAACTTATAATTCAGCAGCATCTGAGGGAGAGCTTTTAGAATATAAAATAGATGAAACTAAGCTTACTTATAGTTATGAGATTAAATCAAGTGCATTTGGTCTTGAAGGTTCAACAGGGTCTGGCACACTAACAAAAAATTCTGATGGCACTTACACACCTTCAACTGCAACCAATGCCAGAGTGTTGATGCTGCCTAACAAAGTACTCATTGGCGCAACAACATTACATATAAATGGAGTAGATAAATTTACATTAATTGCAGGCGTGCCAGAAGTCGATAACGTACAGTTTAGTGATATTGCCGGTACTTATAATTATGTTGGCTTGCAGTGTCTATCAGCCAATTGTGCTAACTACACAAGTTTGTACGGTACTTATAATATTGATAGTAGCGGTAATTGGGTTGAGTGTACGTATTCAGACTATACAGCGAGTCCTAGTAATTGTTCAGGACGCGATAGTGGCACATTAAACTCATTGGATGATGGAAGATTCCAGATTGTATCTGGCGCTACTAACTTTGGCACTGGTATGTTCTACCATTCTCCAACAGGACAAAAGGTTATGGTGATTGATTTAAAAGACTATTTTGGTGGTTATGGTCGTGGAATGCTGTTCGGAGCGCCACAAAGATCTGCCGTGTTTGGGAGTGAGACTGATGGTACTTATCATTGGAATCACTCACAGGGTAACTCTGGATCTGTTGTAGTATCTGGTGCCACTGCTACCTTCCCTGAAGGATCGCCAAACACAATGATAGCAAACACTCCGTGGGATGGCTTTGTAGATGTGGTTGGTGGTTACGGTATGCTTGCAGATGAAGGCATCTATATGTGGGTTCCTAAAATTGGTGCTGGTGACACGTATATGATTGTGGGCGTAAAGGAGTAATAGCTCTATAAGAAAATATCTAAATATTTTATCTTCTTAACAACACAAAGGCCGCAATTGCGGCCTTTGTGTTGTTAAGAAGTCTTTAAGAGTCTACCGTTACCATGGGCATATATTATTAGTATTACTTCCGCCATTGTCACCGTCAGGAGTGCCGCCTATGGTGTAGTCAGCACTCCTACTAGTCCATGTGTCACTATTTGCTTCACATGTGGTTTTGTCCATATATGTATTGACAGAACAATAACCCTCATTAAAGTTCACTGAACTAGGTGTAATAATTGTACAACCTGCTGTACCACCAGTGCCTTTATATTTCGCTTTAAAGTTTGGATTTACATAACCCCATATTTGATATGCTTGTTCAGCAGGAATAGTAAGCGTGTAGTACTGACCATTACCGCCTGTTTTTGTAGTGGCGTAAGCTTTCCAATTACCATTCACTTCAACTCTAGCCTGAACTTTTACATTAGGAAGTAGGCTGCCATTAGTATCTCTTACTGTGCCTGATATTGGAAATCCTGGAGGTAAGATAATGTTTTCAAATGTAGCAGCGTCATCTGCAGAAATAGTGACCGCATTACTTTGATTCTGAGGTGTAGCCTTATCACAAGAAGTACCATTCCAATTACATGAGGCGTTATTAGTGCCATTATTAACCGTCACAGAGAAATAGTAGTCATTATTTGGCGGCACATGCGGCACATATAGCGTTGTGGTGCCATCTGAAACAGTCGGATTACCTGTGGTTTTACCATTTCCCACATTTCGTAGTTTTGCAGTAACTGAGCCAATAGCAATAGCGGGGTTACTGCTATCGGTTAATTTAAAAGTAATAGCACTTGTTTGGTGGGTGAAATCAATAGTATGCTCTAGGTTGCTAGAGTCTAACGTATAACCAGCATTTGACACGCCATCTTTAAACTCACCTCTTGCTGAGATAGTGTAGGTGCCATATGGGAGTTGCACTCTATAAACACCGAGTTTATTAGTGTGGAATCTGTCTGCTTGTAAATCTACCACAATATTATCTTTGTCTTTAATTTGATCAATTCTTAATTTTGCGAACTCTACTGGATCTCCATTGTTGTCTGTAATGGTGCCGGTTAGTGTACCACCAGCTAGCAATACAGCATCCGCTGTTAGCGTGCTGCCTGCAGTTAATGTGAGTTTTTCAGCAAAGTTTCTATCTACCGCCTGACCTGAGTCATAATATGTAGTATTAGTAGTAAAGGCCGTTGATCCGAAAGCTTTTTTGGTGCTGTTTTTAAAGTAAACAATATAACTGTCATCTTCCAGTGCTAAATTCATTGTATAAACACCATCTTTATTTGTTTTAGTTGCGCCAGCAGGTTTTTTAGTTAATGCATTTCTAAATAGAACTTTAACCTTCTTAAGGGCGTTGCCATCACCTGTAATTGTGCCAGTTATGCGACCACCTTGAACCAATTTAAAGTTAGCAGTCGTGTCAGTGGTTACTGTTAGCTTATCTGCACAATGCACTAAATGACATTTAGTTGTCCATGTTTCTGAATTGTCTGTACATGCAGTCTCATCTGTATAAGATGAATCTGAACAGAAAGCTCCCGCAGGTGAGGCGGTGGTATAGAATTCAGAGGCCGCATAACTGGTGGTGGTTCTATTGATTGCACCAACCATTAATTCTTGACCAACCGGTGCGTTAAAACAATAGCTGCCATCTGCTGCAGTTTTGGTTTTTGCCATTTTTGAGAAATCACTAAAATCTCTAGCAAAAATTCTAATATTATCAACTGGATTGTCACTAACATTGGTTACTGTGCCACATACTTCACCAGCTGCAGTTTTATTGCTCAGCATTTTTGCTGCTTCGGAATCGTTTTGTAGTGCTGCTTTTAGACTAGCTGTGTAATTTGTGACATTACTACTTTCACTAGTACTCAAGTTTTCAGTAAAGTCTTCGATCAGCTCTCTGGCAGAGATAATCTCTTTGGTGTCTAGTGTTGATAAATCAGTTGCCGCATCAAGAAGTGCTTCCATAGTAGCATATGAACCTGGGTCAACGTCAACGGTTGAACCTTCCCACATAGATTTAATAGTATCACTAGTACCTGTGCCTACGATGGCGTATTTTGCTGCAGCTGAATAGCTAGTTGGTACACTTAATGAGTAAGTGCCAGCCGAGTCAGTTGTTGCTGTGGCAATAACATCACCCACTTGATTACCATCTGCATCAATTTCAATAAGATTAACAGTAACACCAGAACCAACACTGGCCAATCCATCAATTTTTGCAACAGCTGGTGAGCCTATTAGTGAAGCAAAGAATTGCTCAATTTTCCCTGGTGGATTAAATGCAAATGAACCACCTGGTGCAGATATAGAACCACCAACTAAACTTGTTACTGCACCACTGCCACAACCGGTTAAAAAAAATGCAATGGATAAAATTGATAATAGCTTCTTCATAATATTCCCTAATTCAATTAATACTTAATAAAAGTAATATTATGACAGATTAGAATTATATTTAGGTTTTTTTAACCTCTTTTTTTAACCTCTTTTTTTAACCTCTTTTTTTAACTCTGTTAGTCGGTTAATTGTTGGTTTTATCTAGCCAGACACCCACCCCTTTGGCGCAGATTTATAGGTTGTTTTTTAAG
>JYMV01051691.1_pt1 | contig 15048 bp, 16 predicted proteins | sample 338911 | NCBI WGS metagenome assembly JYMV01 (sample SAMN03354496, study PRJNA234377) | hydrothermal vent metagenome | biome: Deep sea; feature: Hydrothermal plumes at the Eastern Lau Spreading Center, Western Pacific Ocean; material: Seawater | place: Tonga | collected 2009 | depth 2000 m m
TTGTGAATTCTATTGTAGAAGAATTTGATCCGCATACATTTTATTTTGCACCAAGAGATAAAGAACGATTTGATATTCAGATGTCGGGAAGCTTAGAAGGTATTGGCGCAAGGCTTCAGAAAAAAATGGATAACATAAAAGTGGTTGAAATTATTTCTGGAGGTCCAGCTTGGAGAAGCGAAGAATTAGAAGTAGGAGATTTAATCCAGAAAGTGAAGCAAGAAGACGAAAAAGAAGCCGTAAGCATTGTAGGTATGGCTATAGATGATGCTGTCGATCTAATTAAAGGTCCTAAAGGAACAAAAGTTACCTTGACCGTTAAAAAAGTTGATGGTACTGTTGAAGATATTACGTTAGAAAGAGACATTGTAGAGATTGAAGAAACCTATGCTAAAAGCGCGATGGTAAATAAAAACGATCGCAATTACGGGTTAATAAATTTACCACGTTTTTATTTCGATATGGAAGATGCAAAAAACAGAACTGCAGCCTCAGATATCAAAAAAGAGATTATCGAGCTTAAAAAGCAAGATATGGATGGTTTAGTGATCGATCTTAGAAATAATGGTGGTGGTTCTTTAGCCACAGTGATCGACATTGCCGGTTTGTTTATAGAAGAAGGTCCTGTGGTTCAAGTTAAATCGGGTACCGGAGAACGTGAAATTTTAACCGATGATGATGATGATATTTTATGGGACGGACCGTTAGTGATTTTAGTGAACGAACTTTCAGCTTCAGCTTCAGAAATTTTAGCTGCAGCTATGCAAGATTATAAACGTGCCATTATTATTGGTAGTAAGCAAACTTACGGTAAAGGAACTGTCCAGAACGTGATAGACCTTAACCGTTGGATGAAGAATAGCGATCTTGGCGATATGGGAGCGTTAAAAGTGACTACACAAAAGTTTTACCGAGTAAATGGAGGTTCAACCCAATTAGAAGGTGTAAAAAGTGATGTGGTTGTTCCAGATCGTTACAGTTATATCGATATAGGTGAAAAAGATATGGAAAATCCATTACCTTGGGACCAGATAGAACCTGCAGATTATGAAGAGTGGGACGGTTATATCGATTTTGATAAAACCTTAGCTAAGAGTAAAAAGCGTATGGCAGAAAGTAAACAACTTCAATTGATCGATGAAAGTGCAAAATGGATCAGCGAGCAAAGAAATGAAGAGGTTTACCCGTTAAATTACAATGTATATGCTAAACAAATTGAAGAAAATGAGAAACAAGCAAAACGTTTCGATTCGATAACAGATTATAAAACAGATCTAAGTTTTGTATCTCTACCTTACGAGCAAGAGATGTTTAAGCAAGACACGACTTTACAAGAAAAAAGAACACGTTGGCACGAGAACTTAAGCAAAGATGTTTATGTTGAAGAAGCGGTAAACGTATTAGAAGATTTAAGTGAAGGGGTCGAAAGAAAATCTAAATTAGCAAATATTAAAAACTAATTTGCGGTTGAAGAGCTCATCAAACTCATTAAGTCAATTAGCGCTCCAGAGGTTTAAAAAAAACTTCTGGGGCGTTTTCAGTTTCTGGTTTATTGTCGTTTGCTTTCTATTAGCGTTAGGTGCATATCTAATTGCTCCAGATCATTCTGAAAATGCCAACCAAATGCATCTGCCTATTCATTCAAAATCTCCGGGTTTTGAGGTAACGATGCTTAATATTCCATCCAATCTTCAAGCTGAAGAAAAATCGTGGTTAGCGCAAGCTTTATTCGGAAAACAATTTTCAGGGACAGAAATCCCTATTAATTCTTTTGAATTTACTGAAGAAGAATTAAAAGTGAAAACCTATGCTGAAGGTGAAATTGAAGGCTTAGAAAAGACCTATAATTTAGCTGAAACTTTTCCGGAAGCTTCTTCCGCAGAAGAAATTAAAGCGCAATACATTCAGCAACAAACGTTTTTGTTAGGCACCGACAAATACGGAAGAGATCTATTAAGCAGAATGTTGGTCGGTATTCGTATTTCACTTTCAATTGGTTTTGTAGCTGTATTTATTTCTTTAGTTATCGGGATGAGTTTAGGTGCTATTGCCGGTTATTTTGGCGGAAAGATCGATGCCGCAATTATGTGGTTAATTAATGTAACGTGGTCAATCCCAACCTTGCTATTAGTCATTGCGATTACCTTAGCTTTAGGTAAAGGCTTTTGGCAAGTATTTATTGCGGTCGGTTTAACGATGTGGGTAGAAGTTGCCAGAGTTGTACGCGGACAAGTAATGGGCGTAAAAAAAATGCAATACGTGACCGCAGCGCGTGCTTTAGGTTTTGGTCATACCAGAATTATTTTAAAACATATTATTCCGAATGTTTTGGCGCCATTAATCGTGATTTCTGCGGCTAATTTTGCGGCAGCGATCTTAGTAGAAAGCGGTTTAAGCTTTTTAGGGATCGGCGCACAACCACCTATGCCAAGTTGGGGTTCAATGATTAAAGATCACTACAGTTACATTATTTTAGGTAAACCTTATTTGGCTGTCATTCCGGGATTGGCAATTATGAGTTTAGTAATGGCGTTTATGTTAATTGGTAACGCCTTAAGAGATGCTTTAGATGTAAAAGCGTAAATTTAGATAACAACGATTTCAAAAAATAAAAAAATATGGCAACCATTTTCACGAAGATTATCAACGGAGAGATCCCGAGCTATAAAGTCGCAGAGACAGAAGATTTTTTTGCTTTTTTAGACATTAATCCGAATGCAAAAGGACATACGTTATGTATTCCGAAGAAAGAAGTGAATAAAATTTTTGATCTAGATGAAGAAACTTATCTAGAACTTATGAAATTCTCTAGAAAAGTAGCTTTAGCGATTAGAAAATCTATCGAATGTAAGCGTGTTGGGATGTCTGTAATTGGTTTAGAAGTGCCGCACGTGCACGTTCATCTAATTCCGTTAAACGAAATGAAAGAAGCTACTTTTGGTTCTAAAGTGAAATTAAGTGAAGCCGAATTTAAAGAACTTGCTGAAAAAATTTCAGCTAATTTTTAAGGGTGATACCAATTTGCACATTTAATTTGAAAGAACTGATGATAATTAAATTATTGAATTTCTGTTATATTTCATAATAAGTTGCCGTCACCCTGAACTTGATTCAGGGTCTCATCCAAAATGTTTGCAGTTTAATATGAGATTCCGGATCAAGTCCGGAATGACGAAAGTATCTATGATTTCAAATTACGGATAATCAATTCAACTATTTTAAACATTATTGGTTCTCTAAACCTTCAATAAAATTTTTTGCTTTTAAAGCTTCAGACTTTAAAACGTACAATTCGACATCATTATTCTGAACTCCAAAACCTGCCAACCTTCCAGATTCAACGTTATCTATAATTTTGGTTTTAATGTCGTTTTCCTGCAATTCAAAAGCGACTCTGTTCACGATGATCGAGCTATCGGTAAGTATTTTAATATAATCATCCATCAGTTTTAAAATTTATAGTTAGACCAATTTTTTAAGTTTTACTTCGAAGGTAGTGCCTTTGCCTACTTCACTTTTTAAAACTCTAATTTTACCGTCGTGATATTCTTCAATAATTCGTTTAGCTAACGAGAGTCCAAGACCCCAACCACGTTTTTTAGAAGTATATCCCGGTTTAAATATTTTCTTGAATTTTGTTTTAGGTATTCCTTTTCCGGTGTCGGTAATCAAAATATGAACCCATTTGGCGTCTTGTGTAATTTCAACATCAAGATTTCCTTTTCCTTTTAACGCATCAATGGCATTTTTTACAATGTTCTCGATTGTCCAGCTAAATAGTTGTTTGTTGAGGTTTACTTGAATTTTTTCATCAGGAAGTGTCAACGAAAAATTAATCAGTTTAGAACTTCTAGCTTTTAAATATTCGTAAGAATCTTTGGTTTCTTCAACAATATCGGTCGGCTCAAGATTAGGAAGCGAGCCAATTTTAGAAAAACGATCGGTAATGGTTTGCAGACGAACAATGTCTTTTTCCATTTCTTCAACATAAGTAGGATCGACGTTTTCTTGTTTCAGAATCTCTGTCCACCCCACAAGCGATGAAAGCGGCGTCCCGATTTGATGAGCAGTTTCTTTCGCCATTCCTGCCCAAAGTAAACTCTGGTCGTGCGATTTTGAGGTTGAATAAAAATAATACAACATCGCGAGGTAAAGAATCACGATAAAAACAATTCCAATGGGGAAATATTTTAGCTTATTGATCAAGCTAGAATTTCCGTAGTAAAGTGTTCCGAAAACTTCATTTTCATAAACAATCTCAATAGGTTGGTAGTCTGAAGCGAACGAGGCGGCTAAAGCTTTGATCTTTTCATCATCATCGGTATTTTTGCGAGCAATATTTCGGGTCTCATAAAAATCTTCCTTTTTATGATAAATGATCATCGGAGTAGTGGTGTTTTTCGAGATCACTTCCAGCTCTATCGGGATATCTTCGTTAAGATCACTATTTAAAACTTCAGAATAAGCTTTTACCCAAATTTCCATTTTCTCGCGCTCTTCTTTTTTGAGACGATTAAAAAATATAGAAACATTCCACAAAAAAATACTCACAATGGCGATAGAAGAAACCGTAATAAACCATCGGGTAAAGCGATGCTCGTCAGAAAATATCATAAATTATAGATCACTAAGAATTTTAAATATAATGGTTTTTCTGTTGAATTATTGTTTTCACACAGTTTTAAATTCCTCTTTGTAAATGTTACCTTTGTCAAAATTTCGAGTTCATGTTAACGATCGATCCTAAAGATATTGCTACCCAGAAACTTTATGGTTTAATGGTGAGCACTGTTGGTCCCAGACCAATCGCTTTTGCAAGTACAGTGAATGCTGAAGGAAAGCCAAATTTGGCACCTTTTAGTTTTTTTAATATGATGAGCGCTAACCCGCCAATACTGGTATTTTCGCCGGTATTAAAAATTAGCGATAAGTCGAGCAAACACACGCTACAAAATGTTGAGCAAAACAAAGAAGTAGTAATAAATGTGGTAAATTACGACATTGTACAGCAAATGTCGTTAGCAAGTACGGCGTATGCAGAAGGTGTAAATGAATTTGAAAAAGCCGGACTCACGATGCAAGATGCCGAGATGGTAAAACCATTTCGAGTAAAAGAATCGCCGGTACAATTTGAATGCAAAGTAACGCAAATCGTAACTTTAGGTGAAGAAGGCGGAGCGGGACATTTAGTTTGTTGCGAAGTGCTAAAAATGCACATTGCAGATGAGGTTTTAGATGAAAATAATAAGATCGATCAATTTAAACTCGATCAGGTTTCGAGAATGGGCGGTAATCTTTATTCGAGAGCAAATAAAGGTATTTTTGAAATCCCTAAACCAATTTCATCGATGGGAATGGGTGTTGATGCTTTACCCGAAAGCATTAGAGAAAGTAGTGTTTTAACCGGAAACGATCTAGGTAAATTAGGGACGTTAGAAGCAATTCCCGAAGAAAAAGAAGTAGAAGAATTTCTTAGCGAGAATAAATTAAAAGAATATGTTAGCGAAAGCTCTTTAGAAAAAATTCACGCCATTGCGCAAGAATATTTAAAAAAGGAAGAAGTGCTTAACGCTTGGAAAATTTTATTGGCAAAAAGTAAGAATTAAATATTATTATGGAAGTACAAGGAAGAATTAAAATGATCGACGAGACTAAAACCTACGGAAGCAATGGTTTTAGAAAAAGAGAAGTGGTAGTTACGACAGAAGAACAATACCCGCAACATATTTTAGTTGAATTTATTCAAGATAAATGCGATTTGTTGAATAACTTTAATGTTGGGCAACCTGTAAAAATAGGCATTAACTTACGAGGAAGAGAATGGACGAACCCACAAGGGGAAACTAAATATTTTAACTCTATCCAAGGTTGGAGAATTGAAAATTTACAACCGGCTGCACCACAAGGAGGAAATACACCACCACCGGCAGATCACTTTGAGCCGGCACAAGATTTTAATGAAGAAGATCACGACGATTTACCGTTCTAAAACGTAAATTGCTTTACTGAATAACAAGCGAAAATCCGACCTTAGGGTCGGATTTTCATATAGTGGTTTTAAGTTAACCCTTCAAAAACAAATTCAAAAAAAGCAATGATGAACAAAATTTATCTCAAAAGGTTGCTTCAAATATCGTTAAAATATTGACAATAAACAATCAATTTCATATTTATATTGTTATCAAATCATTATTTATCAATTAGATGCACGTTTTAGGTAAAGAAATTATTTTCCCGCCCGTAGAAAATTCAGACGTTGACGGACTTTTAGCTGTGGGTGGTGATTTATCTTCAGAACGATTATTATTAGCTTATCGTTCTGGTATTTTTCCTTGGTACGAAAAAGATCAGCCAATTTTGTGGTGGAGTCCGGATCCTCGAATGGTTTTATTTCCGCAGCATTTAAAAGTTTCTAAAAGTATGCGGCAGCTTTTTAATAAAGAAGCTTTTAAAGTGACTTATAATCAAGAGTTTGAAGCAGTAATTCAAAATTGTGCGGCGGTAAAACGAGAAGGGCAAAATGGTACATGGATCACCAATGAAATGATTTCGGCTTACATTCAACTTCACGAGCAAGGTTTTGCAACCTCTGTTGAGGTTTGGGAAGATGATGAGCTGGTTGGTGGTCTATACGGAATTTTCCTGAAAGAAAAGCAGATTTTCTGCGGTGAAAGTATGTTTACCAAAGTAAGCAATGCTTCTAAGTATGGCTTTATTTCTTTAGTTGAAAAATTAAAAAATGAAGGTGTACAATTGATCGATTGCCAAGTTTATACGCCACATTTAGAAAGTTTAGGTGCTTACGAAATTCATCGAGAAGAATTTCTTACCTATTTGAAGGCTTAGAGCTTTTTCATTTCTTCATATCTAAAACAAGAAACTTCGTGGTCGTTTACCATTCCGGTGGCTTGCATATGAGCGTAAACTACGGTTGAACCTACAAATTTGAATCCGCGTTTTTTTAGATCTTTACTCAAACAGTCACTAATTTCTGTAGTTGCCGGAGCTTGTTTGTAATTTTCAATTTCGTTTTGGATTGGTTTTCCATCTACAAAACTCCAAATATAATCGCTAAAACTGCCAAACTCTTTCTGTAAGTCCATAAAAAGTTGCGCGTTGGTAACTGTTGCTCTTACTTTTAGTTTATTTCTAATAATGCCTTCGTTTTGTAAAAGCTCCTGAATTTTATCTTCAGAATATTCAGCAATTTTTCGATAGTCAAAATCATCAAAAGCTTCTCGAAAATTTTCTCGCTTGCGTAAGATCGTGATCCAGCTTAAACCAGCCTGAAAAGTTTCTAAAATTAGAAATTCAAAAATGGTTTTGTCATCATAAACAGGAACGCCCCATTCGTTGTCGTGGTAAGCTTCATAAAGCGCATCGCCTTCACACCAGCCGCATCTTTTTATCTGCATTTTTTTCTGAGATTTAGTAACAAAAGTAACCTAAAAATTAATAGGTCTGCGTTAGCTTTGTAGAAAACTAAACGCATGAAAACTTCTGAAATTTCTCAACTCATCGAAGATAGTCTAAAAGCTTCTTACACGTATGCTGAATACGTAAAATTAATGGAAGATCTATTAGCTAAAGGAAAATCTACCGCACCACAGCAAGACGAGAATCTTACCGAATATTCGAAGTTGAATTTACGCCGAATGAAGCGCTGGGAAAAAACTTTAAAGATCTCTACCGAGGCAGAAGCCAAAATAAAAGCTTATGATGGTAAAATGATCTGGTTGGTAATTTCTGAAGGTTGGTGTGGTGACGCTGCGCATAGTTTACCGGCTATACATCAATTAGCAAATTTAAACCCAAATATCGAAATGCGTGTGGTTTTACGTGATCAGCATGAAGATTTAATGAATCAGTTTTTAACCAACGGCGGTAAATCGATACCTAAGTTAATCGTGTATAATGTAGATCAAAAAGAAGTGATTGCAGATTGGGGCCCAAGACCAACTATTGCAACACAAATGGTTGAAGATTACAAAGCCAAACATGGTAAATTAGATCCTGAATTTAAAGAGCAATTACAACTTTGGTATAACAAAGATCGAGGTCAAAATATTATCGACGATTTGCTGAAACTATTTTAGTCTTTTTGCTTACGTTCCGGCAAAATTTCTATAAATGTATCGATCGTAAAAGCATTTTCGACATTAAAATCACCAATTTTGGTACGACGTAACGCCGATAAATGTGCACCGCTTTCTGCCGCTTTACCAAAATCATGTGCTAAACTTCTAATGTAAGTTCCTTTGCTGCAAGAGACTTTAAAATCTACGTTAGGTAATTCAATATTTGTCAATTCAAAAGAAGAAATGTTTACCGTCCTGGAGTTGATTTTTACTTCTTCGCCTTTTCTAGCGTATTCGTAAAGGCGTTTCCCGTCTTTCTTTAAGGCTGAAAATACCGGCGGAAATTGTTCAATATCTCCTTTAAATTGTTCTGTAGCTTGCTGAAGCTTTTCTTCGGAAAGATGATCGGTCGGGAAGGTGTTGTCAATCTCTGTTTCTAAGTCGTATGAAGGCGTTGTGGCGCCAAGAGTAAATGTGCCTGTATATTCTTTTTCTTGCCCTTGTAACTCCTGAATTTTCTTAGTGAATTTTCCCGTACAAATAATTAATAAACCTGTTGCTAACGGATCTAACGTACCGGCGTGACCTACTTTTATTTTCTTAATCCCACAGTTTTTTCTTATCAACCAACGCACTTTATTCACCACCTGGAAGGAAGTCCATTCCAAAGGTTTGTCGAATAATAAAATTTGTCCGTTTTTAAAATCTTCAGCAGTAAACAAGTTCATAGAGTTCTAATTTCGCCCCAAAGATGAACTTTTCAACGCTATTTACAAAACAAATTCATTTTTGTAACTTTAGGTAATTCTTAAAATGTTTCAGATGAAAAAACTATTTCAAAATAAACACAAATTGTTGTGGGGAATTTTTCTTGTCGATATTGCTCTCGGGATTCTAATTTGGACCGCAGTAGAAACTGGAGTTTTATAGCCAATATTTTTAAATGAAATTCATCAAATTAATATTTGCCATATTAACTATTATCTCGTTTTCTTGTAATTCAGCCAAAGAAGCACGTAAAGATTATTCTAAGATAATAAGTCGAGAATTCTTAAATTCTGATTCATTAAGTATTGTTATCAATTATAAAGGGGCAGAAGGTTGTTTGGGACATTTTCGAGGTAGAATTAGTGTCGAAGCTTCTGATAAGAAATTCTATTTTACACATGTTCATTATGGAGATAAAGGTAAAGCAGAGGTTTTTCTAGGGGAATATGAAAATATTATAGAAATAATAGAGCAGTTCGAGACGAATTCAAAAAAATCGACTAAAATGTGTGGAGGTATTGCCGGAGGAACCGGTTATTATTTCAATATGTGTATAAATAATTTAGAAGAAACTGAATTTAGTTACTGCCAATCAGAATACGACGGTTTAGCGTACTTACTTTCAAGTATGAGAAAACTAAAGACAAAAGAAATATATAAAAGTGTTTATTAAGTACACTAATTCTTTAGAAAAAGAGATCTAAGAATAACTTACGATAATCGCAATCACGCCAACGATCAAGCAATAGATTGCAAAATAACTCAGTTTGCTTTTTCTTACTAAGGAAATCATCCAAGTACACGCAAAAAGACCTGAGACAAACGCAGCGATAAAACCAACGATAAGTCCGGTGCTATTTCCGGTATGCGTAAGTTCACCGTCTAGAAGGTCTTTGGCAATTTTTCCTAAAATTAAAGGGACAACCATTAAAAATGAAAAACGTGCCGCTTTAGTTTTGTCGTTTCCAAATAAAACCGAGGTTGAAATCGTAGAGCCACTTCTAGAAATACCCGGTAACAAAGCGATGGCTTGCGCAACACCGATCACAAATGCATTGGAGTAACTTACCGGTTTTCCTGTGTTTTTAGCTTTATCGGCGAGCCAAAGTAAAAGCGCGGTAATAATGAGCATAAAACCAACGAGTAAAACGCTGCCGCCAAATAATTGTTCAAGTTGTTCTTCGAATAAGATGCCCACGATCGCAGCAGGAATCATCGAAATAATGATCTTTAAAGAGAATTGTGTTTCTTGGTTCCATTTAAATTGAAGTAAGCCGCGTAAAATTTCCCAAATGTCTTTTCTAAAAATGACGATGGTACTTAAAGCAGTTGCAAAATGCATTACTACAGTAAACATTAGGGATTCTTCAGGAATACTGTTGTCTCCTAAAATGGCTTTTCCTAATTCTAAATGTCCGCTAGAAGAGACCGGAAGAAATTCAGTTAATCCTTGAATAATCCCAAGGATTAGAGCGTCTAGAACATCCATTATTTTTTCTTCGGATTTAGTAGGATCGCGTAAACTTCAATCCCAAAACCGAGTAAAACTAGCATGGGAGCAAGTCTAATTCTTCGCCAACTGTAAATCTCCGGATTAAAAACTTCTGGATCATCACTACCACCGCCGGCCATCAATAAAAATCCAAGCGCGATAACGGCTATTCCTATTAACATCACCTGGTAATTTTTCTTTTCGAAAATAAAATAAGGTTCCGGCTTTTGTTCTTGTTTACGTTTTTGTTCTCCCATAGTGATCGCAAAAGTAATTATTTATTTTTAGTTGGGTTTTGTCTGGTATCAAAAACTCGAATTATGTAAATATATTGCTCACCGATACGGTAAGTTATTTTACAATTATGAGAAATTAATTTTCGATATTTTCTTTTTAGATGTGCAAAACTTTCATCGATAGCACCAATTTTAGAAAATTTTCCGTTAGGTTTTTCAAGAATTTCGGTACTCTTTCTAATTTCAGTTAGTAGTTGGAGCGCTTTTTCTTTTCCGTAAAAATCAATATAAGATTGAGCAGTTTTTTCCAAATCTTTCGTGGCGCGAGAAGTCCAAACGACAGGTTTTGTTACTTCATCCAACTCTCAATCATTTTCTGAACTTCATCTTGGCTATGTACTTTGCCGGCTTTAATATCTTTTTCGCCTTCAAGTATCATTTGATCTTGTTCTAATTGCTGTAAATAGCTTTTTGCAATTCTATAGAAGTTCTTTACAAATTTATCGTTGCCAGAATCTATGATTGAATGCAATTCTTTTTTGATTTCAAAAGTTTCCATAAGACTCTTTTTTATAAAGATAATACTTTAATAATAAAGCTCGTCGGTTTGTAGATTTAAGAAACGTTGTGTAGCAAAGAATGTACTAATCCAGCTAATCACAATTCCGATTAAGAATACTGCCGCAAAAAGTGCAATTAATAGATTTCTATCGGCTAATAAATTAAGCTCCGGGAAGCTTTGGTTAACATAATAAAGTACAGCTGCCATTCCGCCTAAAGCTAAAATGGCCCCGATAAGTCCTAAGCGAACACTTTTCCAAATAAATGGTCGGCGAATAAAACCTTTAGTAGCACCTACCATTTGCATTGTTTTGATGGTAAAACGTTTAGAATATACCGAAAGTCGAATAGAGCTATTAATCAGCAACACGGCGATAAATAAGAAAATACCGCTAACCACTAAAATCCAGAAGCTAATGCGTTTTACATTATCATTAAGCAAAGCAATTAAGGGTTTGTCGTAAACCACATCGTCAACGAAATCTTTTTGAGAAAGATCACGAGAAATTTCTGCGATTTGCGTTTCAGAAACATAATCGGCATTGAAAAAAACATCGATCGAATTTTGTAGTGGATTATAGCCTAGAAAGTCCATAAAATTTTCTCCAATCTCTTCGCTATGCTGTTTGGCAGCATCTTCTTTAGAAATAAATCGCGTGCTTTTGGTGTAATCTGCCAAGGCTAAACTTTTCTCAAGCTGATCGATCTCTACTTCTTTCGCGGTATCTTTTAAAAATACGGTAAGCGCGATTTGCTCTTTAAAGTGATCGGCAACTTTTTTTGTGTTCAATACTAAAATCCCTAAAATGCCTAATAAAAATAGGACTAAAGAAATACTGATCACGACCGAAAAGTAAGACGAGATCAATCGTCTTTTCTGATATCTTTCAAAAGAAGAACTCATATATACCGCACATGTTTTTTTGTAAAAATAAAAAAGTAAATTAAACGCTCGTCTTTAAAACGTCTAAACTTTTCATTTTCGTACATTAATGGTACTTTTGCCCTTCAAAAAATTCAGCATTCGTAACCGCGAAAATATTTAAAAATGAGCTACAACTTTAACGAGATCGAAGCCAAATGGCAAAAACATTGGGCAGAACACCAAACTTTTAAAGCTACCAATCACAGTGATAAAGAGAAATTTTATGTGCTAGATATGTTTCCTTATCCATCGGGAGCAGGTTTGCACGTGGGGCATCCGTTAGGGTATATCGCGAGCGACATTTACGCACGTTTTAAAAGACATCAAGGTTTTAATGTATTGCATCCGCAAGGTTACGATTCGTTTGGGTTGCCGGCAGAGCAATATGCAATACAAACCGGGCAACATCCGGCGATTACGACCAAAACTAATATTGCACGTTACCGTGAGCAATTAGATAAAATAGGTTTTTCGTTCGATTGGAGCCGAGAAGTAAGAACCAGTAATCCTGATTATTACCAATGGACGCAGTGGATCTTCATTCAGCTTTTTGAAAGTTGGTACGATGTAGCAGAAGGCAAAGCAAAACCAATTTCAACCTTAGTTGAACTTTTTGCTGCGGAAGGAAATGCTCAGGTAAAAGCAGCTTGCGATGATGATGTAAATGAATTTTCTGCGGAAGCGTGGAATGCATTTTCAGAAAAAGAACAAGAAGAAATTCTTTTAAAATATAGATTAACCTACCTAGCGGAAACAGAAGTAAATTGGTGCCCCCAACTAGGTACGGTGTTAGCAAACGACGAGATCGTGAATGGCGTTTCAGAACGTGGCGGTTATCCTGTAGTTCGTAAAAAAATGAAACAATGGAGTATGCGAATTTCTGCCTATGCAGAACGTTTGCTTCAAGGTTTAAATGATATCGATTGGACCGATAGTTTAAAAGAAAGCCAGCGCAACTGGATCGGAAAATCGGTAGGAGCGTCAGTAACTTTTAACGTGAACGATCATCAAGATATAATTGAAGTATTTACCACGCGTCCCGATACGATTTTTGGAGTAACGTTTATGACCTTAGCTCCAGAGCACGAATTGGTTTCAAAAATTACAACTCCTGAGCAAAAAGAAGCGGTGGAAGCTTATGTAGAAGCGACTGCCAAACGTAGTGAGCGTGAACGAATGGCCGATGTAAAAACCATTTCCGGAGTATTTACCGGCGCTTATGCCGAGCATCCGTTTACCAAAGAACCGGTGCCAATTTGGATTGGTGATTATGTGTTGGCAAGCTACGGAACCGGAGCGGTAATGGCCGTGCCTTGTGGCGATCAGCGTGATTTTGATTTTGCAAAACACTTCGATATTCCGATCAAAAACATTTTTAAAGACGTTGATATTTCTGAAGCTGCACACGCCGATAAAGACGGAACCGTGATCGCAAATTCAGATTTCTTAAATGATTTTCCGTATAAAAAAGCTTTAAAGCGAGCGATTTTTGAATTAGAACAAATCGGTCAAGGTAGAGGGAAAACCAATTATCGTTTACGTGATGCGGTATTTAGTCGCCAACGTTATTGGGGAGAACCTTTCCCGGTGTATTACGTTAACGGAATGCCGAAAATGATTGACGCTGCTTATTTGCCAATTCAATTACCGGAAGTTGAAAAATACCTTCCTACTGAAGAAGGCGAGCCGCCATTAGGTCGTGCCGATGTTTGGGCTTGGGATACCGAAAAGAACCAAGTGGTAAGCAACGAGTTGATCGATGATAAAACTGTTTTTCCTTTAGAACTGAATACGATGCCGGGTTGGGCAGGAAGCTCATGGTATTTCTTCCGTTATATGGAAGATGAAAAACGCGATGAGGTTTTCGCTTCACTGGAAGCTTTAAACTATTGGCAAAATGTAGATTTATATATTGGCGGAAGCGAGCATGCTACCGGACATTTACTATACGCACGTTTCTGGACAAAATTTTTAAAAGATCGTGGTTTTGCTCCCGTAGAAGAGCCTTTTAAAAAGCTCATCAACCAAGGAATGATTTTGGGAGAAAGTGCTTTTGTTTATAGGATAAATTTATTGTACGCAACAAAGAGGACTAATGAAAATGAAAATTTAGATTTAAAAACTAGATTAAATAATTCGGAGTACCCATCAATTTATGTTTCCAAATCCTTTTTTGAAGAGTTAGGTGAAAGTTTTTCTTCATCTTATCAAAGTAGAAATAGCTTAGTCCAAAAAATTGAAGAAAAGATTCGAAAAATAGAATCAGATTATAAAATTTTAGATGGTAAAGATGACGGTGTAGGGGAGATATATAGATTTGATAAAATAACTATTTCTCCAATTCACACCGACGTTTCTCTAGTGAATACTTCCAATGAATTAGATATTGAAGGTTTTAAAAACTGGCGAGCAGAATTTGAAGATGCTGAATTTATTACCGAAGAAAACGGGAAATATATCGTAGGTCGCGAAGTCGAAAAAATGTCGAAATCAAAATTCAACGTGGTCAATCCCGATGATATTTGTGTAGATTATGGCGCCGACACACTTCGTATGTACGAAATGTTCTTAGGTCCGCTAGAACAAGCCAAACCTTGGAACACTGCCGGAATCACCGGTGTGCATAACTTCCTTAAAAAACTATGGAAGCTTTACCACAACAATGAAGAATTTGCGGTGACCGATGCCGAGCCAAGCAAAGACTCCTTAAAAACATTGCATAAAACCATCAAAAAAGTTACCGAAGATATTGAGAACTTCAGCTTTAATACTTCTGTTTCTACGTTTATGATCTGTGTAAATGAGTTGACTTCCCAAAAATGTACTTCAAAAGCGATTTTAGAACCTTTAGCGGTTTTAATTTCGCCTTACGCGCCACACATTGCTGAAGAATTATGGAGCAAATTAGGGAATGAAGGCAGCGTTGCATTTGCCACTTACCCAAAATTTGAAGAAAAACATTTAAAAGAAAGCTCTAAAACCTATCCG
>JYMV01048187.1_pt1 | contig 15045 bp, 15 predicted proteins | sample 338911 | NCBI WGS metagenome assembly JYMV01 (sample SAMN03354496, study PRJNA234377) | hydrothermal vent metagenome | biome: Deep sea; feature: Hydrothermal plumes at the Eastern Lau Spreading Center, Western Pacific Ocean; material: Seawater | place: Tonga | collected 2009 | depth 2000 m m
TGTTCAGCCAGACTGTTTTGGGACGAGTATAATCGTAAATTGCATCCAGTCCGGACTCGCGTCCGTAACCGCTGTCTTTAAAACCACCAAACGGAGCCAAAGGTGAAACCATGCGATAAGTGTTGACCCAGACAATTCCGGCACGCAATGCTTTTGTCACTCTCAATGCTCTTCCAATATTTGTCGTGAACACTCCGGAAGCCAATCCGTAGCGGGTATCGTTTGCTAATTTAATGGCTTCTGCTTCGTCGCGAAAACGCAACACACTAACCACCGGTCCAAACATTTCGCGTTGAACAATTCCTAAATTCTGATTAGGACAATCTACAATAGTGGGTTCACAATACCAACCCTTTGCAAGATGAGCTGGTTGCCCTCCGCCATAAATCAAAGTGGCACCATTGGCCGTTGCATCAACTACCGTGCTTTTGATGTTATTGAGTTGCGCAAGTGTTGCCAGGGGTCCCATTTGACTTGTTTCCTCCAAAGGATCACCAATGCGAATTTCTTTTGCTCTCCTGGCAACTTGATCCAGAATTTTTTCATGGATACTTTCATGTAGTAAAAGTCGCGAACCAGCCACACAACTCTGACCACTTGCACTGAAAATACTGAGTAAAACTCCATTAGTCGCACTTTCCAAATCAGCATCTTCAAAAACAATCATTGGTGATTTCCCACCCAACTCAAGAGAAACTTGCGCTAAATTCTCAGCAGAGTTCCGGACGACATCTCGCGCTGTTTCCGGACCTCCGGTAAAGCTGACTCTAGCAACAAGTGGATGGGATGTCAAAGCCTTGGCGCAAGGGTCACCATATCCGGTGACGATATTCATCACTCCCGGGGGGAAACCGGCTTCTTCAAAAACTTTGGCAAATTCCAGCATCGGCGCAGATGCATGTTCAGAGGCTTTCAGCACCACCGTATTTCCGGCCGCCAACGCTGGGCCGATTTTGACAGCAACTAAAAACAGTTGCGAGTTCCAAGGCACGACTGCCGCCACTACTCCAAGTGGCTCGCGAACCGTCATTGTCCACATGTTTGGCTTGTCAATGGGCAAGGTGTCGCCATGAACCTTGTCCGCAAGTCCGGCATAATATTGAAAAAAATCTGAGATATAACGCGCTTGCCACTGTGTTTCCTTCAATAATTTTCCGGTATCTGTAGTCTCTGCCCGTCCCAACGATTCTGAATGTTCCGCCAGTACTTCCGCAAGGCGCCGCAATAATTTGCCTCGTTCTGTAGCCGTCATGTTGGCCCATGGCCCCTCAGTAAAAGCACGGTGCGCGGCTTTAACCGCACGATCCACATCATTGGCTCCAGCCTCCGGAATGATCGCCCAAGGTTCTTCTGTGGCAGGATTAAAACTCTCAAAGGTTTTCTCACTTTCAGAATTGACCCATTGTCCATCAATGTACATTTGGTATTTTTTTAGATCTGCCATCTTGTTTCTCCTTTTGTGGGTTACTTAATTTTCAGGTTTGTAGGCCGTGCATTCTATTTCAACCTTGATGTCGATCAAAAAGTCGCAAACCAAAGCGGAACGAGCGGGCGGACCTTCGCTGAAGTATTCTCCGTAAACTGAATTAAATCCAGGAAAATAGTCACGATTCTTGAGCCAAACCATAGATTTAACAACATCGTTTAAAGTGCATCCGGCATCTTTGAGCGTCTCGCGAATCAATTCGATACAGACTCGCGTCTGTTCTTCAATAGTGCCATCGGTCATGGGAGCGCCGTCCTTCATTGGCACTTGACCGGTCAGGAAAATAAAATCACCTGCGCGCACTGCTTTCGATAATGTTAATTGACGACCATTGATGATCAGTGGCCCGCCAATGATTTCTTTGCCGGTTTTCATTTTGGATCTTTCTTCTTGAACTCGTTTGTTCATTTCAACACCTCCTGAAAAAACGATACAAGTTGAGAGTTGACTGCTTGAGAATTTTCGGCCAATCCCATGTGTCTCAATCCGGGAAGTATTACAGCACGAGCATCCGGAATCAATGCTGCCATGCGTTGCGTCATTTCCGGAGAATTACCATGATCGTCTTCTCCTGTCATAACCAAAGTTGGGCAACGGATGGCACTGATGGAATCTGTCAGTGGTTCATCACATTCTGCTAAAAGACGATAGATTTCCGGATAAATCTCTTTGTCATTTGCCATGATCCAGCAACGTATTTTATCCAGAATTTCAGGATTTTTTGCTGAAAAATCAGCACTAAACCAGCGTTCCAATGCGGCTTCCACAGTTGATGCAGGGCCGTGTTCTCCGGCTTGTTGAACTCGTGCTAATACCGCCTTTCTTTCTGATTTTGTGCGACCATGTGCTGTATTGAGCATCACTAAAGCATTTACTTTTTCAGGATGATTCAGAGCAAAGTCCTGGACTATCAAACCTCCAAGCGAAAAACCAACTAAGGCACAACTCTCTAAATTCAGTCCATCCATCAACGCTAACAATTGCCCGGAGAATTGACTCAACTGACAAGGAATCTCCGGATTCACACTTTCGCCGTGTCCCAGCAAATCGTAACAAATCACAGAGAAATGAGGCGTAAGACTGTCCATTTGCCACTGCCACATTTGACGGTTCATTCCCAAGCCATGCACCAAAATCACAGGCGAACCGGTCCCTTCTTTGCTCCAGGAAGTACCTTGAAATGAACCGTGTTTTATATCGTTCATATCGTCATTTCGGCCTAATTAGCCAGCGTGACAGTACCGGATTTGAAATGCGGCAGCACTTCTTCGTTGAACAGCTTGATACTGCGCATTGCAGTCTCATGTGGAACATCCGGGAAATGAGACCAAAGCATCAACGACTGAAGATTCAATTCTGACTGTAACTCTTTTATCTTTTCAACAATGTATTCCGGAGTTCCAAACAGCATGTTACGCGGGTGTAACCACTCATAGGTCAGAGCATCCAGTTTACCCTGAGTGTCCGGAAGTTCTTCTCCGGGGTCAAGATGATTACCCAAGCCGCGCCAATGACAAATCCATTTGAGATATTTGAGAATGCCGTCCCCGCCCAAACGCTGAGCATCTTCCATATTTTCTGCGCAGAACATATCGCGAACCAATGAAATGCCTTCGCCTAAAGGTACTTCCCGCCCCAACTTTTCCGAGCGTGCATCTCGATATATTTCAAAGCGTTTTTTCAAAGTTTTCACAGTTGGAATCCACATAATCACATTGATGTCGTTCTTTGCTGCCCACTCAATGGAGCTTGTGGAATCGACTACCTGCCAAAGTTGTGGATGAGGCTTTTGCAACGGTTTTGGCAATATGGAAATTTTCTCGATTTCATTGGTTTCCATGTTCATGAAGGTTTCAGATTTCGGACTGTCCGGATGGCTCCAAATCAGTCCGGGCTCCGAGTAAGTGAAAAATTCACCTTGATGAGAAATGAAATCCTGTGTCCAGGCTTTCTTCATGAGTTCAACGGTTTCAGCAAATAAACGGAAATTCTTTGCCTGATCTTTTAAGTCCGCATCTTTGTTCAAATTTGAGGCTTCCCTTCCATAAACACCACGACCAATCCCTACTTCAACTCGGCCATTGCTCATGTGATCCAGCACAGCGATATCCTCAACGAAACGTAAAGGATTCCAGAAAGTAACAATGTTTGCCGCCTGACCGAGACGGATGCGAGAGGTGCGGGCCGCAATGTCTGTACACAACATTATTGCGTTGGGACAAACTTCAAAACCTTCATGACCGAAGTGGTGTTCGGTGAACCAAATCGAATCCCAACCTGCATCTTCAATTGTCACAGCGAGGTCTCGAACTTCGCCTAAAATTTGACCATAAGGTTTTACCAGTCCGGGGTTGCTAACATTCGCAAAATATCCAAAATCCATAATTTTATCAGAGAATTAAATTTTATTTTTATATATAGTGAGAATTTGAAAACATCAATATTTCAAGATTCGAGCTTCAATAATTTATTCCATTCCGGAAACAAGTCAGGAATCAACTTCCGAACCCGGATGGCAACGAGGCCGCGGTCTCGATCACGATTCATCTCAGAGATTTCTCGGCCATCAGCTTCACGCAGACATCCATCAACCATTTTATTACGCAGTTCCTTAGTCAGTTCAGGAGCTTTCAGACGAGTCCAGGGAAGTTTCAAAGCAGGACCGAATTGATCAAGAGTGTAAGCCATGCCACCTTCTCCGCCACCAAGATGGAAAGCCATACAAGGCCCCATCAAGGCCCAACGCGGTCCAGGTCCATTTGTGATGGCAAAGTCGATTTGCTCAACCGTTGCTTCATCGTTGTCCACCATGTGCAGGGCTTCGCGCCAGATTGCTTCCTGCAAACGAGTTGCAATGAAACCTGGGATTTCTTTGCTCAAAACTAAAGGAGCCTTGCCTGCAACTTGATAAAACTCAACCAACCATTTTACCGCCTCCGCTGATGTTTGACTGCCTCTGACAATTTCGACCAACGGAAGCAAATAAGGAGGATTGAAAGGATGCCCAACTACCGTTCGTTGAGGTGTGGAACAGTGGGCTTGAATTTCGCTCATGGGCAAGCCCGAAGTGCTGGAAGCGATAACAACATTTTCTGGAACAAGTTCACCAAGTTGTGCAAAAATCTTTTGCTTAAGAGCAAGATTCTCAGGCACACTTTCCTGAATGAATTCCGAACCGTTAACTGCGTCCGCAAGATCGGTGCTGTAATAAAGATTGTCTCGTGATGCTCCTTCCGCGAGTCCCAATGCTTCCAAACTGATCCATGCAGTATTTATTAAATTATGTAATACATTTTTCTCCGATTCCTCATGCAAATAGACAGAGACCTTATAGCCCTGTGAGAGAAAATATGCTGCCCACCCTGCTCCAATGGGACCTGCGCCAATGCTGGTAACTTTTTGCACTGACTTTGGATCTTTTCCTGAAAATTCTTGTGTCATAATGTTTTTCTTGTTAATAAAATAGACAATTCATAAACCCTTAAAATCCGGTTTACGTTTTTCCACAAATGCTTTTACCCCTTCTTTGGCATCATCTGATCCTAACATTTTTCTATAAACAGGCAAATCTGCTTTTCGCATTGTTTGAAAAGACTGTTCAATGGTATCGCCTTCGATGGCACGCAAAACTTCCTTGACAGTCTGCAAAGCAAGCGGGGCTGATTCGGCAATTTGATTGGCCCATTCTCTGGCCGTTTCCATCAGTATCTCCTTGGAGACAACCTTATTCACAAAACCATATCCTTGTGCCTCGCTGGCCGTCATCCGTCGACCGAGGAGGTACATTTCCATTGCGACATTATACGGAATCCGTCTAGGAAGGCGCTGAATGGCACCTGCATCAGGGACGATCCCTAATGGCAGTTCCGGTAACCCAAATTCCACATGTTCGGCAGCGATGATTAAATCACAGGCCATTGCCATTTCAAATCCACCACCAATTGCCAAGCCGTTGAGAGCCACAATCACGGGTTTATTCAAATCCCACATTTCGGTCAATCCTGCAAAACCTCCGGCTCCATAGTCGTTTTCCCACCAATCATCTAAGGACATTTCTCCCTGATTCAGTGACTTGAGATCCCAACCGGCAGAAAAAATTCTATCCCCTGCGGCTGTTAGGATTCCCACCCACAGTTCCGGATCATCACGCAACAAAACAAAAGCATCCCCTAATTTCCGGCTGGTAGCAAGATCAATTGCATTGACTTTTGGCCTGTTCAGGAGAATTTCAAGAACTCTCCCTTTCTTAACAACGGTTACTTCTTCCATATAATATTCCCTTTCAATTAAGAAATTTTTTTAATCTTTTTTAATTACCTGTTTTATTTGTTGTTAACTGCACCTGACGTTCCGGTTGCAATACGCATCAAGACATCAACCGCACACACCTTCTCCTTATAAACGAAGAGCGGATTGATTTCAATTTCTTTGATACCGATTGCTGGGTTCATGACTCCCACCACAAGGTTAAGAAGTGCCGTAACGAGTTGTTCTGTGTCAATCATTTCGCCACCTCGGAAACCATCAAAAAGTTTCGATATTTTCAAACTCTTTAGCGCATTTTCCAAATCATTGCGATTCGTCGGTAGTAGAATTGTAACTGCGTCGGCAAGCAGTTCTGTCAGAATTCCACCAGCGGCCAGTGTCATGGCCATTCCGAACTGAGGATCAGTTCTAACATTAACCAACAATTCAGCAATGGGCTTCTCAAGCATCTTTTCAACAAGAAATATCTCCGAGACCGCAGTAGGATCAAAATATTCTACATCTTTTTTCATGCTGTCAACAGCGACTTTGACCTCCTCGCAACTTAAAAGATTCAAAGCTATTGCACCTGCATCGGTCTTATGTTCAAGGTTTTTACCTACCATTTTGACAACAACCGGGAATCCTATCTTCTCTGCTACTTCCGGAACTTCCGCAAAGTCGGCAATGCCCCCCTCCGGCACGCTCAATCCTATTTCCAGCAAGTGTTTTTTCCCCTCCCATTCATCTATCAAAGTTGAAACAATTCCCGCAGTTGAAATTCCGGATAAAGGTTTAATTCGCAATTTTTCAATACCATTCTGCCGGATTGCTTCACGGCGACCGAAATAACAAACAGAGGAGGAAATGGCTTCAAGTGCTTCGTGGATACCCTGCATCGGAGCAACCCCGTTTTCGACTAACATTTTCCGAGTAGATTGGTCCATATTTTCCGGAAGTGTGCAACAAATTGCAGAAGGTATACCCACTTTACTAACGGCATCGATAAAAGATTTCGCATCGCTCAAATAAAATGGTTTACTTTCGTCAAGCTCAGGAGGCGGGTAATCCTGGACAAAAATAGCGGCATCATAGGGATCAGTTAACATAGTCTCGAAGACTGGTAGGACACGCTCCGGAATGCCCCAAATTGGAGTTGTGTAATCTAGTGGGTTTGACACGGTAGCCGTGTAGTGAAGCAAGCGGGAGAGTCGTTTCGCGGTTTTTTTTGAGGGTCGTGTGAAGTCCAGACCGATTTTTTCCGCATGGTCGGCGAGCAATGTTGCACCTCCACCAGAGCAAGTCAGACCCACTAACCGTTTCCCCTTTGGTATACCGGCGACGCAAAGGTATTTTAAAGTTTCGAGCAGCTGTACCGGATGTGAAACACGGATGATACCCAAGCGGTCAAAGAGTGCCTGAAAAAGGTCGTCGCTACCTGATAAAGATGCCGTATGGCTGACCGTTAATTCCGAACCAATCTCCGAGGAACCTGTTTTCAGAGCGACGATTGGAACTCCAGCTTCCAGTGCCTTGAGAGCAACTTCACTGAAACGAGAAATATCCTTTACCCCTTCAATGTGCAGGCCGATGGCTTTGACTTCTGGCTTAGTACAAAGAACATCAATGAAGTCTTCCAGCCTCAGCACTGATTGGTTTCCTACCGAAATCATATAGGCAAACGGCAATGATCGCTGGCTCATTGTCAGGTCGGAAGAAAGCATCCCACTCTGAGTTATGATTGCCGCACCATAACCTGGACTGGCACCACCGTGTGGGAACGGCCACAGGGCGACCTTGTCAATATAATTGATGACTCCGTAGCAATTCGGACCAACTAGAGCAAGGTCTCCGGAAGCTGAGACAAGTGCTTTCTCCAACTCCGTGCCTTCTGCACCGATTTCACTGAACCCCGCTGTATAGCAGACAACACCGCTCGCTCCCATTTCGGCAAGCCGTTTCACTGTGGAGATTGCGGCCTCGCGTGGAATCGCAAGATAAACTGCATCCGGTGCTTCCGGCAAGTCCTCGACACTGGCGAAACATTTGAATCCACCAATCTTTTCTCTTTTCGGATTCACCGGCCAAATCTGACCGGTAAATCCGATTCTCTCACATTCTTTGGCAACCGCTTCAGCATCGCGGCCGCCGATGATTGCCAGATTGCGTGGTTTTAGTAGTTTTTCAAGATTTTTGTATTGCGTCAGGTTCATGCTCCAAGGGGTCTGAGGATCGCACGCGAAATAATGTGTCGCTGGATTTCTGAGGTTCCGTCCCAGATACGTTCGAGGCGGGAATCTCGCCAAAGGCGCTGGATCGGCATTTCCTCCATCAGACCCATGCCGCCATATATTTGCACCGTATGGTCTGCAGTGCGGTTCAACATTTCAGAACAGAAGAGTTTAACCATGGCCGCATCTGAATCGGACATCTTCCCTCGATCTCCCTTTGCAACTGCATCCATCACAAGTAGATCTGCGGCTTTTAACTCAACCGCCATATCAGCAAGTTTGAAACCTGTTGCCTGAAATAGGTTGACCGAATTGTTTTCGAGTTGCGGCCCACTCGGCGGCTAAATTAAAAAGCCGTTCAGCTTTGCCGCAACAACTCGCACCGACCCAGACGCGATTCATAGACAACCATTTTCCAGATAGTTCCAGACCACGTCCTTCTTCACCTAGAATCTGACCAGGACCTAAGCGGGCATCCGAAAAACCAAGTTGGAAAGTCAGATATCCACGATAACTCACGCAACGGGCTCCCTCGGAAATATCGAAGCCATCAGTTCCGACATCGACAAGGAAAGCGGTAATCCTTTTGCGGCGACCGCGTTCGGTTTCGTCCATTCCAGTTACTGCAAAAACGATGGCGAAGTCTGGCATCACGGGACCAGAAATGAAGTGTTTTGAGCCGTTAAGAATCCAGTCCTCTCCGTCACGACGGGCGTTGGTCTTCATGGACATTATGTCGGAGCCCGCCTCCGGTTCAGTAAGAGCAAAGAGTTCTCGTTTTTCTGCCCTAGCACAAGGTATCAAATACTTCTCAACCTGATCTCCTTCACAAGCCATTAGAATTTCAGCAGGGCGCGCAATCCAAGAATGAAGCGCATGGCTGGTTTTTCCGAATTCCCGTTCAATCAGTACCAAACTCTGATAGTCGAGCCCACCTCCGCCAACAGATTCCGGCAGATTTGCGGCAAATAATCCGATATCGATCGCGCGTTTCTCAATCTGGCGACCAAGTTCTAACGGTACTCGACCCAGACGATCAACCTCCTCTTCGTGGGGGTAAATTTCTTGCTCCAAAAACATCCGTTGTTCGTGGCTAAGCTCGATATCCATTTCCGTCTAATATTTTAAAATATGTTTAACTATTCTCTTCCCGCTCAGAACTTCCCTGTATCCTAACATGATTAGTCATGATGGTGTAAATTGTCAGTGCGCTGATAGTGACAAGAACCAAAACGACAGCGGAAGCGGCCACAGTCGGATCAGTATTTTCACGAATGCCGTCCCACATTCTTCGAGGAAGAGTCATAATCCGGAACTTGGCAATAAACAAGGCAACGACAATTTCATCCCACGAAAGAATAAAGGCGAAAATTGCGCCGGCCCAAATTCCCGGTTTAATTGACGGCAGAACTACACGCCGCAACGTTGTACCAATCGATGCACCAAGATTGCACGAAGCCTGTTCGAGTCTCAGGTCGAAATTAGCGAGCGAGGCAGAAACTGTGATCAACACCATTGGTGCTGCTAGAATCGCATGGGCAATGATCATACCTGAGTAACTGTCCAGCAGTCCTAGTTTTACCCAAATTCGATAGAAGGCCATCGCCGAAATGATCGGCGGAATGATCAAGGGCAGCAACAGAATCCCCCGGACAACTTCCGATGCCCTAGATGATATTCGCCACAGGCCGATGGCGCAGAGCGTCCCAAGTACAGTAGCAATTAGTGCTGAAAAACCAGCTATAATCGTACTCTGTCCAATGCTCGACATCCATTCCGTACTACTAAAGAGATTGATGTAGTGGCGCAGGGAAACCTCTCCTGTCGGCATAGAAAGATAACGCTTTGGTGTCAGTGAGACTGGCACGGCGATCAGCGTTGGCAGGACGAGGAAAGCAAGTCCGGCCCAAGCAAAACCACGAAGAATATTCCAACCTAAACTGTTCTCTTTTGTCATGCTCTAGCCCCGAAAACTTCACCAATGTTCATAAATCGGGACATGATGTATAAAAGCGCAAGAACTCCAGAAAGTAACAGAGTTGCTAACATTGCCGCCACTCCCCATTGCACTGTGATGAGAATCTGCACACTCACATATTCCGCAACCATGAGCACCCGTCCTCCGCCCAGCAAGGCTGGGGTAACATAAAAACCCAAGCTGATAATGAAAACGAGCAGTGATGCTGCAATTACTCCCGGTTTCGTCAATGGCAGGTAAATTCTCACGAATGTTAGTAAGGGGCCAGCACCAAGACTGCGCGACGCATCCATAACCCGATGATCAATTCCTTGCATATTGGCGAGCAGAGGGAGAACCGCATACGGAACCATGTAGTGGACCATGCCGATCAAAACTCCGAATTCATTGCGAATCATGCTAATCGGTTCTTCCGCCAGGCCACTGCCTACCAGTGCAGCGTTGACGAGACCGTTTCTACCAAGCAGTGTCAGCCAAGAAAAAGCTCTGACCAAGACCGAGACCCAGAAGGAAATCAGTACGAGTGTCAGCATCCAGTTTCGCTCTCGTCCAACCAGATGAACCATGGCATAGGCAATCAGATAGCCGATCACCACGCTACACAGTGTCGTGATGAGGCATACTCGTATTGTAGTCCAGAGAATCTTGACCAGCGATGACTTTGTGAATAGTAGCTTGTAATTTTGTATACCTAGTTCCGGGTCAGAAACTCCAAGCCAAAGAATATTTATTACCGGCCAAGCATAGAGAGCTATGATCAGCCCAAACAATGGTACCACGAGCAACCAGTATGCGTTCGACGCATTACTGGTTTTCCAATTAAATATTATCGGGCCGATCGTCCTACTCTTGCACGTCGTTAGCCAATGGCTTCGAGAAACCTATTGACAGCATTTCCACCATTTTCCGCCCACCAAATAGGATCGTTAAGGAGAACTCGCGAAAGATTCTCTTCCGAAGTCACTGCGAAACGCTTGAGGTCGTCTGGGATCATTCCGAAGGCTTCGGGGTTAGATGGAGTCATCCCATGACATCTAAGAATTTCGATTTGACGTTCAGCTACTTGGCACGAGGCAATAAATTTCATTACATTTGCACGTCCAGCCGGATTCCCCTTAGGAACGAGATAAGCTCCGGGCATTGCAATCGCCTCATTCATGTTGAGTCGATAGCGTCCGTTGGTGTCAGCCTCTACCGCCTTTGCGCGGTTGAGCCAAACCATGCCCATAGAAACTTCACCATTCACAATCATTTGTTGTGCTTCAGAACCAGAACCCCAGAAGATTGTATCTGATTTGATCGACTTGATCTTGTTGATCGCACGGTCAAGATCCATTGGATAGACCTTGTCTTTTGACACGCCATCGGCCATCAGGGCACCTTCGAGCGAACCGTTCGCCCATTTATACAATGATCGCTTGCCGGAATACTTCTTGGTGTTGAAAAAATCCGCCCAAGTGCTCGGTGGGTTGCCTTTGAATTTTTTTGTATCGTACATGAACGCGTAACCATAAAAGATGATCGAGACTCCGTAATCCCAAGCGAAGCCCTCGAGTACCTTTTTCTTGTCAACGACGGAATAATCAATTTTCTCCAAATGACCGGACTTGCCTAGTGAAATTGCATCGAAGGCATCGGCATCTGCGACATCAGCGGTAACATTTCCGGAATTCACCATTTCCTTGATTTTTCCTTGTAACGGTCCTGAGGTGTCATATTTGACTGGAAGACCGGATTCTTTTGTGAATGCAGCACCAAAAGCACTAGTATGGCATTTGACGGCATCTCCACCCCAGTTCCACAACACAATTTCGTTTGCAGCCGCTTCAGCATCGCCGGCGATCACGGATGATGAGGCAACTCCGGCCAAGGCACAAAGGTACAAGAATTCGCGCCTACCCAACTTACCGCTCTTGAAGTCCTTCGCCCCTGTGAATGCCAGGTCTTTATAAAACATCTTGTCTTGCATATGTCTTCTCCTTATTTAGGATTTTTAAAAAATTGATTTTATAGTAAACAATTCACTGAACCGTTTACAATCTGCATAAACAACGCATTGAGCAAGTGATACTTGAACAGGCTCAGCGGAGTTGCTTTACGGGATTTAATCTATCTTTCATTATTGTTAAAGTCAATTAAAAAAACCTGTTTTTGTTTGATGGTCTCGTAAAAAGTCCAACTTTAGCCGTTATACCATTCATAATTTATTGATATAATTAGTAATTATATTATTGAATTTGATTTTTTACGATGCAATCTTATGTGGAAATAAGATTGCCAAATGACTTTTTTTCTTTAAATGAAGATTCAATATCTTTAACTGTAAAAGCTGCATCCGGTGACCATGTGAGTGAAATTTTTTGCCCTTCCTCAAGTGTTTCTTGGTTATTCCATGCTTGTACTTCTACAATGAATTCACCAACTGAATCTGTTTCTACATTCACTGAAATTGTCGAACCAAAATATGTAATATCAATAATTCGTCCAACTAAAATATTAACTTCATTTGATGCAACTTTACAGCGAGCAATTTTTATTTTCTCTGGTCGGAGTGCTAAAATGATTTTATCATTTTTAGAAAACTTCTCGTTCGAAACATGTTGTTGGAAATATTTATCTGCAATGGCATATAGGACTTCATTTCCATCCACTTGATTAACTACTCCCCGCAGAATATTACTCTTTCCAATGAATTTTGAGGCAAATACCGTGGAAGGCCTTTCATATAGTTCTTGTGGCGATCCAACCTGAACAACTCGACCATGGTTCATAATTACCACACGATCAGACATTGACAGTGCCTCCTCCTGATCGTGTGTTACATAAACAAATGTTTTTCCAACTTTTCGGTGCAGATGTTTCAACTGAGTCTGGACATTGGAACGCAGTTTCTTATCGAGAGCACCCAGAGGTTCGTCAAGCAAAAGCACAAGCGGATCAAAAATCAAAGCCCTAGCCAAAGCGACACGTTGCTGCTGGCCACCTGAAAGCTGGCGTGGCAAACGATCACCAAAAGTTTCAAGTTGAACGAGTTCCAGCATTTCGTCTACCCGCTTGACGATTTCATCACGGGCTCCCTTACGCACTTCTAAAGGATAGGCGATATTTTGTCTCACCGTCATGTGAGGGAATAATGCATAACCTTGAAAAACCATTCCAAAATTGCGTTTTTCTGGCCTTAGCGACATGATTGACAAGCCATCGAACTGAATATCGCCAGTTGTTGCTTCCAAAAATCCGGCTATTATCATGAGCAAGGTGGTTTTGCCGGAGCCAGATGGTCCCAAGATAGTCAGAAATTCTCCTCGCCTAATGTGGAGGTTCACATCATCAACTGCAATGAACTCACCGAAGTTTTTGCTCAACCTCTCAAGTCTTAGTCCATTTTCATCTGTGGTTCCGATTGCAGATGGATTTTTCATGTCAATCAAGTTATTGGTGATCAAACATCAAAATAACTCAGGCATTCCGCAACCCTAGTTTTTTTCGAGCCTCAGTTGTAGTGACTGTCCTCGCCCCCATCCGATCGATAATTCCAATCACTTTTTCAACAAGCTGCGCATTAGTTGCATGCACACCACGCTCAAGATAGATGTTGTCCTCAAGACCGACACGTTTCCGCCCATTGCGACTGCTGCAGCCGCGATTGGCATCTGCATGCGTGAAATTCCGAATCCTCCCCAAACCGCTTCACCAGGAAGTTCATCCTTCATAACCTTCAGCATGTCCACGCTATGATCTGCACCCCAAGGAATTCCGAGACAAATTTGAAACATCGGCGGTTCGGCAATCAGACCTTCGGCAATCATTTGTTTGGCGAATCGGAGATGCCCGAGTTCAAAGACTTCGAGTTCCGGTTTGACACCCCACTCTTTTGTCAATGTAGCCATTTTTCTGAGATAAGGTGGTGTTGCGATGTAAATATCATTTCCGTCACCAAAATTCAAAGTTCCGCAATCAAGACTGCATATTTCCGGAAGCAATTCCTTCACATGGGCAAGTCTCTCAAGCGGTCCAATCATATCTGTTCCGGGACCGGGCATCGCCGGCTCGTCGTCGCTCGGAGTCCAATCACCACCCATTCCGGAAGTCAAATTTATAACAACATCGGTGTCACTGGAACGAATGCGGTCTACCGCTTCCTTAAACAATTCCGGTCCGGATCGCGTGAACCTTTTCCAGTTTCAGGATCACGGACATGTATGTGCGCGATCGCCGCACCTGCTTTGGCGGCTTCAATAGCGGCATTCGCAACTTCTTCTGGTGTTACCGGAATGAGGGGACTTTTCCCGACGGTGTCGCCGGCCCCTGTGACCGCGCACGAAACAATTACTTCATAATTCATTTTTTATCCTTTTAATCAAAAGTTTTTAATTCATTTTTGCAATAAAAATATGTTTTTACTCATCTGCCTCAAGTTCAGCAAACACTTTTTTGGCAATTCGGAAGCACTCTACTCCGGTTGGAACTCCACAGTACACGGAAATTTGGAGCAGGATGGCCTTCAGTTCTTCGCGTGTGATACCGTTCTTGATGGCACCCCTGAAGTGAATTTCCCACTCGACCATGCGGTTGAGTGCCGCAATCATTCCGAGATTGAGTAAACTACGCTGGCGTCGGTCTAGAGTCTCGTTTCCCCAGCAAGAACCCCAACAGAACTCGGTGAGTTGTTCCTGAAATTCACGGTTAAAATCGTCGGCATTCGCCAGCGCCTTTTCCACATATTCTTCTCCGAGCACAGATTTTCGTGCGGCAAGTCCGCGTTCAAAACGTTCTTTATCCATATTTATTTCTTGGTTTGAGTTTGTTAGTTTAAATCTTAAAAGATTTGCCCATGCTTCCGTTTGCGGAAACATCCAGCAAGTCAATTAAGTCACTATCACGAAACGATGACACACTATCGAGTTCAAGAATGCGTTCCACCCATGCCTCAGGTTCGGAAACTCCTCCGAAACGGAAAAGCATGGTTGCTTTTTCCTTAAATTCAGTCGGTGAAAGCGGGGCATCCGGATCACCTTTGGCGTGTTTCCGACGGACGCTAAATTCTTTTCCATTCGTTAATTTAACTTTAACCTCTGCACCCCAGGCATTCGGGTAGGCCTTTT
>JYMV01023369.1_pt1 | contig 15044 bp, 15 predicted proteins | sample 338911 | NCBI WGS metagenome assembly JYMV01 (sample SAMN03354496, study PRJNA234377) | hydrothermal vent metagenome | biome: Deep sea; feature: Hydrothermal plumes at the Eastern Lau Spreading Center, Western Pacific Ocean; material: Seawater | place: Tonga | collected 2009 | depth 2000 m m
CGGGATGAGGGCGGCGCGATATTCACGATGAAGTTCCCGGAGAGACCGAATGCCAGATAGGAATGTATGAATATGAAGTCACTGCGCGAACTGGATTCGGTAGGATGGCGTTTCTGGGGGATTTGTATCGTGCTTTTGTACGGCCCGAGTTTCTACTTCGTGTGGACGAATATCTATGAGGACAAGCGCGCGACGACTGTTCCCTATATGTTTTCGCTGATCATTGCTACGATAGGGGCTTCCTTTGTCGCGGCCGGCGTGAACACGGTGCTGCAGAAGCGGGCTGACAAGAAGGACGGTGCTGAATAGGAAAGAATCGGGCGCGAAAGACACGGCGAGGAAATATCATGGCGGAAACCTGGGCGTTGACACAGTATGTTGAAGCACACCCTGACAATCAGGAGCAACGGTGGCGCCTCGCAAAAAAGCTGTATAAAGAAGAGGACTATCGGCTGGCTATAGAACATCTCCAGATTCTTTCGAATGAGTGGAAGGACAAGAGCGGCATCCCTCGCTATCTTGCCGCGACGTATATGCGGCTGGGTCGAGCTGAGGAAGCCGTGGGTGTTCTGGAGGAATCAATTGAGACGTGGCCGACAGATGCCAAGATGCTTGAGCAGCTTGCCATGGTGTACGAATCGAGCGGACGAAAGGAAAATGCGGCGGTTGCCTGGGCGGAAGTGCTGAAGCAGAATCCCGGGCATACTTTCGCAATTAAAGCGGGCAGGTCGATTGTGCGCCAACTCAAGAAAGACCATCAGGACAGAACCGCATCGAACCCGACAGGTCGAGTCGGTAGCGCTGGAAACGTGGTCGTGTGTGCTAGATGTGGTGCTGAGAATACGCCAGAGCAGCTGAGCTGCATGAAATGCAACTTCGGATTGGATCTGGTGGCTGATATTGTCGGTGAACATTCCGAGGATACGCCTGAACCTCTGAACATATTTCCGCCGCTTGCGAAATTATCAATTGTAGCGGGATTGATATACGGCGGCTACAAGACTAACTCTGTTTTGTCATTGGAGCCCTCTACCGATGTGGTATTCGAGTTTCGTAAGACATTGTTAGAGGTCATTACGGTCGATATGATTACGACCCGGATCGTATTGGGGTTGGCTTTACTAATCGCATGGCCGTTTTTCAATCAGAGCGCGCAGTACGCGGCTGGAGTCGGCAGGATACGCACCGACAGTGCGCTACTCCAGTCCATGGTTTTTGCGGTATTGGCGTATGCGCTGTCGTGGCTTCCGGGTGTTGGGGTAACGGCGTGGATCGTAATTATGCTCGGATTTACGCTTGCCGTAACCATTGGTGTGTTCTGGAAGCGGTGGGGGCAGGCGGCTCAGGTTTGGGCACTGCAGTGTATGTTCGTGGCTATTTTGATGACCACAGTGCTGGGGGCGATGCACGGTACGAACCTGGTGCGCGAGCTTTTTGCTGTCGAGTCGTTTGTACGGGAACATCCGACAATGTCGAGTCTTGAGTTGTCGGCTGAGACGCCGTTTTCTCAGGAGCTCAGATGGGAATCAACTGGTTCCTCCTGGGTAGATGAATTTGGCGACATTGTCGGGATTCGATTTCAGATGTCCCCGGCGGCGATCAGCAGTAACCTAAAAATCGAATTCGGGAGCGATGAATCGGTGATTTTGTATCAGAGGCTGGTTGGCACCGACATGATTTTGAGTGCCGAAAATATTGAGCCTGACAAAGTGTATACGTTACGTTTGAAAGCAGACGAGCCAACTTCGGTCACGGTCACCGTCGCGAGCGTACTGCCTGTTCATCAAAATTAGAGCGAGCCGAATTGTTCCACGAGTTTTCGGTATTGTTCTCCGTTCAGGAATTCCCCCGCTTCTTCGAACGCCCTCTCGCGATCTTTTGTGTCGTGATAACTTAGGCTCTGCTCCCAACCGGGATAATACTCCGGCCATCTATAAATAGCCTGTTCCGTAAACCGTAGGGCTGCTTCTCGATCCCCTGTCAATTCACTGGCCTGGCCTAACGCGAGATAGACTTCACCGGTGTCGATACCGCTTAAGGCTGTCGAGAGTTCGTCCAAGGCCATTTCTGGCGAATCGCTCAGGAGGAGGAGCCCGTATTCCAGATGGGTTTGGGAAAGCGCAGCAGCGTTTTCAGCGGCATGCCGATATTTTGTTAGCGTTGTCTCTGGATCGTCTGGACTCGCGAAGGACTGACGTGCTTGCGCGAGTTGATGGCTGGGGTAGAGTGTCGTGGCTCCGAAGAGCGCGAGCAGCGGGAGTACGATGAGCGCGACAAGGGATGCCGTGAGAATACGGGATTGCTTACCACTGAGATCGAGGATCAAATCGGGAGAACTCGAAAGGCTGACGCAGAGCAGCAGGGCCGCAAGAAGGTGTGGGGTGCTGTGGGTTATTGTATTGATGGAGGCATACATCGTGACTGCGACGGTACTCCCCCACATCGCGTGTTTACGAATTTTCAGAATCATCACCACCCAGGCTACGCAGCAGGCGGCACCAGCAAGGCCGAATTCCAACATTAAATCGAGGGGCGTCGAATGGGCCTGCAAGGTATGAATTTCGTTTGGATGCAGATTCGCTCCAAAGGAGGTATGGAGAACGTCGCCGAGATACTGCGGACTCCAGTATTGAAACATTCCGGGCCCCACGCCAAACAGCAGGTGGTCTTTAAGCATCAGGAGACTGCCTGACCATATCCAGATGCGCGTATGGAATCCGGCGTCATCATCTGTAAACGAGTGGATCAGCCGGTCCGTGGTGGCTTCTGGAACCAACAGGGCGGTCACGACAATGGACAGCAGCAATGTCCCGCCGAGGATATGGTGGGTTCGGGTCATCGAGCGATAGGGAATTACGCAGGCAGAGCCGATCAGTGCGGCCAGCCATGCGCTTCGGCTGCCGGAAACGAGACAGGTCGCGCAGAGCAGGCCGAGCATGAGACAGGTCATTGTTTTAGGCTTGGATTCACGAACGACCCGATATACGAGAATCGGAATTGCCAATGCAATAAATCCGCCGAGCAGATTCTGGTTTCCGAAAACGGAATAAATTTTCTGGTCGTACTGGGGGAATGTGGGAAACAGGGTTGGCACGAGGTTGAAGAACTGAATCCAGGTCGTTACGGAGACTACCAGCGCACCGGCGATGAGCAGGTCTGAGACTACTGCGGTACGGTCATCACGGGGTACTAAAATTACAAAATACAGGAGAAACAAAAGCGACAGCAGGTAGTGGCTTGTTGAACGAACTAGATAGCCCGTAACCGTGTTTTCCCCTCCCCCGTGGATCAGCACACTCAACAGGAGTACGGGGAGTGCTGCAATCAGTATTTTCGGAACGATAAACGTGGGGGGCGTCTGTACCAGTATCCTGAGTCCGAGAACGATGAGGGCAAAGCCCAGTACAGCGTTCTTGGCGTGGTTGAAATCGATGAAGTTAAATGAAAATCCGAGCGTCATCATGACGAAGGCAACTGTCAGGAGGAGATACACCTGTTTGTTGGCATTCGAAATCATTCCCAAGATGCTAACACATCGGAACAGTTGGGTACAGTGAACGCGGGGCTATACTGTATCCGTCATGTATTCGCAGTCGATACGCCGGATGACCATCGGAAGGTCGTCCTCGTTGATGAATGGTTTGGCTTCTTCCACGCGCAAGATTTGAGCCCGCTCGGATACCGACAAGGGGATATTGCCTTCCTCCTTGATCTCGATGATCAAATCACTGGCCTCGTCGAAGAACTGCAGATCGTCCCAGCGGATGAGATCGAGTACTGCAACGGCTTCAATGTGGCGTCCCTGCTGTTTCAACGTAAGCGCCTCTTGGCGAGCAATGCGCCCGCGCGCCAACGGATCATCGTAATCTTCCAGCAGTGAAATCCAGATGTCGAATGCGATTTCCGTTTCCGAGACAATGCGTGCGTCCATTTGCGCGATGAAGCGGGACGCTTTCTGAATTTCCCCATTCAGACGGGCTGATTCGTCTTGATCACCATTGTCGCTCGCCGTTCGAAGCAGTTGTGAAAACTCATCCATCGCTTTTTCTGCGGCGACGCGGCATTCGTGAGCTTCTTCGGCGATAGCGTCAGTGAGAAATCCCTTGTTGATTTTGAGGAAGCGCTGCCCGACATCGTGTCCGGGAAAGTCTTGCAGATACTCATCCCAACCTTCGATAGCATCTTCATACTGCCTATTAAGAAACAGTGACCTGAAGAGCATACGGGGTACCCAGCGGTCATGCTTGTGGCGTCTGGCTTCATCGAGATAGCGTATCGCATTCTTGTGGTCGCCGAGTTTTTGCTCATATATTGCGTATCCGAGATCGAAATAGAGGCGGTAATCGCGTGGATTCTTTCGTATTCCGTCCCGCAGGAAATCGGCCCCCATGTAATACCATTCTTCGCGGAGACCGAGGCGGCGACCGTACTTCGGAAAGTATTCTTTAAGCGGTTCGGGGGTAGGTTCAATTTTTGCAGGAATGTTATATGCCAGATGCCAGGCACCCAGCAGGTAGGCGTCGATGAAGTTGGGATCAAACGTTACGCATGTACGCATCATGGGTACCATGCGGTGCAGTTCCCCGGTATGCCAGAAAGTGTCGACCTGCATCCAGAGGAAGTTTGCCGCCAGTTTTCGAAATCCGAAAAACATGCTGGTGAGGCCTACACCGCTGACATTCGAGGCTTCTCCATATAACGAGGATACGCTGAATTGAGCACCGCTGCTCTGAATTCGATCACCGTCAAGATAAATATGAAACGTGGCTTGAATCTCCAGCATCTCAGGCTCTTGAATTATCGCCCAGATGTCATCGTCGCTGGATTGGCGAACTGCGCGCACGAGCCTGGACTGCGGCGTACCGTCGGGATTGAGGTCGTAATCTTCGTCCACGGGATAGTCGGGCAAGAGCGCCTCGGCGGCCTCCGCAAGTTCCACGAACAACTCGTCGTCCATTGCTTCGGGGATATCCGCGGAGGAATCGGGTTCTAGGGAATCTCCCATTCGCGTAAGACTCGCGGTGGAAATCACCCAGCGATAGAAAGTCTCCGAATCCCTCATGTAATTGAGACGTTTTCCCTGAAAAGCACCGAGGAGCAGGAAAACGAAGAACAATATCGTCAGGAACCTGGGGATATTGGGATTCATGACCCTTTATAGCTCCTTGCGGTAAAACAGTAATAGAGCCAGAATGTATCCAGACACCGCGTACGCTAACCCGTAGGCAATGAGATTGGGAATTGCCATATCCGTCGGGGGATCATTCAGGGGCAAATTCAGTATCTGATTTCGGAGATCAAAGAGCCGCAAGTTCGGAAGAACTGCATAGAGATACTGCGCGAGCGATCCGATAATTTCATCCATCGCGTTTTCGGACGTACCCTTTCGGGTTGATACGTCATTGAGGTACTCGGTCAGGTTTCCGCCGATATAGATGAAGAGACCCGCTATGGTAGGAAGTACAGAGGAAGTCGATGTGCAGGAAACGGCGAAGGTAAACGAGGAGACAATCAGAAATTGGAAATAGGTAAGCAAAGCGGACCACAGAAGCATCGTGGGCCATACTTCTTCCTTGAGTCTCAGCGCTACGAAAAACAGTGCGGTCATGAGCAACAGGTTCACGATGACTATGAGCTGAACGCCGAGAAACTTTCCGAAAAGATACTGGTAGCGCCGCAGGGGTTTGGAGAGAATCGTGTAGATAACCTTGTTGTCCATTTCCGTAGGTACAACGGAAGCGGAAATGAAGATGGTGATGAGTATGCCGAAAATCGAGATGGCTGACACGCAGATATCTTTGATCATCTTCGTTTCAACCTGAGTCTCAACGTCCCCCACCACCGTTGCCTGCGTCATAAACGATGTCATAAATGTGGAGCCGAAAATAACGAATATGCTGAGAATCAGAAAGCCGAGAAGCGTTTTCTTACGGATCCCTTCCCGCCAGGTATATACTGCGATGGCCCAAGTGCCGCGAATTGATTCTGCTACTGCCATGATGTAGATCCTATAGGTGTAACCAACTAGGTACGTTCAATATAATTTGGTAACGTTTATGTCTTTGCTTCTTGAGTGCCCGCGCTACCGACCGTGCGGACGAATAGTTCTTCGAGCGTTTCGCGCCTCGGCGCGATACTGATAATTGAAATATCGTTTTCTTTGCATAGGGCTACCGCATCGTAGATTGACATTGTTGAGGGAACCCGCACAAGAGAACGGTCTGCGGCGGAGTCATCGACAGCGAGTCCTGCCTCCGACAACTTCGCTTCGACCGATTCTTCCACGCGGCCGACTTCGATGGAAATATCACGGTCAACGAGAAGTTCATCGAGCGTACCCTGCACCTGCATGACACCTTGATAGATGATTCCAACGCGGTCGCTGATAAGTTCGACTTCCTGAAGCTCGTGGCTGGAGATCATCAGGGTCTTCCCTTCATCACGCAGGTTTGCGAGAATATCGCGCATTTCTTTTCGGGCAAGTGGGTCGAGGCCGGTCGTTGGTTCATCCAGGATGAGGATATCCGGGTCACTGAGTAAGGCCTGCGCGAGTCCGATTCGCTGACGCATCCCTTTCGAGTAGCCCCGCAGCATTCGACTGCGCGCGAAATTCATTGACACGACTTCAAGAACACGGTCGATTCGTTTGGCAAGATCCGCGCCGCTCAATCCGTAGAGATGTCCGTAGAATCTCAGAATTTCCTCGCCTTTCAGAAACTCGGGGTAGTATGCACCCTCTGGAAGATAGCCGATTTTACGCTTAATCTCGGGAGAGGCGATATCGGTTCTTCCCAGAAGCTTGATAGAACCGGAGGTGGGAAAAATCAAGCCGAGCAGCATTTTGATCGTTGTCGTTTTGCCAGAACCGTTGGGTCCGAGATAGGCAAAAATTTCGCCCTGATTGATTGACAGGTCCATATCCTGGAGCGCGTGAACGTCTTGTCCTCCGAACATGCCGGATTCATATACTTTGCTTAGTTTTTCGGTTTCGATTACGGGGGTCACGGTATAAACCTCGATGATGTTTTATAGACCGGATTCTATATCAGAAGATGAGAATGGTAGCAAATAGCGGTGAAAGGTTCAATTCAATCTGGAAATTTACATGAGTTCTGTTAGAAATCCACGCGAATTCCCGCGCTGACAGCCGTATTCCATCTGGAGATATCGTCGTATCTGGTTTCGCTGTCATAGTCAAAAAGCAGATCAAAGTTGAGCTTGAGCTTGAGATTGTATGCTATGGGAACTGTGATAGAAGACTCTATTTCGGTGCGCACATCGCCTGGACGGGTCAAGCTCGGCTTAAAGGTGAGTTGCTCAGTAATCGTAGAATTCTGCAGGAATTCGCGCGTGTATCGGATCCGGAGATCGAGGTTGAGATTCTCTCTGTTTTTCGTCGAGGCACTCGCCGGGATGTTGTTTCGTGATCCCAGATCGCCACGCAGAGGGTCTGGATCGAACCGATCGACGCTCCCCCCCACTCCTGCAAATCCTTCGAGGGTGAAGAGGTTGTCGGATGCGAGGGTCGAAGTTGCTCCCACAGAGGCTTCGAATCGATAATCCAGGGCACGGTTGCGATCTCTTGAAGCCTCGACGACCAAGGTGGGCCGCAGCGTTGCGTCCGTGTTGCTGACGACGGACAGCTCGCCAGCCATAAAGCGGTCTGCGTCATCCGCATCTTCGGTGTATTCGAATGCAGCGTCGAATGTGGTCTTTGCGTGGGTACCGTCGTGTGAAACACCGAGATCAAGGGTTGGTCCAGATGCGTCTTTGGTTCCTGATCGTAATTGGTAACCCGTCTTGATATGGGCGGTCAGGAGTGCCGGAGGCTCCTCCACGGGAACTGAGTCCGCCGGCAGGCTTTCGATTTCCTTAATCCTGGCAAGGTTAAGGGGTGTCCGTTGTTTGCCGTCCGGACTTAATAATAGGATCTCATTGTCAATTGTCTGAATTCGACCCGGCAGTACACTTTCATCCCGCATTGCGACGACCATGAATGACGATGTGTTCAATGATACAATTTCTTCATGCGGTACCATGATACGCCCTGCGAGTTTGGTGCGGAAGGAAACGATGCCGGACGAGATTTGCATCAGGGTCCCGGTGAGATGGTCTCCGCTTTTCAACGTGATCGAGTCTGACCAGCCGAATTGTGAGCAGAGCAGAAGAGCGAAAATCACTATGCAGTTGCGATTGCGCATTACGAGTCACCAGAGGACGACTCAGTGAGCGTTTCGCCGGCTGGTGCGGACAACGGCGTTTTCCGCGTGACGAATGCTGCCAGTTCATTGGCAATTCCGAACATGACGTAAGTAATGCCAAGGGGAAGAAAAACGATGTTGGGTGAATAGGACCGCGCGTAGTGGAACACAGCGATGAGCATTGCGATTAGTACCATCGTCCTGAAACCTTTGCGGGGGGTCAACAGGAATACACCGAGGTTCTTTTTGGGATATCGAATGTTGCTGACCATGAGCAGCGCGAGGGCGAGGGTGAATGGAGTCATAATCCAACTGGTGACCTGGATTTCGAGTTGCGCATGTTCCGCAAAGTAGTTGCAAAATAGCGTCAGAGAGGCGATGTTGCCTGCAGCTGACGGGATCGGCAGACCAACAAAAATGTCCTGGCGATCCGATTGAAACACGTTGTAGCGTGCAAGACGCAGCGCACCCATGATAACGAATATGATCGCGATCATGCCGCCAGTCGGGCTCTCGCCGCCGTTCATGCCGCCTACTCTTACGTAGGCCGTGTAGATGAGAACAGCGGGTGCTACTCCGAAGGAAACGATGTCACTGAGGCTGTCCAGTTCTTTGCCGAAGTCCGATACGCTCTTGGTGAGACGTGCGACTGTTCCGTCAAGCGTATCGAAGAAGATCGCAGCTATGATCCAATAGCTCGCGGCGTCGTACTGTCCGCGAATGCTGGCAAAAATGCTGGCGATACCGCAGTAGAGTGCAAAAGTGGTAATTACACTCGCAGCGATGTTGATAGGCATGCGCTTGCGCTGCCTCATGCGCCATCTGCGAGATTTCTGTTTGTTTTTCTTGGGCTTGTCGCTTCGCATTATTCTTAGTTTCGATTGTGCGTCATTTTCGCGATGACCGTCGAACCCCCGTGAACCTTATCTTTAAGGTCTACAAGAATTTCGGCATCTTGTGGTAAAAAAAGTTCCGCCCTTGATCCGAACCTTATCATACCAAATTTTTCACCTTTTGTCAGCTGTTTACCTTCCGATGTAACGCATACTATACGTCGTGCGATTGCACCCGATATCTGCCGAACGGTCATCGTGCCGTGGGGCGTCTCCAAGTAGAGCATGTTACATTCATTCACTTTGCTCGAATTTGGATCCATCGCGTTGCGAAATTCCCCTTCTTTGTACTCGATTTTCTGGACAGTGCATTCGTCGGGTGCGCGGTTGATATGGACGTTGAACACGTTTAGAAAAATTGCGACACGCTTGCAGGGGCCGTCGTAGTAGGGCGAATCATCAAGGTCGTCTATGCCGTCAATGAGGCCATCGGCAGGGCTGACGATTTCGTCAGGATCGGTCGTGATCTTGCGCGGAGGATCGCGGAAAAAGTTCAATGTGAACAATGCGACTAGCCACAGGGGTGCGGCGGCATAGGGGTACGCGGTGGACCATAGCGCCCACTGTGCAAAAACACTCAGCAGAAACAAGGGTGCGTAGTACGGCGCGCCTACTTTCCACGAACTGAACTTCGGGTTCACATCAAATTCCTTTCCTTGAGGCTAGTGTAGGTTCCGTCGCCGAAGATTACATGACCCAGCACACGAATTCCGAGTACGTCACCGGCTTCGAGAAGGCGTTTTGTCACGGCTATATCTTCCGGGCTTGGTTTAGGATCGCCGCTGGGATGGTTGTGGCAGGCTACAACGCCAGTTGCACCTTCGCGAACCGCCTGGCGAAACACGTCTTTGGGGTCGGCCATCGTGCCGTCCAGTCCGCCTAAGGAAATATCGAGTACCTTCAATACGTCGTTCTTGGTGTTCAGCAGGAGGCATTTAAATACTTCGGTCTCGCTATCTTTATACCGGAGCATCAGAAGATCTGCGACATTTTTGGCGGATTCGATGCGGGTACGCGATTTTTCAGTGAGGTTTGCGAGGCGTTTGCCAAGTTCCAGCGCGGACTTGATCTCGATGGCTTTGACCTTACCGATGGCTTTGACCTGTTGCAGATCTTCCAGGGACGCTCTGGACAACTTTCGGAGTCCGTCGAAATGACTGAGCAGTTCTTCGGCGAGAGCGACTGCGCCCTTCGTGCGGGTACTTGTGCGAAACAGAATGGCAAGCGGTTCGGCATCCCGCAGCGATTCTGCGCAGGTGTGTTCGAGGCGTTCACGCGGACGTTCCTCTTCGGACATTTCGCGTACAGCTGTAGGGATGTAAGGTTTTGGCGGTTTCATTCAGGCTTCCTTCCCATAGCGACGCGCTTGATGCCCGCCAAATCGTTTCGAAAGCTTATGTCATCGTATCCGTGTTCTTCAAGCAGTACAGAGACGGTTTGGTGCTGGTCGATGCCGATCTCAAAAATCAGGAAGCCTCCTGGATGCAGGTAATCAGGTGCTTGAGCGATGAGGTCGCGAATGAGATCAAGGCCGTCTTCGCCGGAAAACAATGCATCGGGGTCTTCGTAGTCTCGAATATCGCGACTGAGGGATCCGCTTTCTTCGGATGCAACATAAGGTGGATTCGAGCAGACGATGTGGAAGAGTTGATTGGGTTCCGTAACTGGTTCGAACAGACTGCCTTGATTGGATGTGATGCGGTTTTCCAAGCCGTGACGTACCATGTTCTCGTGGGCGAGTTCCAAATTATCCTGTTTGATGTCCGTCGCCAGAATCGAACACGACGGCGCGTGTTTCGCTATTGCAATTGAAATACAGCCGCTTCCTGTTCCGATCTCCAGGATACGCGCATCCGGTTGGGGCAATAAATCCAGCACGGCTTCGACCAAGTGTTCCGTCTCGGGACGAGGCACGAGCATCGGTGGACGAATCGCGAGGGACATTGAGTAAAACTCCCATTCGCCCAGAATGTAGGCGATTGGCTCAGATTGGAGGCGACGGTCGACCATAGAATCGAAGGAAGCCGGAATTTCGAGTGCGTCATTCATGCGGAGCATTAACGCCGCGCGGTCGATTTTGAGCGAGTGACAAAGCAGCAGTTCTGCATCGAATCTAGGGCTGTCGGTCACGTCCTGGAGTTTTTTTATGGCATCGACCAGCGTGGACTTTAGAGTCGCCATAGCGGATCTCCATCTCAATTAGTTTGAATTCGAGTCCTCGTCCGCGGGCTTTATGGCCATTTTTGCGGCGCGGTCCGCGGCAATCAACGCATTGACGATTTCCTGCATTTCGCCCTGCATGACTTGCTCAAGACGGTACAGGGTCAGGCCGATGCGATGGTCAGAGAGGCGGTTCTGCGGGAAGTTGTAGGTGCGGATGCGCTCGCTGCGGTCGCCGCTGCCAACCTGGCTTTTGCGGTCGGCAGAGCGTTTGCTCGCCTCCTGATGCTCCAGCTCGGAGAGAATTCGCGAGCGCAGGATGAGCATGGCCTTGGCTTTGTTCTTGTGCTGCGACTTTTCGTCCTGACAGGTGACGATGGTACCGGAAGGTTTGTGGGTGATGCGGACTGCGGAATCCGTCGTGTTCACGCTCTGACCGCCGGGCCCTGAGGATCGATACACGTCGATTTGAAGATCAGCGGGGGAAATTTCCAATTCAACTTCTTCGGCTTCAGGCAGTACTGCAACTGTGATGGCCGAGGTATGGACGCGACCCTGCGTCTCTGTTTCGGGGACGCGCTGTACGCGATGTACGCCACCTTCAAATTTGAATTGACTGAATACGTTGTCACCGGAGATTTTGAAGGAGATCTCCTTGTATCCCCCAATACCGGTTTCGTGGGTGTTGAGAATTTCGACTTTCCAGCCTTTGATCTCGGCGAACCGGGAGTAGGCCTTAAACAGATCTGCGCAGAACAGCGCGGCCTCGTCTCCCCCGGTCCCTGCACGTATTTCGACGATGGTGTTCTTTGCGTCATTGGGGTCTTTTGGAAGGAGGAGGACTTTCAATTCCTGCTCGTGTTCATCGACCTTGACGGAGATCTCTTTTCGCTCTTCCTCGGCCATTTCACGTATGTCCGCGTCGGTTTCATCGCGAAGGAGCGATTCGGCGCTTTCAAGATCAGATTCGTCTTTCAGGAATGCGTTGAATCGGTGAACCAGCGCGCTGATGTCTTTCTGGGACTTGGCGTGTTTTCGGTACAGATCGGGATTTGAGGCGATCTCGTTGGTCGCCATCAATTCGTTGAGATGGTCGTACTCCTTGCAGACCTGAAGGAGTTTCTCGCGCATAATCTGCTCCATTGGAGCGGTTTATGACTTGGTGGAGGACATTGCCCCGAATTTTTTCTGGAAGCGCTGAACACGGCCTTCACTATCTACGAACTTCTGTTTCCCGGTAAAGAACGGGTGACACGAAGAGCAGATTTCAACGTGAATATCCGGCTTGTTGGCGCGGGTATCAAAAGTGTTTCCACATGCACAGGTAACGGTGCAGGCTACATAGTCGGGATGGATATCTTTCTTCACGGGTCTCTCCTGAGCGTTGATCTTTTGATAGTTCCCACGGGAAATTCGGGGATTCGCATACGTAAGCTCAGCACTATAGCACATTTACGCAACTTCCCACAACTTCCCGGCGATTTTGCTCAGGAGTTGGAGCCGGATATCGCCAGATACTTGTTCATCGCGTTAAGGTAGGCCAATACGGCCGCTTCGATGATGTCCGTGCTGGCGCCAACGCCCGTATAGCGACGATGTTCGAAGTTTACAACAACGTGGGCTTCGCCCTGTGCGTCTTTGCCCGGAGTAGCTGCCCGGATCGTAAATTCTTCCAGTCTGCCAGATACCCCAACAACGCGCTCGATAGCTCGGCAGGCCGCATCCACGGGGCCATCGCCGATTGCCGTGTCGGTCAATGGAGTCTCGTCCTCCCCCTTCTTCAATTTAACCAGCGCCATGGCCGGTTTTTTGCCGGAGGTATTCAAATCCTGTAGCGAATAAATCTCGAAGGTCTCGTCCCGCATGGACATCAACAAGATTCGCAGATCGTCGTCAAAGACTTCCTTTTTGCGGTCCGCAAGCTCGATGAATTTTTCGTATAGCTGAACCACTTCATCGTGTTCAAGATTGAAGCCCAGCTCTTCGCATCGCTTCGCCAAACCGGCGCGGCCGGAATGCTTGCCCAAGACCAACTCGCTTCGGGCGCGCCCCACGGACTCCGGAGTCATGATTTCATAAGTGGTCTGGTTGGCGATCATGCCGTGCTGATGTATGCCGGCTTCATGCGCAAAGGCGTTGCGTCCGACGATTGGTTTGTTGTAGGGGACGACCAGTCCCGTGATCTGGCTAAGGATCATGCTTGAGTTGGCAAGCTCAAGATTGTTGATGCCGGTCTCGTAGGGCATCACGTCGCTACGGGTTTTGAGCGCCATCACCACTTCTTCAAGCGAAGTGTTCCCCGCGCGTTCGCCGATACCATTCACCGTACACTCGACCTGCCGCGCCCCTCCGCGCACAGCAGCCAGCGCGTTGGCTACGGCCAAACCCAGGTCGTTGTGGTTATGGCATGAAAAGATGACATCATCGGCACCTGTGACGTTTCCAATGACATGCTCGAACATACCCTGGATTTCAGCCGGGGTCGTGTAGCCGACGGTATCAGGCAGATTGATGACATTGGCACCAGCATCAATCGCCGCCTGCGAGACCTTGACCAGGAAGTCCCATTCGGAGCGGGTCGAGTCTTCGGCAGAAAATTCAACACGTTCGACCAAGGTCTTGGCATATTTGACAGCTCCCTGCGCTTCTTCAAGCACCTGGTCTGGCGTCAACTTCAGTTTGTGCTCCATGTGGATGGGCGATGTCGCAATAAAGGTATGCACCACCGGACGTTCTGCATCGGCGACGGCGGATGCCGCACGCTCGATATCCACCTTGATGGTACGCGCAAGCGCGGCGATTCTGGGTCGTTTGACCGTCTCTGAAACGGCTTTGACGCTTTGGAACTCCTGTTCCGAGGCAATCGGAAAACCCGCTTCAATGATATCAACGCCGAGGCGTTCGAGCTGCAGGGCCATTTCGATTTTCTGGTTGTCATCCATGCTTGCGCCGGGCGATTGCTCTCCGTCGCGTAAAGTGGTATCGAATATTTCCACACGTGTTGACATTTGCTCTCTCTCAAAATGACCGATGGTTACAGGCGCTGAGCTTAACAAAGCCCGCTAAACAGAATCAAAACATGCATACTTTCCAATGAGCCGTGCCGTACCTGTGTTTACACCAAGAATCGATAGTGATATACTCACGGTTATGGATATATCGCATCCCAAACTGGTTCGCCGGGAATTGATGATGCTCCTGTACGACTGTTTTCAGGTGGATCCCCTCCAGATGCTCAGTCCGACAGACATTCTTGAATACGGTACGATCAATTCGAAGGATCTGATCCCGAACGCCTACTACCTGCATGATCGGAACTTTATTGAACTCATGATAGGGTATAACCCCCCATCCTTCGCAGCAACGCGAATTGCGCCTCTCGGCATAGATTTATATGAAGATCCGGTAGAGTTCGACAAACTTTTTCCGCCAGCGCTTGCGATTGAGAGTCCTCTTACCGCCAATGTTATTACTGTAATTCTGAAGCTGGTCGAAGAAGCGGAACTGTCATCGCTGACTGGGCAGGCACGGCAGTGGCTCTTGAACGATATCAACGCCCTGAGGGAAGAATTGACCCAGCCGGAGAGTTATTGGAGGGCCGACAAAATTTTGGCGCGACTGCAATGGCTTGACGGTTTTTTCATGCACGAAGAAAACGTCTCTCTCCCCTCGCTGGAAACGCTGAAAACGATTTTGCACGAGAAGCTGATCTGACAGGGGTTCCGAATTGACATCGAAGACTCCCGCGTTTCCAGAAGTAGGCAAAAAGCCCCCGGCATTTCCCTCCATG
>JYMV01028298.1_pt1 | contig 15041 bp, 16 predicted proteins | sample 338911 | NCBI WGS metagenome assembly JYMV01 (sample SAMN03354496, study PRJNA234377) | hydrothermal vent metagenome | biome: Deep sea; feature: Hydrothermal plumes at the Eastern Lau Spreading Center, Western Pacific Ocean; material: Seawater | place: Tonga | collected 2009 | depth 2000 m m
GACAGCGCCGGACCGCTCCCCATGGCCTCCCTCTTTTTCATTCTGCATCAAAACATCCCAGAAATTGAGCATCGAAAAGTTACCCTCAGCCTGATCTATAAAATCCTCCGGTTGTGCGTTTAATATTCGGGGAATAAACCTTTCATTCAATAATCCGCCATGGCCATAGCGGCCGTAGGAGGAAAATCCTAGTCCTTTAAATCGTCCTTTTGCTGTTTCGATTTCGACTACCACGGCACTTGCCGTCATAGTGGAAAAAGAAATAGCGGCATTGGATGTCTCGCTCTCCAAAGGGACTGTCCGCTCATGAATCGATACGATTTTCATTAAACGTTTTGCGGAATTTAGTATTTATAAACGCCAATTATGCTCGGAAACATCGAATACGACGCCATTAACGTCCTTAAATTTGGTTTCCGCATCAACTCCAGGGTATTCTGGCAACTCCATAAAGAACTCGCCTCCTGCTTTTTCGATTTTCCGTTTTGTAGCCACTTTATCCTCGACTACAAAGCCGAAATGGTGGAGGCCTGCCCAATCACGGCTGTTTATCATCCCCCCCTTACCATCGGGAAAACATAGTAGTGTAAGGTTCATTATCCCATCAGAAAGGCTGATAGCATTGCCGACCGGACTTTCAGCCTCACCAACCCGCTCCATCTCAAATACAGACTCATAAAAGTTAGCGGCCTCCTCCAGATTAGGAACCTGCATAGCAATATGGCGTAGCTTACTCATGAATATTCTCCCAACAATGCGATAGCGTAGGTTTTAGCACGCTGAACGACTTCAGCCCACCTCTTGCGTTAAGTAAATATTAGGCGCCTTAGCCTATTTGGCACTCAGTAGTATTGAGCGGAGGGGCAACCATGCAAAAAATTCTTGATCCTCAGTTTATTGAAATTCAGCTGCTGGTTTTAAAAAACTGGTTGTTTAATGAGGTTTTTGTGCTCAGCTCTTTGGGCCAAATCTTATTCATAATGTTAGCCTTCATGGTTGCCTATTCCGCTCGGAGACAATCAAAAGGTCTAATCAATAAACTAACCCATTGGAGAGGCGCCGATGACTGGATTGCCCGGGCTGGCGACACCCTCTCGATCCTGACGCTTCCTCTCGTCTGGGTTTTTATACAGTATATTTCCAGTTTGGTCGCAAGCTTTGCCGGTTGGCGTCACCACATCCTTACTGTGACAGTGAGCCTTCTGACGGCATGGATCATCATTCGTCTGACTACAGTACTAATCCGTGACAAAACTTGGTCTAAGATAATTACTCTGGGTGCCTGGATCGTTGCAGCTTTGAATATTCTTAATTTGCTCGATCCAACCGTGGCGTTCCTTGACAGTATGGAAATTGGGATTGGGGATCTAAGCATCTCTGCCCTAATGATAATTAAAAGTATGATCTCGCTGGCTATCCTTCTCTGGTTGGCTTCATTCTCCTCTCGGTTATTAGAACAACGCATTAAGGCAATGCCGAGTGTTACCCCCACAATGCAAGTGTTGCTTACCAAAATTCTAAAAATCGCCCTAGTAATCATTGCAATTGTAGCAGCAGTCAGCATTGTTGGTATTGATTTAACCGCTTTCGCTGTCTTCTCCGGAGCGGTCGGTGTTGGAGTTGGTCTTGGTCTTCAGAAATCCATTTCGAACTTGTTTACTGGCATACTGATCTTGATGGATAAATCTGTTAAACCAGGTGACGTCATTGAAGTTGGTGAAACTTATGGGACCATAAATTCCCTTGGCGGTCGTTATGTTTCAGTCATTACACGGGATGGTATCGAACACTTAATCCCAAATGAAGAAATGGTGACGCAGAGGGTAGCGAACTGGACCCGCACAAACAGCAATATCCGTGTGCGACTTCCCATAGGCGTCGACTATTCGACAGACTTGCCGAAGGCTTTGGATTTGTGTGCAAGTGCCGCAACTCGCGTTGAACGTGTTCTACCTAGTCCTGTCCCGATATGCCTCACCAAAAACTTTGGAGATAGTTCCATTGACTTGGAACTAAGGATCTGGATCAACGACCCGCAAAATGGTATTGCCAATATCTCGAGCGATATTTACCTGGAAATCTGGAATAGCTTTAAAGAAAATGGAATCCAATTACCGTTCCCCCAGCGCGATATCCATTTAAAATCAATTCCCCAGGACAGTATCCAAAATTTACTCAGGAATGCTGCCCCCGGTATCGACTAAATATAAATTTCAAGAATACGTCTTATACGCGTCCACCTATCTCCGGGGCATCCGGAGCGTACCGAAAGGCTCTAAATACCCAATTCACGTGATCACCCATGAACATTAGATCGAAATGTGGATTGATAAACTCCCAAACAATTTTTCCGTCTGGTGTAACCTCAAAGATACGACCGAATGAGCCCTCACATATTAGTGTGTTACCCGTCCAGAGGCGTTCAACCCCACTGATGTGATGGGAATAGAAAAATGTCATCGGGTCGTCACGATATTCCCATACAGTTTCATTAGAATCTGGATTGAATTCGGTAATGAACGAATGAGTATGGGGGGCCGAAGTATTCATGCCATTTGCAAATAGGATGATATTGCCGTTTTTAAGCATCTGACAATCATGCTGCCCACCCCACGAATCGTCCCTCCTAATCCATCTGATTTTTTGGGTGCTTCTTGAAATAATAGCGATGGTATTTATTTGCCTGAGACTAATTAGAACGTCCCCATTCTCTAAGGGGAAACACGTATTCATCCATGCATAAACACGCCGCTGGTTAGAAGGATGAATAGGGTAATCTTCAATATCCATTTCATAGGTGTGCCACTCCCACACCGTTTCTCCGTCAGGCGTAACTTCTTTAAAGAGATCGTTAAACATACCCTCGGGCAATTCCGTACCAGGTATTCCCCCCTGTACACGCTTGGCCGCCTCTTCGGGCATCAACTCCCAACTCGCATAGAGGATATTACCATTTTCCAATCGCCGACAATCGTGGTGCTGCCAATCATCCCGGTACTCCATTATTACATTGCCGTCCCAATCAACTTCGCGCATGAGACCTCCAGAGGCACCACCCTTAAATGGAGGGCCGCCTTCCGTGGCAGAACCATAAAATAGATTGCCATTCGGAAGTAAGCGAGAATAACCACCGGGGTTCCCGGGCAATTCCCATTCATGAACAACCTCCCCTGCCATATTGAGAAGATAAGTGTTGGGTCTCCATAACGGTGAATAGAGTGTAAAACCTTTTGTCGCTTCGGGTTCAGAAACTCGAAGACCAAAATTTCTTGGACGCATGTAATGAAGTCCTCTTCTTTTCGCTTCCGTGATGTGGAACAATTAAAATATTAACCGAGATGGCATTTGATCAACACAGATCATTAAAGAAATTGGCAATCAAAGATTATATTAAAAAATCAGAGACACTTCGGAGGGCCATGAAAGGAGAAATTGCTAGGCTCAACAAAATTCTCGATGGATTGCAAAGAAGTGACACTGCTTAACTCATATCGATTGGCATGATGGCATTCTGACCTAGGTGATGGGTATTAAAAACTTCTGATGCCGATGCCCAACGCAATTGACAAATACGTTCTGCACAAGAAATGGCTCGTTCTTCCTCGATTGTCGTATGGATATGCTTAGCCGCTAAATCCAGTTGACGTTCGGAATGTTCTTGATCAGCTAATTCGTGAGCAACAAAGAATTCAATTGCTGGGTCGTCACGTTCAAATCCATAGAGAGTGGTAAGAGCTGGTATGGTTATTTCATGGTTTAACTGCGGTTGTTGACCCTCCTGTGTAAAAAGAGCAGCTAAAGCAACTCCGACAGGTTCGTTTTCAGCAATATACCGATAGTAGAGGGTCCGCGCCCACCAACTTGGTAGCATCTCTATTTTATCTATTTCGGTCTGACTCATCCCGGCACTAAGGCAAAAGTCGTGTAACATTTGGAGATGTTCATGAGGGTTTTCCCCAACAGCGTGCTGAGCTACCAGTCCCTCCTCCTCTGCGAGGTTTTCAACACACATTTTTTTTATTTCTGCATCGCCTCTGGAATAGAGAATCCCAAAAGATTCCAACGCCAAAACAACAAACTTTGCATGCATCGCCTGATGAATACCAAGAACACGTATATCCAAATCACCGTTGGCTAAAGTAGTGAACAATGGATGGTTTTTAGTATGCCATTTATCCCGGACAGCAATAATTTTTTCGCTGATTGTCTCAACATCATTAGCCATACTGTCTGGTACCATAATGCGCCTCGTATTTACTTATTATTCTATTTAAAAGTGTTGGATAAATTGCCAATAATGTCAAATAAGAGATAGAACTATTGTAGTCAATTTGTGATGGAAGAAGTAATTAATTAGGCAAAGTATAGCGAGCGAATTAAAGTATATAATGTCTTTATCTGATCTCTGTAATGGAGTGTTTTCCTCCGCCAAGGCTCTTTCCGAAGGTTTAGAGGAACCTTTGAAACCGGAAGGATTAATCGATTTAGTTAATCAAGCAATCCACCTAAGTAACTGGTTATGGGAAGAAATCGAAGAGCGTCACATAACTGATTTTGAAGACATTGCATGCAAAAAGGGCTGCTCTTGGTGCTGCTATAAGCAAGTTGGAGTATCGCCACTCGAAGTTTTTCTGATCGCTGAACACCTTAAAAACAAAAGAATAAAAATTTCTCTTGAAGATATAAAATCACGACTAACCGCTTTAGATCAGATAACCAATGGTCTCACTTCCGAAGCACGTTTGTCATCTCAACTGCCGTGTGCCTTCCTTGTAGAAGATTCTTGCTCAATATACGAAGTCCGCCCGCTAGCTTGTAGGGGTGGCAACTCTATTGATGCTGATCTCTGTCGACGGCATGTCGAAGATATGGAAAATGTCCAAAAGGAGGAAAAACTTGAAGGACGCCCTTACTGGATTCACGCTGTTCCATTTCATGTTATGCGTGTTCTCAGGGAGGGGCTAACGACAGGAATGAAAAAATGGGATCTTGGGCAAGAAAAACTAGAACTGACGGCTGCTACCCGGATTGCGCTCCAGGAAAAAGATGCCCTCAAAAATTGGATCGCCGGGAAAGATATTTTTGCGAATGGGAGAATAAAGCTAAACTAATTTTTAAGCGACAAAACTGGAATTTTCATAGCACCACCATGGCTATTAAATTAATCTCGCGGCTTAGAGCCAACTCGACCCGCTTAGAAATGCTTGATAAGATGAGGAGGAACATAAGGCCTATGCTGCAGCATTTGAATTATCCTGCGGAACAACTTTAAAAAAACAATAGGGTGATTATGACCCAACTGAAATCTGCCCTTGACCTCACCCAGGAACTAATACGTTTCAACACCATCAATCCACCAGGTAATGAAAAGCCATGCGCCGACTATCTGGGCGAGATATTAGAGAGTGCCGGATTTTTTGTCAGTTACCATGACTTCGCTGAAGATCGCACAAGCCTAGTCGCTCGCGCCGGCGATGGTAGTAAGCCACCCCTTTGCTTCACAGGCCACATCGACACCGTACCATTGGGTGCAATGAAATGGTCAAAAGATCCCCTCGCCGCTCATATTGAAGACAATCGGCTCTACGGTAGGGGTTCTAGCGACATGAAGAGCGGCGTAGCAGCATTCGTCTTTTCGATGGTTGAGTTGATGCCTCACCTTAAAAATACTCCCGGAGTAGTTCTTGTCATTACTGCAGGCGAGGAAACCGGTTGTGAGGGGGCATTTCAATTGGTGAAGCAAGGAGATGTATTGGGGGAAGCGGGCGCTATCATCGTTGCCGAACCTTCTGCTAATTACCCATTAATTGGTCATAAAGGTGCTCTTTGGCTGAAAGCTCGAAGCCAAGGTATCACCGCCCACGGATCAATGCCCGAATTAGGTGAGAATGCCATATACAAATCGGCTCGTGCCATTACTAAACTTGAGGAATTCGACTTCAACGTTGCCCGTCACGAAATTTTAGGAAAACCCACGCTAAACGTTGGAACCGTAGAGGGGGGCATGAATATTAACTCAGTTCCCGACATAGCGGAAGTCGGGATCGATATCCGTACTATCCCAAGTCAGCAGCACAGCCAAGTAAAAGAAGGCCTCCAGAGTTATCTGGGTGAAGAGGTTGAAATTGATACATTGGTAAATGTCGGTGCAATTTGGACTAACCCCCATGATACTTGGATACGGGAAGTATTTAAAATAATGACACCAATTTTAGGTGGAGAGATTGAAACCCGTACTGCATCATATTTCACTGATGCGGCCGCCCTGACCCCTGCCTACGGGGGAGCGCCAACTGTCATATTAGGTCCGGGAGAACCCCTTATGGCACATCAAACGGACGAATACTGCCAAATTGATCGTATTGAACAAGCTGTGGAAGCGTACCTTAAATTAGCTCAGTCTTGGTGTGAACTTTGAATTGGTAAACCTATCGAATTTGAATTCCGTCGGATTAGAGCCACCGGGTCAAATGCCCACCGCCCTTCTCCCAGTTTTTGTAGGAGGCTTCAGTCCAATCTAACAAGATTTTTAAAAGTGATGATGGTGTTTTGACGTCACCTTGATCTTTGTTTCGAGGACCATTTATTTTTTTTGCCCAATCTTCCAAATCACGCCTGGCTGCAGATTTAGCCAATTCTAATGGCGGTTTTATAAGTGTATTGGCTACCTGATATTGAAAATTCATTTTACCTCGTCTCCCTCAACGCCCATGATTGCTCATGCCGTTAGCTTTCCACGCTTCATAACAGGCTTCAGTCCATCTCCAGAAGATGTCTCTCAACGCTTGCCAGGGAAACTTGCTAAACTGAAAGGCTACTAGGTTGACAAATTTAGAAACCCTAATCCCATCTACCTTAGCTGGATTTAATATAATCATTTGTACTTTTTCCTTTGATTTGTTGGATTTAGGAAGGCGTATAAACCGATTTACGGCGTTGCAGTAGCGATCATTAATCAACTCAGCCATGCACATTACCGGATGTTTTATGATCAACCGAGCCATGCATTTTTTGCGGGTGTATAAAATTCAGGCATAAACAGAAATTCTTATTTCCCATAGTATAGTTTTAAACAGAAATATATTGCGGAGTAAGGAGGCATCGACCGCGATTTGCATAATTGAATGATTAACTAAATACCACCAATTCGCTTCATTTGGATTAGATTCTACCTAAAACAAAATCAAACTGCTCACTTGAAGATAAACAGTTCGGGAAAATAACAAATTAACGTAGTTTAATTGGACATTTAACCTGAAAGCATGGTGAAACAGCTTTTACACATTTGTCAGAGCAATGGCTCAAAGTGGAAAGTGGCAAGAAACGAAATGTCCATTCATCAACTCTCTAAATTGAGGTTCTTCTTGACGGCATTTATCTTGGGCATACGGGCACCTTGTACGAAAATTACAACCAGATGGCGGATTAAGTGGTGATGGAATCTCTCCAGCTATTTGATGCTTTCTTTTGTTGGCACCGTCCGATGGTTCAATGGTAGGAATAGTAGCCATCAAACCAGCAGTGTAGGGGTGAAGGGGGTTATCATAAATATCGTTGGAACTCGCCAGTTCACAGATTTTGCCGAGATACATTACGGCAACTCGATCGCTAATATTTTTGACAACAGCCAGATCGTGACTAATAAACATCAAAGTTAAGGCATATTCACCCTTCATATCTTCTAACAAATTTAGTATCTGCGCCTGCACTGAAACATCGAGAGAAGAAACTGGTTCATCACAGATGATTAATTTGGGCCGCACAATTAAAGCCCGGGCAATACATATTCGTTGACATTGCCCGCCTGAAAATTGATGGGGCCTGCGATCCATAGTGCTATCGGGATCCAAACCCACTGAATAAAGCACTTCAGTAACTTTTCTTTCTATTTCACTTTTGCTTTTTAGGCCCGATATAACGAGCGGTTCGGCAACAATATCTTTTACTCGCCGTCGCGGATTTAAGGAGGAAATTGGATCCTGAAAAATTATTTGTAGATGTCGCCGAACATTGCGCATTTCTGAGTTAGATAATCTAGTAAGTTCTATATCTTCAAAAAAAATATTACCTCTTGTCGGCGGCGGCAATTGTATAATTGCTTTAGCAGTTGTTGATTTTCCACACCCAGACTCTCCCACTAGCCCTAAGGTTTCGCCTGCAGTTATATCGACATTAATATTCGAAATTGCATTAAAACGTAGACCCTGATTTACGAATTCTACTGTAACGTCATTCAAAGAAAGTAAGGTCTGTGTTACCATTTTTTGTATCTGCCTGATTTCCCCCTAAAGCGGGTACCAACATCGGTAAGTATGTTCACCACATCCTTTTGCCTTAATAAGCGGCATTTCGCTTTTACATTGATCTTCAGCGTAGGAACAGCGTTGATAGAAGCTACAACCCTCCGGCGGATTCAATACATTTGGTGGCATTCCTGGGATTATATTCAACTTCGAATGGGGTAATGCATCCAAATTAGGAGCTGATTTGATTAATGCTTCCGTATACGGCATCACTGGTTTTTTAATGAGTTCCTTCGTGGGGCCTTTCTCGACAATTTGACCAGCATACATCACCGCGGTTTGATCCGTATAGCTGGAGACGACACCCAGGTTATGGGTAATTAAAATTAAAGCCATATTCCTCTTCAGTTGCTGCTCCCTTAGCAGATCCAAAATTTGACTTTGAATTGTGACATCTAAAGCAGTCGTAGGTTCGTCGGCAATGATGAGTTTGGGGTCACCTGCCAATGCAATTGCAATCGCGATCCTTTGGCGCATGCCCCCAGATAGATGCATAGGATATCGGCCTAATTGTCTTTCCGGGTCGGGAATACCAACTGAATTAATTAACTCGATTGCACGAATTTTGCTGTCGCGAACCCCCATTCCGTTTTTCTTCCGGAGTACTTCTGTGATTTGTTTTCCAAGTTTCTTTACTGGGTTTAAGGATGACATCGGATTCTGGAATACCATAGCAATATCCCGTCCCCTCACTTCCTGCATTTCTTTATCAGTTAACGAACGCAAATCACGTCCTTCGAAATAAATTTTTCCTTTGCTCTTCACGGATCCGTTTTTTGCCAGGATATCAATTATTGTCCTAGAGAGGACACTTTTACCTGAACCAGACTCTCCAACAATGCCAAGTGAGATGCCGTATTCCAATTTGAAAGATACACCATCGACGGCTCGCGCAATTCCCATCGGCGTATAGAAATGTGTATAGAGATCTATTACTTCTAAAAGTGATCGACCCTGGGGAGAACCAACTGGCATAGTCAGTCGCCAAAGAGTTCAAGATGGAGGTGACATTTGAATTTCTTCAAATTATCCCTAATCATCACCAAGAGGAATTCTGGAAATTTGGTATCTTTGATGTTTAACATTAAAAAAAATTTAACAGTATTACTTATTCATCATTTAGCGCGACTTGCCGCAGTCGGTGCCTTAAACGTCGATCCTGCATTGAAAGTCCATTCGGAAAATCTATCGGGACCAATCTCAAACTCCCTGGTCCGCCACTTATCCGTCATAATATCTTCGTCAGCACAGTACTCCAATGCACCTCCGAGAGGACTTTCAAAATACCAGAAGCAAGCTGATGAAATGTAGTGCCTCCCAGGACCAACTTGGCTGTGCCACCCGCGTTTTGTCAAAAATTGCCCACCTCCAATTACCTCGTGTATATCACGCACCTTAAAAGCGAGATGATTGAATTTGGGCTTCCGAGCGTCAATATTCATAACAAATAAATTATGGTGATTGCCATATTTCGCGGCGCGTAGAAACACGCCACGCTTTGTATACCGGTCTGTTGCAATAAAACCTAAGCGCTCGCCGTAAAAAGATTCAACAATATTAAAGTCAGGAACGCCCAATACAATATGACTTATAGTCTGAGGAGTAGCCCGGTCGTAAAATGTAGCGGCCTCGTCAATTCGAACGTTACTTCCGGGTACGTTAATTTGTAACGGCTTTGGTTTTAAGGTTTTGAGTTTAGAAACACAAAATTTAATACCCAACCCAATGTCGTCCACAGTAGAGAAGGAACCGTCCTTGAATAATTTTACCTTACGGTCTCGAGAAAGTTCATGGGCTAAAACTTTTAGATCCCTCTTTTTCTCTACACCCCATGTAACTTCACGAACGGTCGATCCCGCTTGGATAGGGGGTGGTAATTTTCGGTTATCATATGCCCGAATTTTAATCTCCGAACCGTCAACGCAAGCGTAGTCCGCGCCATACGCACCCGTTCTGAGTATTTTCAAACCCCAGTCGGTCAAAAAATCTTTTGATTTAGCTAAACTTCTTACTCCAAACGTGACGGCCTCAATCCCTATGACACCCATGGGTTCCTCCTCAATTACGTTTTCGAAAAATTATACGGGCCTCACGACGCCCTATTCTCCACCCATTTTCTGTAAGTGCAAATTCTTCATGATATTCACCAACTACGAAGGGGCCCTCCAGTGGGTATGGCGTGTCTTCGTCACCACCGTAAAGATAAAGGGTATAATAGGTGATGCCTTTCGCAAGTGTCTCCTCGATGACTGAGAATACGGTTGATGAAACAAAATGTCTCGTTTTGTTAGGCGGCGTCGTTTTAACCCATGCAATAAATTCATCAACCTTTAATTCTTCGCCCAATCGAACGTAAGTGGCATCAACTGTCATCAAATCAGCAAGTGCATCGTGCCTCCTTTCGTCCTGTAGACGCCCAAATTGGAGAGACAAAGATTCACAGGCATCTTTAATGAATAATATTTCCGATTGATCCATAAATTACCCTTTCAAATCATAGAGAACTCTCACGAATTGCAAACTTTCGCCGCAAGCGATCACCAACTAAATTGAGTGACAAAACAGTAAGAAATAAAACTAATGCCGGCATGAAAGACATGTGTGGGTCAGTATTTATATCGGCAAACCCCTCGGCAATCATCCCACCCCAGGTAGGCGTCGGAGGCGGAATTCCAACACCTAAAAATGACAAAGAACCCTCTATCATAATGATAATAGACATGAAGGAGAGAACGTAAGCTAAATTTGGCAACAATATATTTGGTAAAATCTCGTAGAAGAGAATTCTAAGGTCTGAAGCTCCCTGAGCACGGGCTGCCATGACAAATTCTCGTTTTGAATAAGACAACGTCGATGCTCGAGCGATACGAGTGTTCGCTGGGATCGATGTCACAGTTAAAACTATAGTCAAATTTATGATATCGGCGCCCGCAAAGAATAGAATTACCATTGCAAGAACAATGTTGGGAAAGGCCAGTATAATATCTATCATACCCACAATGCTCGTTTCTGCGATGCCCTTGAAATAACCTGCTAACATACCTAATCCCAGACCGATAATCATCCCCAATACTGGTGCTAAAAAACCAACTGTTAGCGAGATCCTTGCGCCATAAATTACACGTGAAAAAATATCCCGTGCCAACACGTCAGTCCCTAACCAGTTCGTTAAGTTTGGGCGGGACTTCAGATTAGCAAAATTACTTTCGGTAGGATCCCGGATCGGCAAGATATCAGCAAAGAGAACAGTAAACAGAAGTAACAGCATCCAAATAGCTGGCAACCAAAACCCTAAACCAAGTCTAGAAGATGATACATCTTTTCGAATCAAAACAGCGGCGTCAGAACCTGGCACTTCAACAAATAGAGAAGGTCTGGATGGTGCCACAGTCATCGCAAAATCCTCGGATCTAGGACACCATATAATAGGTCAACAATTAGATTGATCGCTACATAGGCAATAGCCATAAGTGCAACTATTCCCTGCACCATCAGTATTTCACGGGCATGGATTGAAGCCACCAACAACGAACCCAGGCCTGGAAGTGCGAATATACTCTCAACTATAACAGCACCGCTTATCAAATTTCCCAGCTGTATTCCGACAATGGTGATGAGGGTGAATAATGAAGGTCTTAAGGCATGGCCGAAAAGTATGTGGAGAGGCCCCAGGCCCTTAGCCTTTGCGAGACTGATAAAGTCTTCTTGCAAGGTAGCAATTAAGTCATTCCGTAAAACTCTGTAGAGTATGGGCCACTCGATAAGTGCTAAAGCTAAAGCAGGCAATATAAATGATCGAATGTTTCCAAAAAAATTTTCTGTAAATGGGACATATCCAGTTGCCGGAAACCAATTGAGAAGTACAGCAAAGATAAAAGCCAGGGATATGGCGATAATAAAACTCGGTGCTGCCAAAAAGGCAAATGCCAACGTCGTTAAAACACGATCAGGCATCTTTCCCGCCCGATAAGCCGCAAAAATACCAGCCGGAATTGCGAACAAGATTGCCATAAACTGAGCCATCACTAATAGCTGTATCGTCACCGGCAGCCGTAGGGCTATTGCTTCAGAAACCAATTGGCCAGTCTGGTAGGATTTGCCCAATTCACCACGAAAAGCATTACCTACCCAAGATAAATAACGAACGATAACTGGACGATCGAGACCTAGATCCTTCCTAATATTTTGTACGATCGCCTCATCCATAACGGCGATGTCAGTTCCTACACCTGCAATAGTTTCAGCTACATCACCAGGTAAGAGATTTACTGAGAGGAAACTCAATAATGTGACCGCAAAAATAATCGGTATTAGGTGGATCAGTTTGCGGCGAATATATAGAAACAACTAACGCTCTTTCTAGCTTAACGCGTTACCCAAGCCTCGTGGAGACGGCTGAGCGTTAAGTTTGACTTTTTCAGTCCTTTGACATTTTTGCCGGCGATGATGGCAAAATTATTGTGCGCGCGAAATAGTACTGGCTGCTGATTGACAACAGCCCTAACATAATTGCAATAGGCAGCTTTCCTTGCCGCTTCATCCTTGACGCTTCGCCATGCTTTCTGAAGAGCAGCATCAACTTCCGGAAAGTTTGACTTGGTGCTGTTGCTACGGTTTTTTGAATAAAAAGCTTGCCCCTGGAGACCTGGGTCGACGGCTTCTGAGATACCCACCAACCAAGCGTCAAACTGACCGGATCGAACTGCCCTGAAATAGGCCGGCCCTGGAGGAACAACTTTGAGATCAACCTCTACTCCCATCCGTTTCCAGAAGGTTTGGTGAAGTTTAGCCCCGACAATAAAATTTTTGATTGGCATGGTGACCATTTTAAACTTCACTGGCTTACCGTACGCCATGAGAAGTCCCTTAGCTTTCTTTGGGTTGAACTCAGGGTAACCGGTTTTGCCACCACAATACCATTTGGAGCTCGGACCAAACCAATCTGTTGACGGTATACCGAAGCCGTCGTTTGAGGCTTTTAGATCAGCACGCCGATTGACCGCATGGGCTAAAGCCTTGCGCACTCGAACATCATTTAAGGGCGGTCGGCTGGTGTTAAATTCGATGGTTGTCGTCCCGCCAACTAGTTCGGTGATCACCTGAAGATTGGGGTCTTGCTTAGCTTGATTGGCGGTCTTCCCATCACGGGTGAGCATAACGTCAATGGCGCCACTCTTAACTGAGTTCAAACGAGGCAACTCACCCTTGATCACTTTAAAAATAATCTTGTCTAGATGCTGAATTTTTGGATTCCGGTAATGAGGGTTTTTTACATAAGTCAGTGAGACGCCTGGCGTCCATTTTGACAGCATGTAAGGCCCCGTGCCAACAGGCTGGCGGTTTAATTCTTTACCGACGGTTACCGAGTGCTTCGGTGCATTAGCCCACATAGGATAAACTGGATTGGAAAGAATGGCTTCAAATGCCGGGAAAGGACGCAGCATGCGAAATTCGATAGTGTGGCTGTCGATTGCAACTACTTGTTTGATTGGGCCAACCATACCACGCAGGAACCCCCACGCTTTACTAGACTGATACCGCTTGAAATGTTCTACATAGGCTGAGGCATTAAATGCCTCACCGTTTGAAAATTTAACGCCTTTATTCAGGGTCACCGTCCAGGTTTTCTGGTCTTGTGAGTTTTCAAAGGATAATCCAAGCACCGGAACTATTTTTCCAGCTTTATCTCGTGCAAACAGATCTTCATAGATCGGTAACATCGCATTGCGTCGATTATATTCTGGCCTAGGGTTCATGGAAGAATCAAAACCTGTCATGGGTCGATCCATACCCACGATTAACGTCCCGCCCTCTCTTTGAGCATTCGCCGGATTGGCAGCAATCAATGCACAGACTGTAGCTAAAACTATTAGTTTATACCGATTATTCATTCTTCATCCCCCCCATTAGAACGATACATCTTCAATATATTATCATTAGTACAATGAACCAAATTTGCGTCCATTGCGCGCCCAGAGGCTCCATTTGCGAAGATACTCCGGCAGACTAAGATCACCGTTCACATCTGTATCAAACGCAATAAATATTTTCTCTATGATGGCTTTAGAAGATATAATTTTGTTTTGAAGAAACTCATTCCGCGATACATGGCGACTACCATCCCTATCCAATGCAAAAAATATTTTACGAGCCTCATCTGTGATAATACGCTGCCAGGCATACTCATTTAACGACATTTGACCATCCCGGTTTATGTCGGCAGCACCAAAAAAACCGCGAGTGCCTCTAGGATTTCCCTGGAAATGAGGGTTTTTTGCATATTCATGGAGGTTTAACTCTCCGTTGTTATCCAAGTCCAACCTTCGGACAATATCCCGAAATCCGAATAGAACTTTCTGAGAGACACCATTTTCTAACTTAATTTGCATGTGCGTCATGATCTGGTAAGGAGTTAAGTTCTCAGCACGACTGTTAGACACGATGAGCCCTGAAATAATACCAGTGATCATCGCCAGGAGTTTTAAATTCCCAATCATAAACATTTCATAACACCAATGTATTCATAAGTTTCCGGGTCAACTAACTCGTGCCAATCGTCGACCCCACCGACGTTCGGTTGGAATTTATTTTCGAGATCACCACCTTGCTCAAACATCCAATAATACCCGCCACGGGGATAATCTTCGATCTGCCAGGCATTATTGTCGAGATCAGAAAACGTAAATCCGTAACTACCGTGACTGCCGCTGGTCTTGTGGATGACCTCAAAGCCGAAAC
>JYMV01007714.1_pt1 | contig 15040 bp, 15 predicted proteins | sample 338911 | NCBI WGS metagenome assembly JYMV01 (sample SAMN03354496, study PRJNA234377) | hydrothermal vent metagenome | biome: Deep sea; feature: Hydrothermal plumes at the Eastern Lau Spreading Center, Western Pacific Ocean; material: Seawater | place: Tonga | collected 2009 | depth 2000 m m
ACTCTCCTTAAAACTTTTAAAAGTATCAGACTATTTTGATACTAGCTTGCGATGTGTGTAGATAGACATCAACATACCAAAACCGGCGCATTAATTTTAACGTTTTTTATTTATATTTTTGTCAATATTGGAATGGTTACCGGTTTATTACCCGTGGTTGGTTTACCCTTGCCACTGGTTAGTTATGGCGGTACGTCAATGGTTACATTATTGGCCGGTTTTGGTATGTTGATGTCTATCTACACACATCGCAAGCTAGTATCAAAATAGTCTGATACTTTTAAAAGTTTTAAGGAGAGTTGCATTTGTTCAATAAAGCGTTGGTTAAACTTATTTATCGTGTAAAACAACGGTTGATGGCGAGTCAGAATTTAAGCAAGTCCTTTTTGTTAGCTGGCGTCTTGTTTAGTGCATCAGTTTCTTCAGTATCGGCTTATGCCTCTGAGTCCGATACAGAAAATGAAACAGAACAAATGTTTATTCAGCGTATGGTGGATACCCATGGTATGGATAAAGCAACGCTGGAAAAATGGTTCAGCAAAGCCACCAAGCAACAACGCATTATCGATTCGATGAATAAGCCGGCAGAGTCGTTGCCCTGGCATAAATACCGCAAAATATTTGTTCGCGACAGCCGTATTAAAGCTGGCGTTGAGTTCTGGAATAAGTATCACGTTGAGTTAAAACGAGCCGAAGCCACGTTTAATGTTCCTGCATCTATGATTGTCGGCATCATTGGTGTTGAAACTTTTTATGGGCGCATTCAGGGAAACTTAAAAGTATGGGATGCGCTTTATACGCTTGGTTTTCATTACCCGAAACGGGGGCGGTTTTTCCGGGGTGAGCTGGAGCAATATTTATTATTGGTAAAAGAGCAGAACTGGGATTTTCTGGAGCCTCAAGGTTCTTATGCCGGTGCGATGGGCATGGGGCAATTTATACCCACCAGTTATCGTGAGTACGCGGTGGACTTTGATGGTGATGGCAAAATAGATTTATTTAACAACCCAATTGATGCCATTGGCAGTGTCGCGAATTATTTTCGCCGTCATAAATGGCGCTGGGGTGAACCCGTTGCCTATCCCGTTGTTAAGGAAGGAGAGTATCAGGACGCATTTGAGCCGAAACGAATGAAACCTCGCTCAAATGCGGGTGCAATAAAGTCGGCTGGTTATCAGTGGAAAGTCGATACACTGGATGAACAGAGTGCGGCAATTTATCATTTTGAACAGCCGGATCATAAACAGGCCTGGATTATCTTTGATAACTTTTATGTGATTACTCGTTATAATCGAAGTCCACTTTATGCCTTGGCTGTTGTTCAGTTTAGTCAAGAAGTTGTTGCCAGTCGTGCGCAAGCCTATTGGAATAATTAGCGACAAGGGTATAAAAGGGTAGCGTTAATGATTAATGTGTCAGCCATGTGCCGATTACTGTTTTTATTGGTTTCCATTGCTTTTGTATCGGCGTGTAGTTTACTGGAAGTGCAAGACAGCGGACCTGATCAACCGGTGGATGTTTCCGATATTCCCGATGCAATCCCCAGAGTTGAAGCGCTCAGTCCTTATGGAAATCCGGCCAGTTATCAGCAAGATGGTATTACCTATTATGTGATGTCATCGGCGGCCAACTATAAAGCCCGTGGCATAGCCAGCTGGTACGGAACTAAATTTCATGGCGAGCGAACATCATCGGGTGAGCCTTACGATATGTACGCCATGACCGCCGCCCATAAAACCTTACCGCTACCGAGTTACGTTAAAGTAACCAACGTCGCCAATGGAAAACAGATCGTGGTAAAAGTGAATGATCGCGGTCCGTTTAAAGCCGGGCGCATCATTGATTTGTCTTATGCGGCAGCGGTGAAACTGGGCTTTCATCAACACGGCACAGTGGAAGTCGAAGTGGAGTCCATTGTTCCTGCCGGAACGCATCGGGTAACCGGTCCTTCGGCAGTGCCTGAAGGCAAACAGATGTATGTTCAGGTTGGCGCATTTTCCGATGCGTCCAAAGCAAATCGTTTAAAAACCGCCATTCAACAACAGGTGCCGTGGCAGGTATCGGTTTCTAAAGTAAAAGTTCGGGCGACCATGCTCTACAGAGTAAGAGTTGGCCCAATTGAAACAACCGATGAAGCGAATCGATTGGTGGATACCTTGTCGATGCCTGCACTGGGTACACCACGGGTGGTTTTCGAATAACGAACCGGTTTCCATAAGGATTAAAGCATCTTCAACTAAGGAGTGTAATCTTAGTAGTCGGTAATGAATATGCTGATTAAATGGAACTTTACCTTGCCAATCCTGTCATTTTAGCGAGGCGTCCGTATGTGCTACAATCGCCTCATAATCAGGGGAGCGCCGTTATTGGCGTTGTTGTCGGAACTACTATCGGAGCGACTATCGGAATTGTTATTGGAATTATCGATTCATTCTGGTTTCCGAACTTTAAGCATTAACGTCTCCTGCATCAATTCTTCAAAGCGTTTATTTTTTTAACGATACGCAGCGAAGATGAAAACCAAAATTAAACCGTATTAAAATAATTTATTGCGGCTCTGTCTTTATAATCAGGAATTAAACAGACAATGATAAAGTTGAAACTTGTTATTTTAACCTGCGTTTCTTTGTTTACTGCGTTAGCTACGGCCATTACACCGGCGCCTCCGGCATTGGGTGCTGATGGATATATATTAATGGATTTTCATTCTGGTCAGGTTATTGCTGAGCGTAACGCGGATGAGCCATTACCACCGGCAAGTTTAACCAAGATGATGACCAGTTATGTTGTTTCAAGTGAGCTGGCCGCAGGAAATATCAGTCGCGATGATATGGTTACCATCAGCAAAAATGCCTGGGCTAAAAACTTTCCTGAGTCTTCTAAAATGTTCATTGAAGTGGGCAAGCAGGTCAGCGTCAGTGACTTGATGAAAGGGTTGATCATTTCATCTGGAAACGATGCCAGTGTTGCACTGGCTGAGCATGTGGCCGGCAGTGAAGACAGTTTTGCTCAATTAATGAATCATTATGGCCGTAAACTGGGTTTAGAAAACACGGTATTTGTAAATTCTCATGGACTGACCGCCGATAGCCATCAAACCACGGCTCGTGATATGGCTGTATTAGGGCAGGCATTAATTCGTGACTTTCCTGAAGACTATAAACTGTACGAAGTAAAACAATTTTCGTTTAACAACATTGCACAGTACAACCGCAATCGTTTGTTATGGGACAGAAGTTTGAATGTGGATGGTATAAAAACCGGACATACAGAAGCCGCCGGTTATTGTCTGGTTTCTTCTGCTGTAAAAGACGGCATGCGATTGATTGCGGTGGTTATGGGATCTAACAGTGAAGAGTCCCGAAAAGTTGAGAGCAAAAAATTACTGACCTACGGGTTCCGTTTTTTTGAAACGGTTAAGCCACTAAAAGCCAATACCGAAGTGCATCAGGCTCGAGTTTGGGGCGGTGATATAGAATTGGCCCGATTAGGTGTGCTGGATGAAATTTGGCTGACCATACCCCGTGGCAAACGTGACAGTGTTAAGGCTAATTACGTGGTTGAGAATGAGCTGGACGCACCCATTGTGAAAGGGCAGGTGGTAGGAAAAATATTTTTCCAGCTTGGTGAGGACGAACTGGCGCAAGTTCCATTGGTTGCGTTGGATGATGTTGCCGAAGGCGGCTGGTTTTCACAATTGCTGGACAGTATTAGCCGCTGGTTTAGTGGTTTATTTTAAAGCTTGATCGCATTGAGTACTGTTTATTTTGAATATTGTTTATTTAAACGGTGAGTTTTTACCGATTGAACAAGCCTCGATCTCAGTGATGGATCGAGGTTTTTTGTTTGCGGACAGTGTTTACGAAGTTATCCCGGTTTACGCAGGTCGACCATTTCGTCTTGTGCAACATCTTGAACGACTGAATCGAAGTTTAAATGCCATTCGTCTTTCATTATCTGATTTGAATATTCAGTGGAACGATCTTTTTAGCGAATTAATCGTTCAGAATAATCTGCAACAGGGATCTTTATATTTGCAGGTAACACGGGGTAGCCCATCTCGGCGAGATCATCGACTTGCTGACGAAACACAACCCACTGTATTTATAAAAGCCGATTGCTTAGCCTCGAATTCATCAAAGACTCAAGATGAACCTGAAGCTTTAAAAGTGATTACCGTCGATGATTTTCGATGGCAACGCTGTGATATTAAATCAACCGGATTATTGGCGAATTGTCTGGCGCGGCAAATGGCAGAAGATCAACAGGCCAGCGAAGCTATTTTTATAGCCGGTGAGCAGGTTAATGAAGGTTCTGCTTCTAATGTGTTTATTGTTGAGCAGGGAGTCATCAAAACGCCACCATTGTCGAATAATATTCTCGGTGGTATCACTCGTGACTTAGTGCTTGAAATGGCTGATAACAATGGCTGGCCAACAGAGCAAAGCTCTATCCGATTAGTACAACTGTATCACGCCGATGAAGTATGGTTAACCAGCTCCAGTCGTGAAATTCAACCGGTAACACAGGTTGATGATAAAACCATTGGTGATGGCGCTATTGGCCCGCTATGGCATAAAATAGTGCATGAGTTTGCCGATTTTAAACAACGTCTTTTTTCTGGTGATTTGCGTTAGTTCTATCGCAACACCTGTGGAGGTATCCTGATGAGTGATCCAATACAACCCGACAGCATTAATACCGAGTTATGGGAGTTTCCTTGCACCATCTCTTTTAAAACCATGGCGACCAACCGGGCAAACATTGATGTGGATGTGTTAACCGCCATTCAAAATGTGGTTCCCGGTGATTACTCGCCAACGGTTAAGCCTTCGGCAAAAGGGAATTATGTTTCCATAACCGTTCGAATAACGTTGCAAACCAAAGAGCAGGTCGAAAATTTGTATCGCGACGTAAGGGCCATTGCCGATGTCAAAATGTGTTTATAACTGGGCTTAAAATAGGTCTCAATATTGATTCTTTTCAATTGTTCTTTTAATGCAAACATCTTCAGGTAAATATACACCGTGATAACTTCGCAACAAACTGTGATTGTGCGTCAATTGGGTCGTCAGCCTTATGAGCCTATATGGCGCGCCATGTCCGAGTTTACCGATAATCGTGAACAAGATACCGGAGATGAGTTCTGGCTGGTTGAGCATGAGCCTGTGTTCACTCAGGGGCAAGCAGGAAAGGCTGAGCATATTTTAGCGCCGGGCGACATACCTGTGGTGCAGGTGGATCGGGGTGGCCAGGTGACCTATCATGGTCCGGGTCAGCAGGTGGTGTATTTTTTAATAAACCTAAGGCGTAAGGGAATGGGCGTGCGTGAGTTGGTGAGTCACATTGAGCAGTCTGTGGTGGACAGCTTAAAAGAATTTGGAATAACGGCAAACGCCAGGCCCGATGCTCCCGGAGTCTATGTACCTGATGGGGCTAAAATTTGCTCGCTAGGCTTAAGGATCCGAAAAGGCTGCAGCTTTCATGGGTTGGCGCTAAATGTTAACCTCGACCTTGAGCCATTCTCTCGAATTAACCCCTGTGGCTATGCGGGAATGGCGGTAACCAACATCAGTGAGCAGGGGGGGCCTGATAATTTAAAACAGGTCGAACCAACACTGATCAAGCATTTAATGGCCAATTTAGGGTATAATTCGGCCAACATTCAGTCAGGCTTAGCTTAAGAGACAGGTTTATATGACGCAACCGAGCAGTACGCAGTCTTCCAGTACTCAAGACACTCCAACCGCAGACGCAACTCCAGTAAAAAAACACCCTGCGCCGAAAAAAATACCGGGGCAGAAGTTACGTGGCGCGGATAAGACATCTCGCATTCCCATTAAAATTGAACCAACCGAGGAAATGCCCCGTAAACCAGACTGGATTCGGGTGCGTTTACCAAGCGGTAATCAAATTACTGAAATTAAAAACATGCTGCGCAATAAAAAATTGCATACAGTGTGCGAAGAAGCCAGTTGCCCTAACTTGCCAGAATGTTTTGGGCATGGCACGGCAACCTTTATGATTTTGGGTGATATTTGTACCCGTCGTTGCCCATTTTGTGATGTGGCCCACGGTCGACCTTTGAAACCGGATCCAGAAGAACCACAACATCTGGCGGAATCCGTTGTTGGTATGGGATTGAAATATGTGGTGATCACTTCGGTGGATCGCGATGATCTCCGGGACGGTGGTGCGCAGCACTTTGTTGACTGCATCAGTGAAGTCCGTAAACAATCACCAAATACAAAAGTAGAAACTCTGGTGCCTGATTTCCGTGGTCGTATGGATCGTGCGTTGGATATATTAGGGGACAGTTTACCCGATGTATTTAATCATAATCTGGAAACGGTGCCTCGGTTGTACCGACAGGCAAGACCCGGTGCAGATTACCAATGGTCACTCGATTTATTGAAAAAGCATAAGGCGATGTATCCTGATGTTGCCACCAAGTCCGGCTTAATGGTGGGCTTGGGTGAAACCAATGAAGAAATCATCGAAGTGATGAAAGATCTGCGTGCCCATGATGTGGATATGCTCACCATTGGTCAGTATTTGCAACCGAGTAAAGATCATCACCCGGTAAAGCGCTTTGTTACACCCGCTGAGTTTAAAGAGCTGGGCGAAATAGCCGAATCACTTGGGTTTTCTAATGTTGCCAGCGGACCAATGGTGCGATCCTCGTATCATGCGGACAAACAGGCGGCTGGAGAAAAAATTAGCTAACAGAGATGTTTTGCAATGACAGCAAGACGTATCGAATGGCCCTTAGGGGCCATTTTTTATTATTGAAACTTATTATTTTGGGTTGTTTGAATTGTTGCTTTAATTGATACAGATCGATTAATTGAATAACACACTTAATATTAATATAGTGATACCGGCAAAGCTAAATAAAAGTAAATATAAAATACCGGTCAACATCCATTTTAAGACACTAAGAAACCAGTTTTGACGGTAGACGCTTTTAATCGATAATAGAAAGTAAACGGGTATCCAGATAAATAACAAGGTTTCAACTAACTGAATAATAGAGGCGATAAAACTGACAAAACCATTGTCGGATGCACTGAGCCATTGACCCGTTCGATCCAGTCCCATTAATAATAAAACACAAAGAAATAAAAATGCATGACCGTGAAACGCATGAATAAGATGTTCTATGTAATAACGGCGAGCAAACGGATAGGACAGTTTCATCAAGATGGCGAAAATCGGCACCAGCAAAAGCATGCTCTTAGGGATGACTTCTAGTAAATCACCAAAAAAATCATTCGGGTCGTCAATAATATTTTTTATATTATCTTCCAGTTTTAACTCGAGTTGTTGGTTGTCTTCCTTCGATAACCAAGGTAAGTCGACCTGTAAATCCCCCTCTTTATAAACGAATCCTTTATTGTCTTTATTTTGTTCGGCGTTTGTTTCACTCGGTAATGGCTCGGGATTTGCGGCACTATTATTTTCAGTTTTATCAAGCGGAGCGGGATCACTTGGTAAGTCTGGCTTGTTAATTTCTGGCTGCTGTTTGGTATGGATATCTTCTTTCCGAGTATCCGATGTCTCACCCGTTTCCTTATCTGAATTATCAATCTGGGTATCAGGCGATTGTAAAGAGCGAGGGGTTGCAATGGGGGACTTGCCAGCCAACTGTAACACCTGATTGGCTTGCTGCAATTCTTGTAATGCTTTTTGTCGCTCCGGCTCGGAAAGTTTTCCAAAGCCAGTGGAAGCATTATCACCATCGAATTGAGCTTTTGATAATTCGGAAGAAACCTGTTCGCTGTTGATTTGGCCAAAGATGGAGTCGTCAGACGTTTTATTCTGTACCCAGATCACAAAGATACAAAATATACTGGTGATCAAATACAGCCTAAGAGGTGGTACATAACTGAATCGACGGCCGGAGACATATTCTCTGGTTAAAAAGCCGGGACGGAATAATAAAGCGAATAACGTGCGTGCAGCTCTTGAGTCGAGACTGATGATATCTTCAAGTAATTCTTTTATCATCGAGCCGAAAAAACGAATGATGGATTTATTCGGCTGTCCGCATTGATGGCAAAAAGGGCCGGTTAAATGAGTTTGACAGTTTTTACAGGCTTCCAAATCCGCATTGCGGGAAGCAAAGTCAGCTTCCGGGACGGTATCTGCGTTTATGGCATTGTGGGCTGGTAATGATTTCGTCATGCTTTAGTTCCGTCATGAAATGGTTCTGTCATAATAGGGTCCTTCATGATAGGCACCATCATCATAGCGAGCGTCTTACTCATCGTGGTAGGCTTAAGATACACTAATTTAATTTTTATCGCGACTCTTCGCGCTTGGGAGTTTTCCATTGATTGAAAACTACAGTAAACAGTTGCTGCTGTTTATTGAACAGTCACCCGAATGGGCATTTTTTATTGTATTGCTGATCGCATTTTTAGAGTCGGTTGCGATAGTCGGTGTGTTAATGCCCGGATGGCTGCTTTTATTGGGCGTCGGTGCGCTTATTGGTAATCAGGTATTGCCATTTTATAGTATGGCGCTTGCCATGTTTATTGGCGCGGTTATTGGCGAAGGCGTGAGTTACCAGTTAGGTTATCATTTTCGCGATAATATCCGGCACTGGAAGTGGCTAGAGTCTCATCAGAAAGGTTTAGAGCGTTCTGATCGGTTTATTAAACATTATGGTGTAATGAGCTTAATTATTGGCCGTTTTATCGGGCCATTAAGAGCTTTATTGCCATTAGTCGCCGGTATTTCAGGGATGTCCAATAGAGTATTCTGGCTTGTTAATATTGGTTCAGGGTTATTGTGGGCGCCAATCTATTTATTACCGGGCATTCTGGTTGGTGCTACCTTTTCATTACCCGAAGGCACCCGTGAAGTAATGGCTGTGTTTGTTTTTGGCGAGTGTGTCTTTCTTTGGCTTTCTCGTCGCTGGTGGGTAGCTGCTAAACGTTTAGCCAGACAAAGTGAGGATGCCAGACGAAAAAAACTACAATCTATATTAGCGATGACCTGTGCATTGCTTATATTAATCATTCTTGGATTAAGTCCTCTTGGACAGGAAATATTATCCATATTGTATAAAGTGTTTAATAAAGTTGGCTAAGGCAGTTGGTTAAAATAGTTGGCTAAGATAGCTTCTAATATATTCACTACATTGTACAATTAAACAATATCCTTTAATGACCAAAAATATTGAAGGAAAGCTGAGAGCAAATGACAACAATCGTTAATGCTAATCATCATTTTGAGTCGCAGCAGCAACTGCTGAGTAATTTGCTCTGGTGTATTGGTTCGCCTGAAATTATAAACAGCAGCCATGGATTTTTTTCTGATGAAGGCGTGTCGAAAACATTTTATAGTCGCTTAAAACAAACACTCGAACAACAGCCGGATGTTGCCTTAAAACTGATACAAGGTTATTTATCCGAATTAAAAACAAAACGACTGGGTGAGCGATTTGAAGCTTATTGGAATGCTGCAATCGAGCTACATCCGGATTACCGTCTAATTACATCAAATTTTCCATTACGCGATCAGGGCAAGACTCTGGGTGAACTTGACCTGGTTATCCAGTGTTTAAAAACCGAACAGCTGTTTCATATTGAGTTAACCTGTAAGTTTTATTTACAAGTACTGGGTGTTGCTGGATTACGCCAATGGGTCGGTCCGGGGCAGGCCGACAGACTGGATAAAAAGATCCATCGCCTAGAACAGCATCAGTTGCAATTGCCTCAAACACCAATCGCATCGTCGCTGCTTGAAAAAAATAATTTGGAGATAAAGCGCTCATACAGTGTAATAAAAGGGCGACTTTATACTTCGATTGCAGAAAATAAATCAGACTTTTATCCACAGGTAAATGACGCGAGTGTTGTTGGACGCTGGGCAACCCGGCTGCAACTTGAGCAACAGCTGGACTACCATAATTTGCATTGGTGTATTGCAAAAAAACATCAATGGTTTGCATCATTCTATGCCGATCAAACCCATTCATTAGAAAAACTTCTGTCAGAAGACATCAGTTATCCAAAACAGTTGGTTGGCTTTTGTGATGGAAAAGAAAGGGTTCGCGTTTTTTGGGTGGAAGATGACTGGTTACAGCGGGCAAAGTTAATCTATTGATAATTCAAGTTTGTTGAGACTTTAGAACTGTCGAGCATCATGATGACATCTGGGTGATCGCAGACAAAGAGTTATCATCAAAAAATGTTTCTGTGTTAACAGACTGACCACTTATGGTTGTAAAGGTGTTGTTGGGAATTTCTGTCCATTTTTCGCTGGCTTTGTCCAGAGGTTCCGATACTACAACTGTACTGTTATTAGGCATGCAGCTATTCGATCCTTCAAAGTCATCAAAGCAGTGAATGTCGGTGGAGTAAAATAATGTCATGGCATCTTCATTATGTGAAAAGCGTAAGGTGTAAAGACTTTGACCATCTGATAAAGCGCAGGATAAATTAAGCGCACCATCCGGATCCGTACGAATTAATGCTTCAAGTACCCTTGAAACCATCGCCTGCAAAGCTTCTTTTGGGCGACTGACCAGTCCATAGGTAAGCGCCAGTAAGAAAAAAGTTTCACTATCGGTGGTGCCTTTTAAATACGGATAAAGTTCCGGTGCAATTTCCATTTGTAACTCGCGGCGAATATTTTCAAAATCAGTTACATGTCCATTATGTTGAAACAGCCAGTGTTTGTAATGAAAAGGATGGCAGTTTGTTCGCTGGATTTCTCCGGTTGTGGTGGCACGAACATGGGCAAAGAAAATATGGGATTGTACTTGATGGCATAAGTTTTTCAGATTCTCATCGTGCCAGGCGGGTACATCATCTTTAAAAACACCCGGATCAGGCCGTTTGTCATACCAGCCGATACCAAAGCCATCACCGTTGGTGCTGAGCAGTTTTCCAGCCGGTGTTATATTTAATTTGCTATTTAAGCTTTGCTCGACCAATGAATGCTTCGGTTGAGTAACCAGACTGTCGAGAAATATCGGCTGTCCAATATAAGCTATCCATCGGCACATAACGACATATACTCCTGATTTACGCTGTGTTTGTTATCCGCAAGCGGCTTACTTTTGTATTTGCTTGCTTGTTCAGCAGTAAAGTCGATAATGGCTGCCGCAATGTTGGTATTGGTAATTGCTTCGATGCCTTGCTCACCGGTAAAGTCGGGAGACACATTGATCTCTAACAACAGTGGTCCACGATTCGAGCGCACAAAATCAACGCCAGCAATGTTAACGCCGATACTTCGTGTGGCACTTAAAATAATGTCTTTTTCTTGTTCTGTTAATGTCGCCTCGGATGAATGAGCCCCAAGGGAAACATTAGCGCGAAAATCAGTATCCTGTGATTGACGCTTCATGGAAGCTACAATTTTATCACCAACAACAAAAGCTCTTAGATCGGCACCAGCGGCTTCTTTTACAAACTCTTGAACAATAAAAGATGCACCCAGTAAACCAAATGTTTTAATGATGTTTTGTGCCTCTTTAATATCTCGCGCTAAAAAGACACCTGTACCTTCGGTGCTTTCAATAAGTTTAACCACTAACGGCAGTTTTAAATCGGAGATAATGGGTTCAAAGTATTCACTGGAAAAAGCAATGCCAGTTGCAGGAAATGGTAACCCCTTTTCCATAAGGTACTGTAAGCATTTTAACTTATCTCGTCCGAGCCTTAATGCCTCTGGCGATTCGCTGATGTAGGTGTGCAAACAGATGAACTGTTGCAAAATATTGATGCCGTAATCTGTAAAGCTGACATTAAGTCTTGGAATAATAGCGTCAAATTCTGATGAAATATTTTCGTTTTTAAAGTAGATGGTGGGTCGATCAGAAGAAAGCTCGACACTAATATAGCGTAAGTCCAGTAATCGGGCAGCATGCCCTTTGTTTTCTGCTTCGTTTAATAGACGTTGATCGTCCCGAATTTGGTTGGTGGTTAAAATTCCTATATTCATAAGTTATAAAGTGTTTTGTTGTGAAACTGTTTTAATCATTTGTATTAAGTGCAGTGACAGTTAAAGTGTAGCAGTGTTCGGCTTTTATTCTAGCGTAACGACAGGGTAACTGGAGAGTAATAACGCATTGAGTTTTTAAGCATCGGTGCAAATGTGAGATCTTGCGTTCCGCAATGGCTTTGCTATTACTTGTTAAGGATGCCTTGAACGCTGTCGATAATAAACGGAGGAACTATGTGCGGTCTGGCTGGTGAAATAACGTTTAAAGAGAAGCCTGATAGCGCTACTGTCAAGCGCATGTTAAATACTCTTTCAAGCAGAGGGCCAGATGCAGAAGGGCTTTTTCTACAGGATAATATTTGTTTAGGCCACAGACGTTTAAAAATTATTGATCTCAGTAATCATGCCAGCCAGCCGATGATTGACTCATCATTAGGCCTAACCATTATATTTAATGGTTGTATTTATAACTATAAATTATTGAAGAAAACATTAACGGACGTTGGCTATCAGTTTTTTTCCAACAGTGATACGGAAGTGATTTTAAAAGCCTACCATTACTGGAGAGAAGCTTGCGTTGAACAATTTAATGGCATGTTTTCATTTGTTATTGTCGAGCGGGATACTGGTGAAGTGTTTATCGCTCGGGATCGGCTGGGTATCAAGCCTTTATATTATTTTCATAATCATCAGCGATTTTGTTTTGCTTCCAGTTTGCCAGCATTATTAAACCACCCGGAAGTACCTACTGATATAGATCCAGTGTCGTTAAATCATTACTTTGGAATACGCGCGATTGTTCAGGACAGAACATTATTCAATGGCATTAAAAAACTGGCGCCAGGATGCTGGATCAAACTCTTCACTAATGGAGAGTTGAAGCACCATCGATACTGGCAATTGCAGCCAACTACCGAGTCGGAAAGGAATGATTTTAATCAGCGCCAGAAACAATTTAAGGACTTTTCCGAACAGCAGTGGATTGATGCATTACAAAAGGCGTTAATGGATAGCGCCAGACGAAGACTGGAAGCCGATGTGCCGGTGGGCGTATTGCTATCCGGGGGACTGGACTCCTCATTGATCGTAGCTCTACTGGATAAGTTGGGGCAAAAAAGTATTCATACCTTTTCCATTGGCTTTGAGCAGGTGGGTGAAGAAGAGGGTAATGAATTTCGTTACTCCGATATCATTGCGGATAAATTTAACACCCGCCATAACAAGATATTTGCCAAACACGATACCTTGCTTGAATCACTACCGGATTGTGTTTCTGCCATGTCAGAGCCCATGGTGTCCCATGACGTTATTGGTTTTTATTTGCTGTCGCAAAAAGTAAGTGAACACGTCAAAGTCGTACAAAGTGGTCAGGGCGCTGATGAAGTATTTGGCGGTTATCATTGGTACCCTCCGATGGTCGATGTTTCGCCGAAACAAGCAGCAGAAACCTATGCCGATGCGTATTTTTCCTATGATTTTAATGACTACAAAAAACTGGTGCAAAAGCAATGGAGCGATGAAGATCATTCTCTATCGTTAGTGGACAATTATTTTAAAAAAGGCTTTGCACAAAACCCTGACATTGGTGCGATCGATCATACTTTAATGATGGATACCGAAATAATGCTGGTGGATGATCCGGTAAAGCGCGTTGACAATATGACCATGGCTTTTGGTCTGGAAGCGCGTGTTCCTTTTCTTGATCATGAACTGGTTGAGCTGGCCAGTCATATTCCTTATCCATTAAAACTGAAAGATGGCGGAAAGTATTTATTAAAACAGGTCGCCCGTCGAATGATTCCCCATGAAGTCATTGATCGACCAAAAGGCTATTTTCCGGTACCTGCATTACGAAATATGCAAGGCCCGTACCTTGATATGGCAAAGCAGGTATTTAGCCAACAGGTAGCGAGAGAACGTGGTTTGTTTAATTTTGAAACCATTGAACAAATGTTGCAAACCCCCGGCGATTTTCGTGGGCCGTTTGGTTCAAAGTTATGGCAGGTAACACTGTTGGAGTTATGGTTACAGCAACAGCTGAATGTCCGTTGAAACCGAATGTCCTTTAAAGCCGTGTGTCGATCTAGTTAAGCGCACTAATCAACTGCTTAAGCTTGGCTCTATTTTGTGGCTCGCTGGCATCATGGGCGGCTAACGGTGACTCATGCATTGTAGCCTGTTGCATCGATTGTGCGACTAGCCAGGCTGATCGTGTGGGACAAATGGTGTCGTAACGGCCGTGCACAATATCCAGTGGAATATGGCTAATACTGTCGATATGTTTCAGTATAAAGTTGTCTTCAGCCAAAAACGCCAGATTAGAAAAATAACGGGTTTCCAGAATCACCATGGGTAAACTTGTTTCAGGATCGGAAAACTGTTGTAACGTCGACTCGTCGGGTTGAATAAATGAATTGACCGCTTCCCATCTTGCCCATTGAGCAGCGTATTGCTGGCGTTGTTTAATGGAGCCATGAGTCACCAGTTGATGGTACTCCTCAATTACCGAGTCGAGATTGTTGATGGGTTCAATAAATCGCTGGTACTCTTCTGGAAATATCCAGTTGGCACCTTCGCGGTAAAACCAGTTTAATTCTGCAGAATTGCATAAAAAAATTCCCCAAAGAATCATACGCTCAACATGCTTCGGGTAATGGATCGCATAACTTAAGGCCAGTGTACTGCCCCAGCTACCGCCCAGCAGAATAAACTGTTGCACATTAAGTTGCTGCCGCAGCCGTTCGATATCCTTCAACAATGCATGGGTTGTGTTGGCGGTGAGAAGATCATCGGACAGACTTTTACCACAGCCTCGCTGATCGAGAAAAATAACCGGACGGGAACAGTCTTTGAGTAACTCATGATCGCTCTTCTGACAGGCCGCACCGGGACCTCCATGAAGAAAAAGAATCGGCGTGTCGCCATTCAATGTGCCTTGCAGATGGTAATAAACTTGGTGACCATCCTGTTCCGCTAGATGTGGCAAGAATCCCCCTTTGGCTTGAAAACTTAATTAAACTTTAGTTATCAAATTAGTTGAGGAATCGAATTTTTTCGAGTGGTATCAGGCAGGTAAGGC
>JYMV01050457.1_pt1 | contig 15040 bp, 12 predicted proteins | sample 338911 | NCBI WGS metagenome assembly JYMV01 (sample SAMN03354496, study PRJNA234377) | hydrothermal vent metagenome | biome: Deep sea; feature: Hydrothermal plumes at the Eastern Lau Spreading Center, Western Pacific Ocean; material: Seawater | place: Tonga | collected 2009 | depth 2000 m m
TTCTCCGAAGCCGACCAAGCCGGTCACTCCTGGAAAGACCAAGAACCCGACCAAGATCTGATCAGCAAGAAAGAAAATATGATTGAGAGAAGCGCTCTCTGGCCACTGGCCAGGGGGCGCTTTTTTTATCACCCCCGGAACTCTCCGTCGCCTCCTTCAGGCGAGGCTGAGAGCGGAGCGGATCTCATCCTCGGTCAGCAGGCGATTCGATTCCTTCGCCATCCGAAAGACGATGTCGACTCGATCGTCAGTCGCCTCGATCTGGTGCTTCTCGAGCCAGTGGACGACGTTGGAGCGGCCGCTCTGGTGGCCGATGCTGATCTTCTGGGAGAGGCCAAACCAGTCGGCGGGGACTCCCGAGTAGACGCGGTTCGCCAGCCACGAGTCTCCCTTCTTCTCTGCTTTGATCACCGCTGCGGCGTGGACGCCAGTTGCGGTCTCGAACGCATCAGCGCCGAAAACGGGGTAGTTCTTCGGGATCGGCACCTGGCAAGCCTCGCTGACGGCGTTGACGTATTCTGGCAGCAGTTGGAGGTCGTTGTCGATCAACCCCATCAGCTTGAGATTTACGAGGAGAAGGTCGAGTGAGGTATTCCCGCACCTCTCGCCGATTCCGAGGGCGGTGCCGTGGATCCGGTTTGCCCCCGCCTCGACGGCGGCGATGGAATTCTGGATGTCGAGGCCGCGGTCGCGGTGGCCATGCCAGTCGACCTTCACCCCGTCACCCGCTTCATCGACGATGTTGCGGATGAAACCGATCAGATTTCGAACACCGGTGGGCGTTGCGTGGCCGACGGTGTCACAGACACATGCACGAGCTGCACCGTTGTCGATGGCAGCAGTGTAGAGGCTCCGGAGAGTCTCGGGTGCTGCGCGGGTGGTGTCCTCGGTGACGTACATCTGAGGCAGTTCATGCTGGGCGCACAGTTTGCTTGCCGTGATCGTGAGATCGAGCAACCGCTCGACAGTCCAGTCCTCGGCGTACTGACGGATGGGGCTGGAACCGATGAAAGTGCACGCTTCGATGGGAATTCCGACCGTCTGGGAGATGTCGGCGATCGCCCTGATGTCCGCCTCCAGGGTACGGGCGGCGCAGTTTGGGGTGATGGAGAGCCTCTCCTCGACGATCAGCCTACACAGCTGGGTGACATCCTCGACAGCCCGTGGGCCAGCCCCTGGAAGACCGACGTTTGCCGTGTGAATGCCGATCCTGTCCATCAGGCGCAGGATCTCGAATTTCTTCTCGATGGGAGGATCGGTCACCGATGGAGACTGCAACCCATCCCGGAGGCTCTCGTCATCGAATTCGATCTTGGGCGGGGGTGTGTCGGTCAGATTGATGGTGTTCCAATCGTGGATCAGATCTGTGTGAGGATCCTGCTCATTGCTTTCGAATCGATCGGAAGTCATCGAGATCCCTTCTCGAAGAGGTGAGATGAACGCATGGATGATAGGGTCGCGGTGGAGGCGGGGTCAAGGAAGGAGGGTGGGACTTCCTTCAGACGTCTCACAGCCCCATGTATTTCGGCCCGCCGGCGTCGGAAGGCACGGTCCAGGTGATCACCTGGTAGGGGTCGAGGATGTCGCAGGTCTTGCAGTGAACGCAGTTGGAGTGGTTGATCTGGAGATGCTTCCCGCCACCGGAATCGTCGACCATCTCGTAGACGTTTGCCGGACAGAAGTTCTGGCATGGGTTTCCGTACTCCTCGGCGCAGCGTGTCCGGCAGATGTCCGTGTCAGCGACCTGCAGGTGAGATGGCTGGTGCTCTGAATGCATGGACCCGGCAAGGAAGACCTGGGTGGCCTTGTCGATCAGGTATTTTCCGTCGTACTCGAGGGCCACAGGAACTGGGCGAGAGGCGGAGAGTTTCTTCATTTCGGCGTGATCTGCAGTGACAGGAAGATGGCGCGTGCCGGCACCTCCGAGGAGGTACTTGATGCCTGCGTTGAGTGCCCCCGCCCAGAAACCACGTCCCTTGAATTCCGCACGGTAGTTGCGTACCCGGTACAGTTCTCCGTGGAGCCATGAGGTTTCGAAACGCCTCTGGTAGTCCCCCAGGGCAGCGGACGAAAAGTCGTTCTCCACGATTGCCTTCGACAGCGTCTCGGCGGCCAGGAGCCCGCTCTTCATGGCGGTGTGGACCCCCTTGAGGCGGCTGATGTTGAGAAGGGAGGCACTGTCGCCGATGATCAGGAAGTGATCGCCGAATGACTTCGGCCGCGACCAGAAACCACCCTCGGGGATCGCCTTCACCCCCGCTTTCACGATCTCTCCTCCTTCCAGGATCGAGTGCACCAGTGGATGGGTCTTCCAGCGCTGGAAATTCTCCCACGGGTCGGACCACGGCTCGCCGCTGTCGAGAGCGCTGACGAATCCGACCGACGCCCTGTCGCCTCCGAGCCCGTAGATCCAGGAGCCGCCGTAGTCGCCATCGGTGAGGGGCCAGCCCGAGGTGTGGATCACCTTGCCCTGGGGGAAGCGACCCTCCGGTAGACGCCACAGTTCCTTGCAGCCGGTACCGAAGACCTGGGGGTTTCTTCCCTCGAGCCCCAGTTTCTCGACGAGTACTTTCGTCAGCGATCCGAGCACGCCTTCTCCCAGGACAACACAGCGGGCGCGGATGTCGGAACCCGCTTCGAAGCCCGGGCCCGGTTGCCCATCACTGCCGAGCCCCTTGTCCATCGTCCGGACACCCGCGACCTTGCCATCTTCATCCCAGAGAAACTCTTTGCCGGGGAAGCCTTCGAAGATCATCACATCCTCTTCCTCGCAGCGATCCTTCAGCCACGAGACGAAATCGGAGAGGCAGACGATGGGGTAGCCGTGGTTCTTGAGCATCGGCGGAACAGGGATGCGGCGAGAACTGCCCTCAGCGAGGTGGTGGACCTCTTCCCTGTCGACGAACCCCTCGATGGGGATCCCCGAATCACGCCACTGTGGCCCGAGGAGTTCCTCGAGGGGGCGCGGGTCGACCACCGCCCCTGACAGGATGTGGTTGCCGACCTGCTGGGCTTTCTCGATGACCGCGATCTCGATGCCTGCTTGCCCCGCCTGCGCGAGAGATCGTGAAAGGTGATAGGCTGCCGTCAGATTCGCAGGGCCAGCCCCGACGAACAGGATGTCGACAGAGATCTCATCTCTTTCCATGGAGGGCCTTTCCCCTGCAATTGGGTAGCGGGGCACACATCCTGCCCGAGTGGATATCGGTGTCAACCTGACCCTCCGTCTCACTTGCCACTCGTGGGTCGCCAGCGTAGGGTTCCAGCGCACAGATGGTTATTCCATCGAAAGGGTTCCGATGGCTGGCGACACCAGGAAGAAGCTGAAACTCGACGGCCGGTCCCTTTCTGTCGATGACCTGGCGGCGATCAGCCGTGGAGAGGTTTCACTGTCTCTCGCCCCGGGGGCGAGGAAGAGGGTGCTCGCTTCCCGACGTGTCGTCGACGAGGTCCTCGATTCGGACCGGGTCAGCTACGGAATCAACACCGGATTCGGGCGTTTCTGTAACGTCCAGATCGATAAGGACAAGACCCGCAAACTGCAGCTGAATCTCATCCGCAGTCACGGCGCCGGGGTAGGCGACCCCCTTCCTCCGGAAGTCGTGAGACTTGCCCTCGCCTTTCGCGCCAACGCCCTCGCCCATGGCTACAGTGGCGTCCGACCCGAGGTGATCGACCTTCTCATCGATCTCTACAACCAGGACGTCCTGCCCTGGATTCCGTCGGAGGGATCTGTCGGTGCTTCCGGAGATCTCGCCCCCCTCGCCCATCTCGCCCAGGTGCTGATCGGCGAGGGTCGGGCTCTCGTCTCGGGGAAGTGGATCTCCGCTAGCCGGGCCCTCGGCAAGTGCTCCCTCGAACCCCTCCAACTGCAGGCGAAGGAGGGCCTGGCACTCATCAACGGCGTGCAGATCTCCTCGGCTCTGCTCGCCCGAGCCCTGATCGATGCCAGGAGTCTCACCGCGGCCGCCGATGTGATCGCTGCTCTCTCCATCGAATCCCTTCTCGGTTCGTTGACCCCCTTCGACGGTCGTATCCACGAGGTGAGAAATCACCGTGGGCAGGGGGAGGTCGCCAGAAACATCCGCAAGTTGATGCGTGGCAGCAAGATCGTCGCGAGCCATGCCGACTGCGGCCGGGTCCAGGATCCTTATTCTCTGCGCTGTGTTCCCCAGGTTCACGGTGCGGTTCGCGATGCCATCGAGTGGGTGGAGGGGGTTCTGGTCACCGAGATCAACTCCGCCACCGATAACCCCCTCGTATTTCCCGCTGAGGGCGATGTCCTCTCCGGGGGCAACTTCCACGGTGCCCCCATCGGCTACGCTGCGGACCTCCTCGCAATCGTTCTCACCGACCTCGGATCGATCTCCGAACGGAGAACAGAGCGTCTCACCAACCCCGACCACAGCGGCTTGCCGGCGTTCCTCAGCGCCGATGAGGGTTTCGAGTCTGGCTGGATGTTGGCCCAGGTGACCGCAGCCGCACTGGTCTCGAAAAACAAGGTTCTCTCACACCCCGCTTCGGTCGACAGTATCTCGACCTCCGCTGCTACCGAGGATCACGTCAGCATGAGCACCCATGCCGCCGACAAGGCAGGGCAGATCGCCCGCGCCACCTGCAGGGTTCTCGGCATCGAAATGCTGGTCGCCCTCGATGCCATCGAGTACCGCAGACCGTTGCATTCGGGGAAGGTCCTGGAGAAGAACATCTCCTGGATGAGAGAGCAGTTGCCGGTAAGAAGCGGGGACCGTGATCTCAACGACGAGCTGGAGAGGGCAGCACGGATGGTCGCGGGAGGGACACTTCCGGTCGGTGGACGCTAGGAGAGGGTGCCTTCGAGGACCTTGAGGCGTTCGTATCTCTTCCCATCGCGGACGCTGTAAGAATTCTCCACCTTTTCTATCTCCTCGAGGAATCTCTCATCTTCGAAGTAATAATGGCGGAACTCCTGCTCCTTCTCGGCCAGGGTCTTGACCGTCATTCCGCACTCCTCCATCAGGCGCACAGACCGCGGAAAGTCCGCCAGCGATGACTGGATGAAGATCAGCCTGCCGCCGCGCCGGACCAGCTCGTGGGCCTCGAGGATGAGGGTGTCGATGAAGTAACGGTAATAGTGCTTGTCGCTCTTGGCGAATGGCGGATTGGTGACAAGGGAGTCCCACGGGCCGCCGTCGATCCGGATCCAGTCGGCAACCCGGTACTCGATGGGGGATTCGATCACGCACCTTGCGAGGTTGTGCCTGGCGTTGTCCAGAATGCCCTCGGAGAGGTCGGTGAGGGTCAGACTGGCAGCCCCCTGGCGAGCGATGACAACGGCATGGAGGCCGCAGCCGGTACCCAGTTCGAGAACCTCCTCACCATCGAAGTCGAGTTCAGCCAGGGCGTTTCCAAGAAGGAGTCCGTGGGGGGTCGGGTTCCAGACCCCTTGAGGAACATCCAGGGAGAGCTGGTGGCTGCCGAAGGTGACCTCGAGGGTGGTGGGGTAGAGATTGTCCGGGTGCGGGTCCCGGCTGACACTGGCCACAGGTGGCCTCCTGTTCCTGGTTACCGGTCTGAACACGATTCGCGTCGGCGCGGGCGATGGCCCACAGTAATGGAATTGCCCAGGGGCTTCCAGCCGACGGTGTTTTCAGGCGGCCAGGGGAGACTCCCTCAAGATAGAGCGATGGACAGTGGCGGGTAAAAACGCCCTGCGGGGTGGACCGGATCCCGTCGTGGCGACGGGGGGGCGCTCCCGGCTCATCCCCGCAGTGGCGGTATTCTTCTGATCAGTCGTCGAGAAAACTCTCGAGAGACCTCGAACGAACGGGGTGCTTGAGCTTGTTGAGCGCACGGATCTCGATCTGACGGATCCTCTCGCGCGTTACCTTGAACTTCTTTCCCAGTTCTTCGAGGGTGTGGGTTTCATCGCGTTCGATTCCGAAGCGCATCTTGATCACCTCGCGCTCGCGTAGGCTCAGTGTTTCGAGTACGGTGAGAATCCGACGCTTCAGGGTGCTCAGAGAGATCGTATCTGTCGCCGAGGTGTGTCGGGGGTCTTCCAGAAAATCACCGAACGATGACTCATCCTCGGGTCCGATCGGTGTCGAGATCGAAACCGGGGAGCGGTTCATGCGGAGGATCATCTGAAGCTCCTCTTCGCTGATCTCGAGTCCCTTGGCGAGTTCGCCGAGGTCTGGTTGCCGACCATTCTTCTGAAGGTGTTCCCGGCTGATGGTGTTGAGTTTGGTCATTGTCTCTGACATGTAGACGGGGAGACGGATCATGCGCGACTTCTCGGCTATCGCCCTGGAGATCGCCTGTCGGATCCACCAGGTCGCATAGGTGCTGAACTTGTAACCCTTGCGGTACTCGTACTTTTCGCAAGCGCGCATGAGACCGGTGTTGCCCTCCTGGATCAGGTCGAGGAAAGAGAGGCCGCGCCCGCGGTACTTCTTCGCGACGCTGACGACGAGGCGCAGGTTGCCGGATGAGAGATCGCCCTTGGCGCCCTGGTAGCGGCGGAACTGCACGTCGATTTCCCGACAGCGCTGAATGAAGCCCGGATAGGGCTCGAGGGTCGCTTCGTTGATCTCATCGAGCTCCGACGCGATGGTCCTCTTGTTTCTGATCCTCAGGGTCGGGAGGATCTCCTCGAGATTGCGCCCGAACCTGACGATCTTCAGCTGCCACATCGAGAGGAACTTCATCTTGATCTTGTAGGTCTCCAGAAGCTGCGCCGTACGCACGATCCGTCGCGACAGTGCGCGCTCCATCTTCGGGCGCTCCACCTTGTCGTTGAGAGGCAGGTTCTCCAACTCGAGTGAGTCGCTGCGATTCTGACCCGAGAGCCTGTGCAGGGTCGGCAACTCCCTATCGAGACGGTCGTAGAAGTTTTGGCGATCTCCCTTTCGCGACAGCGTCAGGTCGAGGCATTTCTCGACCAGTTGGGTGTGGTTCTGGATCTGTTCGAGGAGACGGATCGCACGGTCCTGACCATGAGCGGTCTGGTAGACGAGACGGGTCAATTTCCTCTGAGAAATCTCGATTTCCTTGGCGAAGTGGATCTCCTCTTCCCGTGTCAGCAGGGGAATTGCTGCCATCTGGGTGAAGTACATCCTTATCGGGTCATCGAGGGCGCGATTCGCGTTTCTGTCTCGTTTCGGAGCGGCGGGCTTCTTCTTGTCGCCAGCTGTGTCGACCAGTCGACAGCCGAGGCTCTTAATTTTCGCCGAGACCTTCTTTAGAAGGGGCTGGTCTTCGGTGAGTTCGGGGAGGGTTTTCAGCAGCTCCTTGAGTGAAAAGCTGGTGCGCCCGGGGAGTTCCTTGAGAAGCAGGTTGAATCGCTTTTCGTAACTGTTCACTGATAGCCTCTCGATCCGGTACCACCGAGGGCGGTTACCCGGAGGTCGTCGGTGCCAGTTCACAGCCCACTGAATCAACGATCCGGAAGGCTTCTGAGATCCTGGCTTGTTTGAAACGGACGAGTACGAGGGACTAGAGGCAACTGTCGGGCCCACTTACAGGAGTGGAAGAAAGGCGCTTCTGGGGGGTTGGAGGGGATGGGGGGTCAAAAACGGTCCACTCTTGTCCATGATCTGGAGCGTTTGTTAACCCCCGGAGTCGGGCCTGTCGAGGTGATATCTGCGCATCTTGGCGTAGAGGGTGGTCTTTGGGATTCCCAGGGCCTGGCAGACCTGAGCCCGGTTGCCGCCGAAGCGTCTGAGGGCTTCCTCGAGCCACAGGCGCTCCATCTTTGAGGTCGCTTTCCTGAGGGAGCCGGCGGCGATCACATCATCGAGTCCTCCGGCGACCGCCGGCGTGGGGGTCTCCTCCCTCACCCGAATGGAGAGTTTCTCGGGGTCCAGTTCCTCCTCGCTCAGGGCGTGGACCCGGCGAAGTTCATTCTGAAGCTCGCGGATGTTGCCTGGCCAGCGGTGTCTGGCGAGGGCTTCGAGGAGCCGGGGAGTGTACGATTTGGATTCCCCCGATTCCTCGTTGAGTTTTTCGAGAATGTGCTCGGCGATCAGAGGGATGTCGCTCTGCCGCTCTCTGAGCGGCGGCAGATGGATGTTGATGACGTTGAGTCGGTAGAAAAGATCCTCGCGGAAGTTTCCTCTGGCCACTTCGGAATTGAGATCCCGATTGGTTGCGGAGACGACCCTGACCTTGACCGGGATCAGTTCGCTGCCGCCGACGCGCCGGACCATTCCCTCCTGGAGGACCCGCAGCAGTTTCTTTTGCAAGCCCGAAGTGGTGTCGCCGATCTCGTCGAGGAAGATGGTCCCACCGTTGGCCAGTTCGAAGAGCCCCGGTCGATCCTCGGTGGCACCGGTGTAGGCGCCCTTGACGCACCCGAAGAGTTCTGTCTCGATGAGGTTTTCGGCGATGGCTCCGCAGTTCTCGGAAACGAAGGGACCCGCTGCCGAGTTGCTCCCACGGTGGATCGAGCGAGCGATCAGTTCCTTGCCTGTGCCACTCTCGCCGGTCACGAGGATCGGGGCTCGGCTGGCGGCGACGCGGTCGATGAGCGTCCTAATTTCAATCATTTTGGGATGGCGCCCGATGATGATCGGCGGCGAGTCGTCACCTTCGATGGCGCTGGTGGACGAAGAGCCGGCGGTGCCTCTCCCCGAGCGCTTCCCCCTTCTGGTGTTGTTCTCGACAGGTTCGTGGTGACCGCTTCTTACAAAGGCGAAGGCGAGGGAGATCAGGGCAACCCGGGGGTCCGAGACACACCCGGATGGGATCTCGCCGAAGCGATGGTCGAGGTAGAGGAGGCGTCGATCGGTTCCCAGGGGGATCAGCAGAAGGGAGCGGGTTTTCGGCTGTCGCTCCCTTTCGAGGCGCTGCCACTCGGGCTCCGAGCCGAGATCGCCGGTCCACCACTCCTGGTTGCGTTCCACCGCCCTCTCGGCGATGGGCAGGACCACCTTCTCGAGGGGATTGAGAATGTCCTCCCGGTCGAGGGTGCGGGCTGCGAGGGCTCTGAAGGTGCCGTCGTCGGAACCCTCGAGCAGGAACGCCCGTTCCGCCCCGGTGGCCTCGATGATGGCGTCGAGAAGCAGCGGACGGCAACTCTCCTCGCGGATGCTCGCGACCAGGGTGGCGATAGACAGGAGAGGGGCGTCGGGGTCTGCCAGAGATTCGAGGGCAGAGCGAAGTGCTGTGATGTCAGCGGACTGGCTCATCCTGGCTCTCCCGTCGAGGTCCTGGAGCCGGGTGTTGGGTCGATCCACTGGAATTCGGCGGATCAGCCGCGACAATCCGATTCCTAGGCGGGACCATCGCCAGTGCGAGGGCTGGGAGAGGGCTCCCAGGGAAGGTGCGTCGGGCACGCTTCCTGCCGCAAGGAAGAATAACATCTCCGGGGCTCTGGCCCCGCCAATGGAGGGACGGACGGATGGAGCGCACTCTCATCCTCCTCAAGCCCGATGCCGTGCAACGCCGGCTGATCGGCAGTATTACCAGCAGATTCGAGCGCAAGGGCCTGAAGGTGCTGGCGATGAAAATGATGCAGATTTCCCCGGAACTCGCTGCCCAGCACTACGATGCCCACCACGGGAAGCCCTTCTACGACGGCCTGGTCCAATTCATGACATCGGGGCCGGTGGTCGCTCTCGCCCTCGAGGGAAACAAGGCCATCAGCGTCTGCCGCAAGCTGATGGGCGCCACCTTCGGTTGCGATGCGGAGGCGGGTACGATCCGGGGAGATTTCGGCATCTCCGACGGCTTCAACCTGGTTCACGGCTCCGACTCCGCCGAGACGGCTTCGCGGGAACTGGAACTCTTCTTCTCGCCGGAGGAAATGATCGATTACTCGCTGATCGACGATTCCTTCAACGCCGCCGAGTAGCGGCTGCCGATCCTCGACAGAGGAGGTCTGAGTTGACCGTCCCTGTGCCTTCAGGACTGCGTCCGGAGGAAGTGGCTCGACTCGTCGAGGAGTTGGCGCCGTTGGTTGTCGGTGAACGGCTGGGTAAGGTCTACCAGCTCTCCCCCACGGCCCTGCGCCTGGTGATCGGAAGCGGATCCTCCAGGCGCCATCTCCTAGTTTCCACTCGCCCCGGTTTCAGTCGGATTCACCTGGTCACAGATTTCCCCGAAGCGCCCGCTGAGCCGAGCGAGTGTGTTCTCAAGCTGAGAGCACTGATCAGCGGGGCGAAGATCACCGCCATCCGCCAGCACCGCGGAGACAGGGTGGCAAAGATCTCCATTGAGGGTGGTGGAGAGGGTCCCTTTCGTCGAGAGATCTGGATCGAACTCTTCGGTCGTTCGGGCAGGCTGCTGGTGGTCGAAGGCAAGACCCTCACGGTGAGATTTCTCTTCGGCAGGAAGGGGATCACCGAGGGCGAGCGATACTCGCCGCCGGAGAAGAAGCCCTCCTCGCCGTTGCCGGGGGAGATGAAGATGCCCTTCGATCCTCTCGCCCTGGCCCCTCAGGAGATGAGAGGTGAGGAGGCCCCCCTCAACCGCTTCCTCGAGGTGTCGATGGCCCGCGCCGAGATTGTCGCCGACGCCAACGACAGGCTGGTCTTCCTGAAGCGGGAGTTGACCCGAATTCTCTCCCGCCGAAACCGTCTCAACGAGCGCCTCGGCGAGGAACTCGAGTCCGCTCGCGACTGGTTGTCGTGGCAACGACGTGGAGAACTGCTCCAGGGGAACCGTCACCTCCTCGAGCGTGGTCTCGAGAGAGTGGAAGTGGTCGACTGGTTCAGCGAAGGAACGCCGATCATCACCGTCTCCCTCGACAGCGCTCTGACACCATCTGAAAACGTCGATCGCTATTTCCGCAAGGCTCGCAAGGCACGTCGATCCATCGAACATCTCCAGAAGCGTCGGGCGGCAATCGAGGAGGCGGTTTCGATCCTCGAGCCCATATCTGCCAGAATCGACGCAGTTGCCGTTCCCCTCGATCTCGTCAAAGAGGATGTAGAGGCGCTCCTCGACGAGGCGCAGTCGCTGCTGATGATCCACGGCGTCACCAGGAGGGAGAAGGGGGGGGGGCGCAAGGGCCAGGAAGCAGCGCCAGGTTGTCGAGAAATACCGACGCTTCAGGAGTCGCGAAGGGCTTCAGATCCTCGTCGGACGCAACGCCCTGGAGAACGACCAGTTGAGTATCAGGGACGCTCGCGGTAAGGACCTGTTCTTTCACGTCGCAGGACGACCGGGACCCCATGTTCTGCTGCGCCTGACCCCCGGCAAGGTCGCTTCTCCCGAGAGCATCTCCGATGCCGCCTTCATCGCCGCCTACCAGTCGGGCTGGCGTGGCCCTCAGGCGCTGGCGGTCAGCTGGACCGAGGCTCGCTTCGTCAGCAAGCCGAAGGGCTTTCCCCCCGGCAAGGTTCGAGTAGAAAGGGGGCGAGAGATCCTCGTCAGCCACGATCCCGAGCGGATTGGCACCCTGTCGGTCCACCAGGGGGGCAAGAAGGAGCCCGGTGGAGCAGATTCGTGACCGAATTGTTGCAATCCCATGGTTCCATGAAGGGTGTCCCCCCGTATCCTGTGGGGTTGGCAAGGATCGACCCGCGACAGGATCGTTCACCGATCGGGATTTGGAGTCATAGCGATGCTGAATCAGTTCTTCGAGGCGGTGGGGGGGTCTCGCTCCCATGGAGTGCTGCTGGCAATTCTGCTCATCGCAGTCGGTTGCAACGCGCCCACCTCACGCACCGATCCCAAGGATGCCGTGGTTGTTGCCAAGAAGATCACAATCCTGATGATCGAGGGCGTCGATCTGATGACCCAGGCTGCGACCGACGATTCCCTCGACATCTCCAATCCCGAGGAGGCGTTCCAGCTGCTTCCGCTGCTCCTCGAGGCCGAGAAGAAGTTCAACGAGGCGGTCCGGCTCAGCCCCGTCTCCAGCGGTCCCAGGTCCCGCCTTGGCGCTTGCCGTCAAGCGATTGCTCTGATCCATCTGCAGCAGTACCAACTCCTGTTGGAAAAGGCGACCTCCTATCGCGAGCAGCGGCTCGTTCCCCCTGAGGATCTCACCGTCAGCATGATCGAGACCCGTGACCGAGCTCGGGATTGGCTCCGCAAGAGCACCCGTGTGCTCGAGTTTTATGTCGATCGTCTGATGGCCAAGTATCCGGAGCCCGCGGTCTTTACCCGGCTCGAGGAGAATTACGTCTATCTCGAGGAGTGGCAGAAGGCCGAGAACACCGTCAGGAGGATGGTGGCCCGCTTTCCATCGATGTCGGGTGCCTTTCGCAGAGCCGCCGAGTCGAGAGTCCGCCAGTATCGACTCCGGAGGTTGGAAGTCGGGTAGAGCCTCCCCGACGGACTTCTCTCAATCGCTTCTTACTCACTCACAGACCCCCCTCTGGAGCGATCGGGCCGATTGCCCTGGGGTCGCCGTTTGCCGACCTTAAATTCCCGATGCTATTCTTCGAAGCCTCTTCCCATGAGGCCATCGATGGACGGGCCGCGCTCTGCCGTGGCCCCTGATGGAGAGATCCCTGGCCTCGTCCAGCGCCCCGGACCCTCCGTCTGTTAGCAGAAGCAGGCCGACCGATGAGTCATGTTTTCGATGTCAGTAAAGCTTTGCGTGAAAACGTCTCCGAAGTCGCCCTCGAAGAGTTGGCGCGGCGTGGGCACAGCAAGGTCAAGGTCCTCAATGGAAATGCGGTCCAGAAGCTCGTCGACGAAGCGGTCGCCCGGGTCCTCTCCGACCGCCTCGAGCAAGCGACTAACCAGGAACGCCAGCAACTTCACCAGGAAGCGCGCAGCGAGTTCGAGCGCCTCGTCAAGGAACGCAAGGATCGAGAGATCGACCAGCAGCGTCAGTTCATGACCCGGGTGCGCGAGCTCGAGGCGGAGAATGCCAGTCTGCGCGATCAGCTCTCGGGCGATGAGGCCCAGAAGGCGACGACGAACGGACTGGACCCTGATCAGATCGGGGCGATGATTCGCGACGCCATCGAGGGCGCGCGTCCCAGCGAGAAGCTCAACTCCCCCGCGGTAGAGCAGTTGGAAGCGCTGAAGAGCAGCATTGAAAATCTTGCAGATCGTGTCACCCGAGGTGTCTCGGGCGGGAACAATCAAAGGAACAGGGTTGTCGAGCCTCCCTCGGAGGAGGCTCTGGTCGCTTTCTTCTCGCAGAAAGATGGCGAGGAAATCGAGAGCAACATCAAAGAGGTAAAAGTCAAGAAGGCGAAGGCAACGGGGATCGAGAAAAACCTCGCAAAACTTCGCGCCTTGCAGAACGAAACGGAGTGACAGGGGCCATGGGAGATTACTCAGACCACGCCAAGAAGAGTTTCCAGGATTCGAACACCGGAGCCGGAGCCGGTAGTAACACCAGGAAAAAGGTCGATGTCACCTTTGACCTTGCCAGCGCCGATAGGGTAGCGGGAAAGGCGCAGCCGAAAAAGGCTGCTTCTTCTTCGACGAGCAAGGCGCAGGCGATCGCTTCACTGGCTGCTGCCGATACAGTTACTGCTGAAACAGCCGCTGCTGGGGGTCAGAATGCCGCTTCCCAGGCCGTTGCCACTCCTGCCGCGGCGAGCGCAACGTCGAGCAACCTGGTGCTCGGCCGTGGCATCGACGTGGGGACCGCCAACCTGGTCAGCTCTGGCCAGGACAGCAGTGGTAACGTTCACATCAATATCCAGCGCAACGCCTTCATCGACATCGATTGCGACGACTACACCCGCAACATGTTGACTCGCCTCAACGTCCAGTACGTTGTGGTCAACGGCAAGATGGTTGTGGTCGGAGATCCGGCGTTCGAACTCGCCAACATCTTCAATCGCGACACCCGTCGTCCGATGAAGCATGGCATGATCAGCCCCGACGAGAATGACGCCCTTCCGATCGAGAGGATGCTACTCGAGAACCTGCTCGGTCAGCCGAGTCAGGCGGGCGAAGCTTGCTACTTCTCCATTCCTGCCGAGCCGATCGATGCCGACATGAACGTTGTCTACCACCAGGGCATTTTCGGTGGCATGCTCAAGAGTCTCGGATACACCCCCAAGCCGCTCATCGAGGGGCACGCGGTCGTCTTTTCGGAGCTCTCAGAAGATGATTTCACCGGCATCGGGATTTCCTGTGGCGGTGGCATGTTCAACGTCTGCGTCGCGTACAAGTCGATTCCGGCCCTCAGTTTCTCGACCACACGCGGTGGCGACTGGATCGACCGCAACGTCGCAAACGTCCTCGGAATCAGCAGTTCCCGGGCCTGCGGACTCAAGGAAAAGGGAATCAACCTCGCCAATCCGCAAGGTCGTGAGCAGGAAGCGGTCCAGATCTACTACCGCAACCTGATCTCCTACACCCTCCAGAACATCAAGGAGCGCTTCGAGAACTCCTCGGACATGCCGGCCTTCCCTGCACCGGTCAGCATCGTCTGTTCCGGCGGAACCTCGCTGATCGAAGGGTTCATCGAGGTCTTCCAGGAGGAGTACGACAAGATCAACTTCCCTCTCGAGATCAAGGAGATCCGCCACGCCGAGGATCCCCTCTACAGCGTCTCCAAGGGCTGCCTGGTTGCGGCTCTGTCGGAGGGCTGCTAGCAGCGAGCCGATCGAGTCTTCGGGAGGACGAGGGGGTGGAGCCAACGCTCCACCCCCTCTCTTTCATCGCGACGATTCGGTCCCACAGACTGTACCCTCCTGTCATGAGACAGCCGCTCCTCCCTCTGCTTCTCTTCTTCTTCCTCTGGTTGCCGCTGAGCGCCGCGGAACCGCCCCCTGGCTACCAGTTGTTTCCCTTCCCGGGCTGGGACTGGGCGGCCCAACGCCCCGCGTCTGGGCCAGGGGAACCCTTCAAGGAGCGGATCGAGGAGGTGCTCCACAGACTGCGCGGCTTCCTCGGGGTGGAGCGCCAGGGACGCCCTCTCATCATCCGTGCACCGGACAAGGCGGGACTGCAGGCGGTGCTGGATTACTACGGCAGGGGGCCGGCCGAGGAGTGGGCAACCGCTGTTGCCCTGCCGTCTCGTGGGGTCGTCATCCTCGACGCCACCTATCTGGCCACCCATCCCCTCTCCGGGGCCGTAACGGTCAGCCACGAGCTGGCGCACGTCGTCCTCCACGAGGCGGGAGGGGACCTGCCC
>JYMV01006754.1_pt1 | contig 15030 bp, 8 predicted proteins | sample 338911 | NCBI WGS metagenome assembly JYMV01 (sample SAMN03354496, study PRJNA234377) | hydrothermal vent metagenome | biome: Deep sea; feature: Hydrothermal plumes at the Eastern Lau Spreading Center, Western Pacific Ocean; material: Seawater | place: Tonga | collected 2009 | depth 2000 m m
ACCGAGCTGTAGCGAGGGGTTTTTAACTCAATCACCAAACCTAACCCTGGTCAGTTTATTAGATAGCTATCACGTTTTGCTTAATAATCCCTGTGATACCTATATAGCACCCTTATTATAGATAACACATTAATCTATATCTGGTAGTGTTGGCATATGCCTGAGCCCTAGTCGGGCAACCACATAAACCCTCATTCTATCAGGTAGAGTGGGGGTTTTGTGTTCATGGGTACAACAGTGGTACAACAAATACGCGTTAATCCCTAAAAGGGCAAATCTAGTTGCTTGCCACTTTTAGCTCCAGAAGTTGTCCCTTTCATCCCCAGGTCTTTTTCTTCCTCTTTACCCTTGTGGTACCACTCCAAAAGCTTAATAAAGTTTTGAAAAAGCATAGCCTTCTGTTTAGCTTCCTTTCGAGTAAAGGGATATCCAGGTATGTTCTCTTCCACCGTCTTCATAATTTAATTGCTGCCATAATTGACCGTTTTCATATTCGTCATATACAATACCAGTAACAGGTGTCCCACCAGTTTTGAATACGGTAATGCCACTATTCTCAGTTACTTCATCTCCAGAGTACCTCTGAATGCACCCAATAGCCAGAAGTGCAACAGCGAGTATTAGCAGTAGTTTGTTCAACTTATTGCTTGATTACCTTCTGTGAATATACCCTGCCCTGCTGATCCACTACACGAACAAAATAGATACCTGTGGCAGATTGGGAGATATCCAGGGTATTGGTGTTGGTAGTCAGTACCAATCTTCCATAGATATCATAAACCATTACGGTGCCTTCAACACCTTCAACGGTTAAGGTGCCTGTGGTGGGGTTGGGGTGGATGAGCAGCTCTGCCGAGGCGGCATAGGCAGCAATTACTGAATTTGTACCTATTTGCACCGCTAATGTAACCGTATCGCCCACACAACCGGCAGTATCAGTTTCTACAACGGCTACCTGGCCCATTCCCGCATTGCTCCATTGCACTTCTATTACATAGCTTCCTTGGCCGGTGATGATACTTCCTCCAGTAATGATCCAATTATAGGTAGAGCCAAGTGTTTGAGAAACCTCATATTGTACCTGGGATAATGGGGATACTTGCGTCCACCCAATAATGCTACTGGTCTGCGGTCCCGTTGTGCTTATGCTGGTGCTGTCTGTCTTGGTGCAGCCAATGCTGTCTGTTACCGTCACTGAATACGTTCCCTCGGCCAGCCCGCTTATTGAGGAAGTAGTTGCCGAGGTGCTCCAGGAATAGCTGTAAGGCCCTACCCCATTGGTGACTATAGCAGCTGCGGTTCCATCTGTCAGACCATTGCAGGATACATCTGTGGAGGTAGCAGTTACAGTTGGGTCAGAAACAACCACAATATAAATCAAAGTATCCGTATTATTTGTATTGACATCAGTAACAACAACCGTATAGGTAGTTGAAACGGTTGGGCTTACCGTAATGCTTGCCGTGGTATCTCCTGTGTTCCATTGGGCACCAAGATAGTTACTGGTATCGATACTCAACACAACAGAATCGCCCAAACAGATGGTAATGGTGGTGTCTACCGCAACTATAATATTGGCAGCCTCCAAAAACACTCCAGAATCATAGATGCCATCGCCCGCATCGGCAACGGCTATTTTCATATGATAAACAGTAAATGGTATCAGAGTCTCCTGGGCCGTAAGAACCGTAGTAAACCCATCATATTGAACGGATTGACCTCCCAGGGCTTCATTGTCAACGTAATAGGCTGTCTGATTTAACCCAGGATCCCCAGGTCCGCCACATCCACCAGGTAAGCCCGCTGACCCCATAGTGCCGTTGTTCACTGAGTTGATCCCAACATAGTCACTTGTGCTGGGGATCAATGCAATATTCTTAGCACCACCTAAGAACGGACCTGACACACCCGGCCCGCTGACGAAAAAGCCAAACACATCATTGTACCCGGAGCATACAAATTCGTTGTATTCCTCCGATGCAAATACATATCTGAAACTGATCCCATCTGTAACCGTTTCAAAATCAAATTCCAGGATCGCAGCATTAAATGTCGGAAATCCCGCTAATTGGTCCAGATCAGGGTCGCCCGGTGTGCCATTGTCAATTCCGTCCGACCCCGAGTCATTAGGCCCGGGTGCATCATATATGGTCCCTGTATTTATTAGCACTCCCTCCGCGATATTTAAGTTTGAGCCTGCGCCGTTGAAATAGCCGATCATATCCGCGTTAGCACCGGTAGGAGGTAGCAGGGAACCATTGAATGAGACATTGGTTACAATTAATCCTGTATTCAATAATACGCTTTGTACCAGATAGGTCGGATCGTCGTAAGGAGGGTTATTGTCAACAATCAACTGCCCTTTCCCGATAGCGGAGAAAAGCAAAAGCAAGACTGTAATAATTATCTGTAGATGGTGCATCATCGATATTTATCAGGTCGACCTTATTTAGCATACGTAAACTGCAGGTTGACGTGTCAAAACTATAAATAATATCTTATTTAAGCAAATGCTTAAATAAAAAAACATAGCGCGAAACTCGTTGAGTTGAATAGACGGGTATTTGACGTTAGGTTGCCTATGGTTAGCGTATAACGGTTACATGCCCTATATAAGTATGTGGGAAGTTCAAAAAGTCAGTAACTTTAAAAACGTAGACGTATACATCTTGCTGAACTATGTGATCACCTTCGTTAGCCTTACCATCCCATTTTAAATCTCTATCTCGTGATTCAAAGAGATTGTCTCCCCAGCGGTCGTAAATGAACATATGGTAGCTCTTAATGCCAATTCCCTGACCATAGAAAAAGTCATTGAAGCCATCACCGTTTGGTGAGAAGGTGTTAGGCGCAAAGAAAATGTACTCCGGTTTAACATACACATCAGCATACGCGGTGTCCGTACACGTTCCGTCGTACACGATCTGCATAATCGTGACCAACCCCGTATCTGTAATCGTGTACTCACCATCACATTGCACTAATGTATCACCATTAGGAAAAACTAATATACAACTCGTTCCTCCTGAGGAATTATCCACTATAAAGACCGAAGGATCGAACATTGACACCTGGTCAGGAATGGCCTCGATGGCCGCGTTGGGTATAGCATTGACCGTTACGGTAGTGGACGTAGTCATTGAACTCGATCCACTGCAAATGGCATGATCCAATGTCATGGTAACCAAATAAGTTCCTGCGTTATTATATGTGTGGGACGGTTCCCGCAGTGAATCAACATTTAATATTCCAGAAATGGGATCTCCAAAGTTCCAGAGGTAAGTTAAACTAGAATCTTCCGGTGTTGAGTTATTCACAAAATTAACAGTAAACGGTTCGCATCCTCCATCAGCAACAATTCCCGCATTGGCGCTTGGTTCAGGCATCACATTGACGACCACTGTGTCCGTGCCCCAGCAATTGGAGGTATCATATCCGATAACATAGTATTCCGTAGTATCAGTTGGGCTTACCGTTAGTGTGCTCCCCGGTTTCCCTGTTGACCACAGATAAGTGTCACCTCCAGATGCCACCAACAATACCGGTTCCCCCGCACAAATCGTTGTATCCGGACTTACTATAATTATAGGTGGAGCTTTGACATTCACAGTTACAATATCCGTATCAGAACACCCTATGAAATCTTGTATGAGCACTGTATAGGTGGATGTACTATCAGGACTTACCCAAATCGTGGCGATACTGTCAACAGAGTTCCATATAATGACTGAACCTCCTGATCCGGTGAGTGTGGCAGTATCACCTTCACAAATGGTGACATCGGGTCCTGCATCAGCTATTGGTGGAGGATTCACCAAAACCTGGACCGAATCAAAATCCCCGCAGGTGCCGCTGCTAACGTTAACAGTATACCATGTAGTAACAGAAGGAGAAGCCATTGGATTGGCAATATTGGGATCGCTCAAGCCAGCTGCAGGTGACCACGAGTAAGTAGCTCCTCCTGATGCCAACAGGGGCACTGAATCACCTAAACAAATGCCCGCGGGTTGACCAGCCTCGGCAACGATAGAGTCTTGCACAGTAACCGTCAGGGTATCGTCATCAGAGCAACCATTGAGATCAAATACGGTGACTATATAATCGGTTGTCACACTTGGTGAGGCAACCGGATTGGGTAGGCTGGGGATATCCAGGGTACTGTCCGGAGACCATGAATAAGCAACACCTCCCACAGCACTGAGCTGCACCGAATTTCCCGGGCAAATGCTCAAATCTAATCCGGCAATAGCATTCGGCGTAGGCAATATTGCCACGTTTATAGTATCCGTTATCTGACAACCATTATCGTCTATAATATTTACCGTGTATTGCGTGTAGGAATTCGGACTTGCATCCGGAGAAGCACATATTTGACACGATAGTGTTGATGCAGGAGACCATATGTAAGTAGTGCCACCTGATGCTGTTAGAGTGACGCTTCCTCCAGGGCAAACTGAAGTATCCGGCGAAGTGACAGGGGTGGGAAGAGGATGCACGGTAACAGTTGCAAAGGCGCTGTCCTGTACCTGGCAGGTAGTGGAATCGGTGATCACCAGGAGCACGTCATATACCCCCGTGTCCAGATACAAGTGGGAGTCATCAAACAAGTTGCTCGTGGTGCCGTCCCCATAGTCCCAATAATAGGTAAGTCCACCAGTAGAAAGATTTTGAAAAGTTGCATTGAAAGGTACACACCCTTCATCTTGTGGCAATACATTGAATTTTGCAGCAATATCAGACATGTCAAACTTAAACACCGCGTTGTTGCAATTGGAACTGTTATTGGTATTTGACCATACTCCAGGTGTGGTAGGATAGTCTGAATTACCACCACATCCACCGCATACGGATTGATACACAATGCCATTCTTATCAAATCTGCTCGTTCCACCGTCAACGTGTTCGTTGCTTATCGGCCCGCCGAAGAATGTTGCATAGAGAAGCGAAACTGCATCCTTGAACAGCACCAACAGATGAAAATCATTGCCATCAGTTGACAGTTGTTCCGCATTTGAAGTTGTAGGCAAGCCGAATGTACTGCCTTGTTGAGTGCCGGTCGCTCCACCCCATCCAGAGACAAATATGTTTCCGCAATTGTTCACTAAAAAAGCGGATGGAGAGATGTCTGGGAAAGGACCTCCTGTTCCGTACACTGTAGAAAACGCCGTCTCGCTTAAAGCATTATTCAGCTTGTGTATGTATTGTTTTCCTCCCGCATTTGAATAGATGGTTCCAATAATTGAATCTGGAATTATTGAATAGGTACCCATAGTCTGGCCAACCACGTACACATTTTCCGCGGTGTCTAGCTGAACAAAATAAGTTTGATCGTACTGAGGCGTGCCAATGTATGTAGAGCCCACCAGGTTTGATCCGTTGCTGGAAATATGTACTACAAATCCATCCACATCGCCGAGAAAGGAAGGGTTTAATGCGCCTCCAGTGGTTGGGAAGTCAGTGCTTGTGGTTCCTCCGCACACGTAAACATCATTGGATTGATCAAATTGCACCGCATAAGCTGCGTCAGCATTTGCTCCGCCTAAATAAGAACTCCATATCAGCGTAGAAAAATTACTGCTTAGCTTGAAGCTAACACCGTCCGTGATACCACCTCCATAAGTAGATTGAAAGCCGTTTACCATAGGGAAATTGGAAGAGGCTGTAGTGGTAGCCACATAGCAATCACCACTTCCATCAACGATGATCTCACCTCTAAAATCATCTCCGTAATTATATCTTGTGTCGTTATCAATGTTCAGTCCATCGTTGCCAGTACCACCGATGTAGGTAGATGCGGCCAGTGCAGTGCCATCAAAACTGAGCTTGGCAACTACTATGTCAGAACCATTGGGGTACTCAATCGAGCTTGAACTGATAATACTGCTACCTCCATTGAACGTAGAGTCATAAGCCAGGATGGTAGTAGGGAAGTTGGATGATCCAGTTGTTCCCAATATCAGCAGATCTCCAGAGGGTGTTGCCACCAGGCTGTGAGGGCATTCATTCTGTGCGCCTCCCAGGTATGTGCTATATATTCTGCTGGCTCCGCTTGCCGTGTACTTGATAATGCCCATGTCACATGGATAAAAGGTGCCTCCTGCAAAACTATCTTGAAAAGCGCCAACAGTCGGTAGAAACGTGGTGTCGCCAATAATGTTTTGCCAGTTCGGCCCAAAGGCGATTCCACCGGAATACACCTGTCCATCAAAATCAAAAGTTGCGGTAAACCCCCAGTTATCTGTCAAAGAGCCGGAGAACGTAGAGAAAATTAACTTCGGATCGATTATCAATTGATGCGTTGAGTCGTATCCATTCGGCAAGAGGAAGGTCACTACATCGCCGTCAACCACAAACTTGCACTTCACCTTTACAAGTTGCCCATCGATTCGTTGAAAAGCGTACGGTTCCTGTTCAATTATTTCATTGACGGACGTTACGATGTGCAGCTTGCCCTCTTTGACATGGAGCTGGTCCACACCGGTATATTTCATCTTGATATCCTGAATATCACCGCCTGTATTTATCACGAGATCATATTTGAGCTGAAAATCATCTCCATAGATGTTCATATCTATGTTGCTGTATATTTCGGGATATTGAACTTCCCGGTACAGAGGAACACGGGATGCCCATGCCGAGCGATCGTTACCGTGATAGTAATTGTGATATTCAGTATAAGCCCTTGCCCCTTCAGCCCTATTACCGGAAGCGCCAACAAAGTCAATCTTGAATATGTGGGAGCGCATCACCCCGCCCTCAGGTGCGATCTTTCCGTGGCCTCCTAGTTTGGCCAGGTCGTCAGGGTGCTGAAAAACGTAAGAAAATCCCGCTTTGCCCAAATAGAGCCTGCCATTTGGAACATCCGTCATAAAGCGAATATTGTTGTTCCACTGACCCTTGTTTGCGATGAATTGAAAACCGGTATTCTCCACCTCTCCACCAGAGGTGGGCCGCTCAGCATATGGCTTCCACGCCACAAAAAGTAGCGCAATGCAGATGGCAAGAACTATGGATGATGCCTTGTTCATCGTCAAAAAGAAATACGAAACTCAGTCCGGAAGGTTATCTGATCAAAACTACTTTGCCAACAACTTTGTGGGTAACGTCATAGATGTCAACAATACTAACAAGATAAACATATACCCCTTGTTGAGCTTCACGGTCTCCATCATTGGCATATCCACTCCATCCCTCATACTGATCTCTTGTCTCCCAGATCAGGTCGCCCCATCGGTTATAAATGAACATTTCAAACTTCTTGATTCCGAAACCCTTTCCAAAAAACATATCGTTGATGCCATCGCCATTGGGTGTAAAAGAACTTGGGGCGAAAAAGATATATTCCGGTAATATGTCAATCGAAACTAAAATTGAATCACGACAGCCTTCATCATTCATCACATACTGCGTTATATAGTGTGTGGTGGTCTCGTTATAGGGCGCGTTAGGGTCAAAGTAGTTTTGTATATAGTTGCACGCATCTATTGTATCGCCGGAGCTGAGTACCAAATAGCAAGAATCTGCCCCCTGGGAAATGTCAAGTATCGTTACAATTGGATCGTACAAGGACGCAATTGGAGGGTCGAGCAATATTCCAGCAGTAGGTGTCGGTAGTGCTTCTACAGTGATAGACTGCGTCATCTGCTCAAAGCCGGCACAGGTGCCCAGAATAATAGTGAGGCTGGGCTGATAAATACTGTCATTGGTATAGGTGTGAACGGTATTTTGACTGCTGTCAAGTGGACTGCCATCATCAAAGTCCCAGATGAAAATATACTGTGAGTCGGCAATTTCAGGGTCCGAGGAAGTGGCGTAAAAGAACACTTCAAAAGGGCTGCATCCAACTGATTTGTCAATGCTGAAGGAAGCCACCGGCACATCGTAAACCGTTAATATAGTGGTTGCTGTTTCTGTACATCCATTATCTTCTATTGTTACCGTTACAATATATGTCCCAGTGTCAAGGTAGGAATGGCTAAGCGTGTCACCGCCAGGGCCTCCGTTTCCGTCTCCGAAATTCCAATTGAATACAGCGCTTGTCCCATATACGCCTCCCGCCTCGAAGAAAAAGTTGTTATCGGGTAAGCATTGCTCTGGCTGGTCCGGCAACGTCGGAGAAATACTCGGAAATACTGCAATATTGACGGTGTCAGAGGAACTACATCCATTTAGTGAAGTGGTCACAATATATTCATGAGTCATCAACACGTTGGAATCATTGCCAAGAACCAAAGTTGGTGAAGCGACAAGTGGACTGTTCAATCCTGTCGGTGGATCCCAGTCATACGTATAGCCAGAGGTAATGGCTCCTCCAATGGTAATCATATCTCCCGGGCATATCGAGGTATCCAGCCCTGCATCAGAGGCTGGGATAGGTTTGACGAAGATAGTTTGCGTAGTAATCCCATCGCAGCCGTGTTCAGTCACAACTGCTAAAGTGATGTCGTAAAAGCCACTCGTATCAAATGTATAACTGGTCATATAAACCGAATCAGTTGCCAGGCCCGCTATGTCCCAATCCCAGGATACCACGTAGCCGGAATCCAGCTGGGTCCCGTCTTGGAAAGTCATCATGGTCTTTTCACACGGTTCATTGAACAGAACGGTTGGCTCGGGTTCCAGAAACACATAAACTTGCTGTACCATGAAATCTATACACCCCTTGTCATTGGTTGTTGAAAGCACCACGTTATAGAGTCCCCCCTGAACGTAATTATGAATAGCGTTTTGGTCAGTGCTGGTGCCACCATCTCCGAAGTTCCAGGCCCAATCCGTTATCAATCCGTTAAAGGAAACCGATAAATCCGTGAAGGTAATATCAGAATCAGCGCAATGCGTGATATAGCTGTAGTTTGCCGTCATCCCTGGGTATACATCAACCGTAGAATAGGCGGTATCCGCACAGGGCCATCCCGGATTAGCAATGAGGGTTGCATAATAAACACCCGTATCGACGTAGGTATGAGTAGGGGAAGCAGATGTTGATGTACCTCCATCACCGAAGTCCCATTCATAGAACGTGCCCCCGGAACTATTGTTGATAAAGTTAACTGTGTAGTCATCGCACTCTAAAACATACGAGGGCATGGAGGCCGTAATGACGGCATCACACTGTACCACATTGAATTGAAAGTCTCTCTTATTGGTACTCAGCAGCAATCCATTACGATATTCCTGTACACAAACTCCAACTACAAACTGTCCAACAGTGGTAGGTGAGCCCGTTAACAATCCGGTTTGCGGATCAATGTTCATCTGGGGTGCTCCGTTAAATGGGGCTTGTGCAGAATATGGGGGGACAAAATTGACAAATCCATAGGGTGGCGGGGGTGGAGGTGAACCTAGGTTCGGCTGGGGGTTGCCCTGGCTTGCCCCTGAATATGGTGTGCACAGTTCATAAACCAGGGAGTCCCCATCTATATCAGTTGCAGAGTGATCGAATGACAGTGTGTCACCCACGCAGAGTGCTATAGGCGGGAAATTATTGAAGTAGGGGTTGCTACTGCACAATCCAATCGCTGGATCAGGCACATGGGCGTAATACGTAGCGCCAAAGGTGTTTGGTGCTGAAATGTTCAGGATTGTGCTGTTTCTGCAGCATCGTTGATGCACCATGTGGTATCCGCCGGATATGGGAGGCAGATTTATCAAAGCTGTATAAACCGCTTCTTCTACACATACATCTGGTGGGACGGCAAGGCATGGATTGTTCACATAAACAGGTAATTGTATTGAACCTGGGAAAGGGATGCTTAACTGAGACACCATATTGCCTGCATCATCGTAAACAAAGACATAAGCTGGATTGTCAAAGTCAGCGCAATTGGTACAATAACAGTCGCGAAATATCTTTAGTTTGACCAGGTAGTTGTTGTTGGTTTGGCATTCATAAGTCAGCTCTCCACCAACGAGATGGAATGCACTGGCTAACGGTGCAGAGCCTGCCGAAATCAGGATCAAAAGAACCAGAAATCTCAGGATGAAGGCTATGTCGTGATTGGGCTTCATGTCATTAACGTCAATAGGGCGGCTTCTTGTAAGACGTCGCCCAGATTTAAACGTTGCCATGCACAATTGCGACAAGCGCAATTAGCATCTTCAAATGTACTCAAATTTCATATCTTTATCGCCTGTTTTTATGATCGCCTGATATCATGGGCATGTTAATTTAATCCACCAATAATAAATAGTGCGAGATGAGTGAGGTGTTAGAATATGTAGAGCAGAATAAAGATCGGTTTTTGGAAGAGTTGATGGAGTTGTTACGGATTCCTTCGGTAAGTGCTGACCCAAAGTACAAAAATGATGTGAACCGTGCGGCTGAATACATCAGCGAAAAACTGCAATCTGCAGGAGCTGACAATGTTGAGATTTGTTCTACAGCTGGTCATCCAATAGTCTATGGAGAGAAACTTCTCGATCCTTCCTTGCCAACAGTCCTGGTCTATGGGCATTATGATGTTCAACCAGCAGATCCGATTGATTTGTGGAACTCACCGCCGTTTGAGCCGGTTATAGTCGATGAAAAAATTTATGCACGTGGATCCTGTGATGATAAGGGGCAGATGTACATGCACATCAAAGCTTTTGAGTTGATGATGGAGAAAGGAACTTTGCCTTGTAACGTAAAATTCATGATAGAAGGGGAGGAAGAAGTTGGATCAGACAACCTTGGTGTATTCTGTACGGAGAATGGGGAGCGCTTGAAAGCAGACGTAGTGTTGATTTCGGATACGTCCATTATTGATAATGATGTACCATCCATCACTGTTGGCCTGAGAGGATTGAGCTATTTGGAGGTAGAGGTAACTGGGCCAAATCGCGATCTACATTCTGGAGTATATGGTGGAGCAGTAGCAAATCCAATTAACGTCTTGTGCGATATGATCGCCTCTTTAAAGGATGAAAACAACCGCATTGTCATTCCAGGATTCTATGACAACGTAGTGACAGTAAGTGCAGAGGAACGAGCAGAGATGGCTAAAGCACCATTTGATGAAGCGGCATTTAAGTCGGATCTCGAAATTGAAACTACATTTGGAGAATCCGGTTATTCTCCAAGTGAACATACTTCAATAAGGCCGTCATTGGATGTGAATGGAATATGGGGAGGATACATTGGAGAGGGCGCAAAAACGGTTCTGCCATCTAAAGCCTTTGCCAAGATATCGATGCGGTTGGTCCCCAATCAATCGTCGGGTGAGATAACGGAGCTCTTTACCAATCACTTCAACGCCATTGCTCCAAATCATGTGAAGGTAAAAGTGACACCGCACCATGGAGGAGAGCCCGTAGTTACTCCCACGGACTCTATCGCCTATCAAGCGGCGAGCAAAGCCATGGAGAGCACATTTGGAACAAAGCCTATTCCTGTGCGAGGAGGCGGCAGCATACCGATTGTGGCATTATTTGAAAATGAGTTGGGAATTAAGTCTGTACTCATGGGTTTTGGCCTTGATTCGGATGACATACATTCGCCAAACGAGCATTATGGGCTATTCAATTTCTTCAAAGGAATAGAGACCATCCCTCTATTTTTTAAGTATTTTGCAGAGATGAGCTCGAATTGATTAGACGGGCAAGCTACATTTCTTATATTCGTACAAGACTTATCGTCGATAATGTACGCCATCAAGTTCACACTCCTTTCTGCCTCCTCAAATAAGGTCTTCATCGCTGGTTTTAGCCTGCTTGCGGCGCTCATTGTGTCGTGTGCCCCATACAACACAAAAGATGATACGCCACCTGGTCTTCCGTTGCCGCGATCTTCAAATCAGATTATAGATTTTGCAGGGCCGGAGCAACTAGTGATGGATTTTGTGCAGGCTGTGGTCGGAATGAAATACAGACGTCTGATTCTTGAACCTTCTGATAGCCGCGACGCGCTTGCAATGGTAAGAGAATTTCTCGGCCGGGAACCCAACAATAAGGCACTGCTAAAAGATCTGGGGTTAGAGGTCGAATAATTTTGGAGCCCACAACACCTATACCAACTAAACGAAATCAAATCATTCAACAAATTGAACACGTCGGCATTATCAGTAATCCTTGTGCAATTGGTACTTTCAATGAGTTTTTGCAAGTCACCGGCACCCTCGACTGAGGTTGAAAGAGAGCAACATACCCAAGTGGATACTACAACTCATAAGCACACCAATAACCTGATCAACGAGACCAGTCCCTACCTGCTACAGCATGCTCACAACCCTGTGAACTGGTACGCTTGGGGGGCTGAAGCTCTGGAGAAAGCCAAGAGGGAAAATAAGTTGCTCATTATTAGCATTGGATATTCAGCTTGTCATTGGTGCCACGTCATGGAGCACGAGTGCTTTGAAGATGAGGAGGTGGCAAAAATGATGAATGATAATTTCGTTGCTATCAAGATTGACAGGGAGGAGCGGCCGGATATCGACCAGATATATATGAATGCGATTCATTTAATGGGGCAACGCGGAGGATGGCCACTGAATATGTTTGCACTCCCCGATGGTCAACCATTTACTGGAGGCACGTATTTTCCAAAGGCTCAATGGCTTGATATTCTCGAAAAAACGTCTAGTGCTTTTAGGCAAGACCCTCAGCAAGTATCTGCTTATGCGGCTGAACTCACCAAAAGGATAAAAGGCAGCGAATTGGTTCAGCTCAATAAGGAACCGGCAGATTTTACGGTGGAGATGCTAGAAGATATTGTAAAAACCTGGTCAACGCATTTCGATCATAAGGAAGGAGGTGGTAATCGCGCACCTAAATTCCCCATTCCCAATAATTACCAGTTTTTGCTGAGGTACGGCCATCTGAACGCGGATGAAAAAGTATTGGATCATGTAAAGCTCACCCTGGATAAAATTGCTTTCGGTGGGATTTACGATCATCTAGGCGGTGGTTTCGCGCGGTATTCTACTGATGCCCTCTGGAAGGTGCCTCACTTTGAGAAAATGCTATATGACAATGCGCAGTTGGTATCACTGTATACAGAGGCATATCAGCTAACGAAATCCCCTCTATACAAAAAGGTCGTTTATGAAACTCTTGAATTTGTAAAGCGGGAGCTAACTGATGAGGTAGGAGCGTTCTATTCAGCACTTGATGCAGATAGTGAAGGTGAAGAAGGGAAATTTTATGTCTGGGCAAAAGAAGAATTGAAACTGGCTCTTGGAGATGACTATGAAATATTCCGTGACTACTACAATGTAAACACTATAGGCGCCTGGGAAGGGAATTACATTCTTCTGCGCAAGAAGCCTGATCAGGCAATTGCAGAACAGCACAAGATTTCTGTGGAACAATTGGATAAGATCATCTCTGGCTCTAAAGAGATATTGATGAAAATCAGGGATAACAGGATTCGTCCGGGCTTGGATGATAAGTCACTGACGTCATGGAATGCGCTTATGCTGAATGCGTATGTAGATGCTTATGATGTATTTGGAGAAACTTCTTTTCTGGATGAGGCACTGAAAAATGCTGAATTCATTGTATCAACCCAACTACGGGAGGACGGTGGGCTCAATCACAGCTATAAGAAAGGCAGAAGTACCATAAACGGATATCTGGAGGATTATGCATTTGTTATTGAGGGATTTATTGCTCTCTATCAGAGCACTTTTGATGAGAAATGGTTGACTTATTCAAGAGAGCTAATGGACTATTCCATTACCCATTTCTTTGATGAGTCAAGTGGGATGTTCTATTTTACATCTGATATCGACCCACCCTTGGTTGATAGGAAAATGGAGTTGAATGACAATGTTATTCCCGCTTCTAATTCTGCAATTGCAAAGTCGCTGTACATGCTTGGGCATTATTATTATAACGAAGCGTACACTAAAAAAGCGATTCAGATGTTGAATAACGTCAAGCTTCATATGAGTTCGTATCCATCAGGATATTCCAATTGGGGGATGTTGATGTTGCACGAGACATTTGAGTTTTTCGAAGTTGCGATTGTAGGAAAGGATGCTGGAATGCTTCGTGCTGAAATGGATATTGAATACCATCCCAATAAATTGTACATAGGTGCAAGAGAAAACAGCACTCTTCCATTATTGGAGAATAAATTTGTAGATCGGGAAACGATGATATATGTTTGCGTGAATAAAGCTTGCCAATTGCCTGTATCAGAGGTGGCCGGTGCGCTTCAGCAGCTAAAATAACCGATATGATTGAAAGTGATGCGGTGATAAAATTTGCAGTTGTGGGCCTGGGCCACATTGGGAAACGCCATGCGACCATGGTACAGGAACACCCTGAAGCAGAGCTGGTGGCCCTCGTGGATGTAATGTCGAAAGAGGACCTTGGACTCTCCGACTTGGATGTTCCTTTGTTTCCAGATGTGGAATCCATGCTGTCAGCTGGTATCGACCTTGACGTGGTTAATATATGTACCGCAAATGGCCTTCATTCAGCACAAGCCCTGGAGGCCTTAGAGCACAAGAAACACGTGGTTGTTGAGAAACCTCTTGGACTGTACACTGCAAATTGCGAGCAGGTTATTTCTACTGCGCTTAATGTTTCGAGGCAGGTTTTCTGTGTGATGCAAAACAGATATTCACCCCCTTCTATCTGGTTGAAGGGATTAATGGATGAAAAAAAGCTCGGCGAAATAAATATGGTACAGCTGAATTGCTACTGGAACCGTGGAGATCAATATTACAAGAAAGGAAGCTGGAAGGGAACTAAAGAGATGGATGGAGGATCACTATTTACGCAGTTCTCTCACTTCATCGACATGATGTATTGGCTGTTTGGGGATATCACTGACATCAATGCCACGTTTGAAAATTTTAAACACAAGGATTCAACGGAGTTTGAGGATTCGGGCTTTGTGACATTCAAATTTGTAAATGGTGGCATGGGAAGTTTAAATTACTCAACTGCAGTGTGGGATTCCAACATGGAGAGCAGTCTGATTATCTTAGGAAGCAAGGGAACCGTAAAGGTGGGTGGGCAATATATGGACAAAGTTGAGTACTGCCATGTTGAAGACTATGAGCTGCCTGACCTGAAAACGCCTTCTTCGAAGCACGATTG
>JYMV01048162.1_pt1 | contig 15030 bp, 10 predicted proteins | sample 338911 | NCBI WGS metagenome assembly JYMV01 (sample SAMN03354496, study PRJNA234377) | hydrothermal vent metagenome | biome: Deep sea; feature: Hydrothermal plumes at the Eastern Lau Spreading Center, Western Pacific Ocean; material: Seawater | place: Tonga | collected 2009 | depth 2000 m m
TGTTATTCCGGCTGGATATAAGGCTGGTAGTGTAGATTTTGCTATTATAGATGATAGTGTATATGAGGGAAATGAGACAGTTAATGCTAATGTTACCTTAGTATCTGGTTCAGGGGATTATTCATACGCAGAGGCAATCGCGCAAACGGTTATCTATGATGATGAAAATCCATCGGCAGTAAGATTAACAGCAAGTAAATCAACCGTTATGGAAAACGAAGGCACAGTTACTATTTCTGCTAATTTAGATAGCGTTGTGTCTGAGGACATAGAGGTAATTATAGTGGCCCAAGGGTCTGCCATAGTTGGAGAGGATTACAATATGCCTAATGAGGGAAGGATGGTGATCCAGGGAGGCTCACATCTTGCCAGTATCAATATAGAGATAATAAATGATACATTTTATAATGAATCCCTGACTTTAAATTTTGAAATAGAAAAAGTAACAGGTGGTGGTGCAGTATTCACATCCAATTCAGGTGTTGACGTAATTATAACAAATGATGATAACAACCCAGCAATAGAGATTTCAGCGGCTGAATCATCTGTTGCTGAGGGTTCAGAGGTTATTCTCAGTGCCAAAACAAGTAATATATCTGATGAGGATATCGTGGTCCAGTTGGCAACGTCTGGGGTAGCACAGGATGGTGTCGATTATTTTATAGCTAACAATAAGGTCATAACTATTCCTTCTGGTTCGTTAACCGGAACCACTACGTTATCGGCAATTGAGGATAGCATATATGAATTATCCAAGTTGATATAGAGTCAGTAACTGGTGGTGGCGCAGTAGAGGCCGGAATCCAGAGCGTAGACGTAACAATATTAGATAACGAGGAGTTTCCATCAGTAAGTTTTTCGACTGAGTCATCAGTCAATGCGGAAAGCACCGGACAAATATTGATAGGTGCCATAACAACGGTTGCTTCATATCAGGACATAGAGATCCAATTGACAGCATCGGGCTTTGCACAAGAGGGAAGTGACTATAGTATATCAAACAATAAAAAGATAACGATACCCGCCGGTTCTATGGTGGGCTCTATAATCATGACGATAATAGATGACGAAGTGTATGAGAGCGAAGATGAAAAAGCTATATTTGATATAGAGACCGTAATAGGTGGAATCGAAAACGGAACACAGAAAATTGAAATAACAATAACAGATGATGAGTCTGGTCCATTAGTTGAGTTCGAAACCGTGTCGTCCACGCAGGCAGAGTCTGCTGGACAGATAAGTATCGTAGCCAAGACTTCGACTGTATCTTCGCAGGATATTGTTATTCAGTTATCGACAGCCGGAACAGCCCAGGATGGAAGCGACTATACTGTGGCAGATGAGAAGAAAATAACAATTTTAGCCGGATCGTCAACTGGATCAGTCGTATTATCAATAATAAATGATGAAGTGTATGAGGGCGGGAGTGAAACAATCTTAATAGATATGACATCAATAACTGGTGGAAGCGAGATTGGGGAACAGAATATAACAATAACGATAACAGATGATGAAGTAGCACCACTGGTTACTTTGTCGTCAAGTGTATCCCAGGTCAGTGAGTCAGATACGGAAATAACGATTCAAGCACAAATAAATACTTTGTCGGCAACTGATACTAATGTATTTCTTTCATTTGGAGGAACCGCCACAGCTAATTCAGATTTTGATGCAACTAATAATAAAATAATTATTACTGCCGGACAATTAACTGGTACTCTAAGTATCCCGATATTAAATGATAGTGAGGAGGAGGGTGTTATAAATGAGACTCTAATAATATCAATAGATAGTGTCGATGGTGGGGTGGAGTCCGGCGAGCAACAATCAGATATAGAAATAATAGATAACGATATACCATTAATAACTCTAACATCATCAAGTAGTATTTTGAATGAGGATGGGGATCCAGTAGCAGAAAAAATTAATTTGATTGCTACGAGCAGTATAGTTTATGATACTGATATAATTGTTACGTTGGGCGTATCTGGCTCAGCCACAGATGATGTTGATTATGCAATATCGGCTAATAAAATAATAACAATACCAGCAGGTCAATTATCTGCTGGTATTGAATTGACCCCAATAAATGACACGGAATTTGAGGGCGAAGAAAACATAACAATAGATATTGTTAGTGTAACTGGAAGGAATTCCACCGAAGATGGAGTTCAGAGTATTAATATAGTAATAGCTGATGATGATTTGGCCCCAACCGTCGAATTTGTAACAACTTCATCAACTCAGTCAGAGTCAGCTGGGACAATATCTATCGAGGCGCAAATTGCATCGACATCAGTGTATGATATTATTATTCAATTGGTAGTATCTGGAACAGCAGAAGAGGGAACCGATTATACTATTTCCAATGGGAAAAAGATAACAATCACAGCAGGTACGTTGACTGGATCATTGGATTTATCAATAATAAATGATCAATATTACGAAGGGGCTAGTGAAATAGTCACGCTGGATGTAGATACAGTAACTGGAGCACCGGGTGCTACTGAAGGTGGAGAGCAGAAGATTGATATAACGATAACGGATGATGAAGTGGCACCAACTGTTTCTATCGCATCGACAGCCAATAATATGTATGAGAATGACGCTAGTATGGATATAACCGCGACATCTACTGGGTTAGTAGATGAGGATATGGTTCTTGTTGTGTCTACAAGTGGAACCGCCGTAAATGGAACAGATTATGTTCAAATTACAAGCATAACAATCCCAGTTGACCAATTAACAGCAACTGTTTCTTTTGATCCAATTGAAGATAATTTGGAAGAGGGTATTGAGGCTGCAAAAATAACAATTTCTGAAGTAACTGGAGTAGCAGGTATTAGTATTCAGGTAGGTAATGAGGTAAATATAACAATTAATGAATATTCAATGCTCCAAGGGACTCAGGCGTTACAGGATGAAATAATACTTGATCCGAGGTTTGAAAATTCACAACTTTCCACCCAAGGCCCAGTGGTAAGTATGGAACAATTAAATATACATAAAGCGAATTCGTTCTCTCTCAATGGCCAGGATTTAGACGGTACTGGTCAAAAAATCCATTTCATCGATTCTGCATGCGATACAGCTCACGAACTATATGAAAACAAGGAAGTGTTTAATTTAGACAACAGCGACCCAGGAGAGGGCCAATTTACGGACTCAAGTAATACTGAATATCATTGTAATCACGTTGTTAGCTTAGCTCTTGGTGATACGCCAAATATGAGGGGCGTGGCTACCAATGCAGGAATAATTATATCAAATCTAGCATCAGACAGCGGTGATACATTAATGCAGTCGCATTTGGATGATATAGTTACGGCAACTGGATTGGGTGCTGCTGCATCAAATAACAGTTGGGTTTTTTCAGATCCTTGTGATCCAGAGTGTCCAAATGGAAATGTTACTTATTTGGAAGCTGTTGAGAGAGCCGGTGATCTCGTTATGAGTGATGGTTCTATAGGTATCCCGGTGCTTGAATATTATGCTTTGATGTATGATAACGACGGCACCGGTAGAACCTCAGCATCATTGGTAGCGGCAATGGCTAATTATGAGAGTATATATAAAGACTTTCAAGATCAGGGAGGTGTTGTTGTGTGGGCATCGGGAAATGACCTTAATCAAGACGTTTCAATGCTGGGAGCTATGCCAGAGGTTGTTCCAAGCTTAAAAGGCGCCTGGTTGTCAGTTTCAAATGTTAATTTCACCGGTAACTCAATGGATACTGCAATTGAATCTGAGTTTGAGATGAAGGGAAATATCTGTGGCTCAGCCGCCGAATATTGTGTTTCAGTAGATGGAAATAAGTTATTAGGCGCGACGTGGGATGATGATACTGCACCAGTTGGCGATGAGAGTCAATATGATTACCTGAGTGGATCATCAATGTCTGCTCCTTTGGTTTCTGGTGGTATAGCTCTATTATCTCAGGCATTCCCAAATCACACATCAAAGCAAATAACCGATAGGTTATTAGCATCGGCCAACAACGCATGGTTTACTCCAGATGGAGAGGTTGTTTTTGGCGAAAACGGGAATGGAATAAAGCATGGTTATAGTAATAAGTGGGGCCATGGTGTTCCAGATTTTTACGCCGCACTATCACCTATAACAACGGATGCAAATCCATCAACGAGCGTGTTTGTTGGAAGCTCAGTCATTGATGCTAATAATTCTTATTCATTTAGTGAGTCATCGATTACAACAACTGCATCATTTGGAGATGCATTGGTTAGCAGTTTATCAAATGAAGTAGGTTATACATATGATGCCCTGAGTGGTGGCTTTGAATATGATGTATCTCAAAGAGTAAATTTAATGAATAATAGTATAAATAATCTAAGCGTCGGCGCTGAATTAAGCTCGGTTGATAGATTTGGCACTGATGTTAAGTTAGATTGGAAAAAAAGTTTCAGCCAAGTTCTTCTGGGAGATAATAATAATGAAGGAATTAGTAATAAGATGACTTTGGGATCAAGTGCCTTGCCAATTCAAAGTTTTTATGGTTCCAATATGGACTCCAGCGCCAACTTTTTAGATATGGATACCCCGTATCTAAAAAATAACGAAGGTGGAGTGGGATTTGGAAGTGTATATAACACCGGTGACGCGCGTGTTTTGTTTGGCATGACGACACCAGTTGATTTAAATAATAATGGCAATGATATACAGTTGGGTAATCAAAATACGATAGCAACCTCAATAGAATACGGTAGTAATGATGAAGCGGCTATAACGTTAATGACTGGGTTATCAATAGAAAAGGACTCTTTATTGGGCTCAACCGGAAGTGCTGCATTCAATATGGATGGATCGAAATCAACAACTGTATTTGCTGCGATAAAGGCCCAAGCAAAATTAGGAAATGGTTTTGTGTTCACCGGCGTTGCTACGATGGCGGATACAAGCATGACAAGCCCAAGTTCTAGTTTATTGAGTGGTGCCAGGGACGTATCTTCAAATAGCGCAGCCTTAATGTTGAGAAAGAACAATTTAACAAAGGATGATGAATTTTCGATGTTTATAAAGCAGCCTAATAGGGTTAATGATGGAAGTATTTCGATGAGGGTAGCAAGTTTAGCCGATATGGATGGTAATTTATCATATACTGAAAAGGACTACGCATTGGCAACATCAGGAAGGCAATTGGACTACGGTATTTCTTACAAAAAGAAGGTTTCAAATGAGTTAAGCGTATCAATGAAGCACCAAAGAAGTAGAGATATGAATCATATCGATGACAATGCTATAAATACATCAAGTTTTGTTGGCTTTAAGTATAGAGATTTAGGTGTTGGCGTGACTGCTGATTCTGATGGCGATACTGCTGGATTAATAAAGTATAATTTTAAGTTTTAAAATCATACTTAGCTATCAGCATATCTGATAGCTAATATCAAGCACCGACAATCCGCTCAATGCCCCAGTAAATGCCGATTAGAGATATTATTATTGAAGATGGAATAATAATATATTTTTTATAATTTAAATCATATTTGCTGAATATTGTTAGAATTGAAAACACAAATAATACTATTAAAATTTGTGCTAATTCAACACCAATGTTAAAGCTAATTAAGGTATTTAAAAAGTTGTCAGGTTCCATATCAAATTCTTTAAGCATCGAAGCGAATCCAAGCCCGTGAATTAAACCGAAGAAGAAGACAATAATACTCTTTCTTAAAACAGCAATTTTACCAAATAAGTTTTCAACCGCAACATATGCTATGGAGAAAGCGATCAATGGCTCGACTATATATCCAGGGATTTCAACGAATCCAGCAGTTGCCATACCAAGCGTTATTGTATGCGCGATGGTGAATGTGCTAACTAATATCAATAAGTTCCTAATAACTAATGATGATAGCGCCATACCAATGATAAACAATATATGGTCCCAACCAAGCGGTATTACGTGATCAAATCCTATTTTCATGAATTGAATGCTTCTTTCAAGAAATGTCTCTGGTTTTGGATTATCTAATTGAATGACCTCACTTGCTTTTCCATTCCTAAGCCATTGCCATCGACTCCAGTTATATGTATCTTTCTTGAATATTTGATATCTAACCGCATTATCACCATATTTATCACTATATTGCCATTGAAGTGTTTCCGGCCATTCTTGCAGGTGGCCAGTATAGGTAAGTATAGTTTTACGCGGCCGCTTTTTATATCCAATATTGCTAATATTTGTTTCCGTTAATACTAGTGGTGTTTCTTGTCCATTAATTAATACTTTAAATTCCTTGCGAAACTCATTTTCAAAAGGAATAAACTTAGATTTCAGCTCCTCTGGCTCTAATTTACGTAAATCATTGTATATATCTTCATTTGGCGAGCCTTTCGTGTTTTTCACAGAAGTACTAATGTCACTCATAGCCGCTTCAAGGCTTAGGTCTAATTCAAGCTGAATTTTATTGTTATCAAAAAAAGTAATTTCAACTAGAGCTGGTTTAAGAACATCAGCGGAAGATATCGTTGAAAACAAAAGAAAAAAGAAAAAGCCAAAAAAGTTTAATAATGTTGTCATTTGAAAAAAGTATTTAATATGGTTCATATTCATAAATATTATATAAATTTACTCGAATGATTGCAATCATTTTTATAAACCCAGCAATTTTTTTGGATTTTCCGATAGGCGTAAAAAAAGCTTGGTTTTTTATTCCAAGCTTTTTTTTAGTTAACTTAACTATCTAATATTATTTAGCTGTTTTAGTTAGACCAAGAGCTCTCCAGTTATTCATACCACCACGGTAGTATTTAACTTTTCCTTCTGGGTATCCAATTTCAAGGATAGCGCGGATAGCAGCAGGAGATTGACCACACCATGAACCATTACAGAACATGTATAGAGTCTTAGCATTTTTATAGTTAAGAACGCCGTCCATATCTTCAACGCCAAAGCTATCAACCATAATTTCAACTAAGCCCATAGGGTCTTTTGCAAGCGCCTTTGAATTTAATTTAGTAAATGGAATATTTATAGCACCAGGGATCGAACCACGCTTAAACCAAGAAGGTGTTCTGGAGTCAATGACAACAACCGTCTCGTCACCAGCAGCCATTCTTTTAAGGCCATCTAAAACTTCAAGTTCACCAACCGTGTCAACACGAGCTGGGTAGAATGGCGACATAGGTTGAATACAGAAAGGAGGGCAAGCACGAGATGTCTTTGCATAAGCTGGGTCGATAGTAGCTTTTCCATTTTGATCACGGCTAACGCCAGCAATTTCCATAACACCTTTTGTAATTCCAACTGCTTTACCAGTAATTTTTTCATTCGCAAAAGAGCTTGTCGCTATTGCAGTAATGGCTGCTGCCAATATAATTTTTTTCATTTTTTATTCTCCGATTTTATTAATAATTCTTACCCCAAATGAGGATTTTAATATTATACTCCTTAATAATATAAAATGCAATCCAATAATAAAGATGATTTTCATAATAGACTTCAAGATTGCCAACGCCAAAATATCATGTATAATATCTTAATACAAGTATATTTTTTAATGGAGTTGGGGATATGGAAAATAGTTTTTTTAAGAAAACCGAAGAAAAGAAGTATATAGCATATACAGAAAATGATGGCGGGAAGGTTGTTTTTCAGTCAAATACTCTTGACGGTCTGGAAAGAAAAATAGAAGATTGGAGCCAAAGCCAAGAAGCTAAAATATACGCCGAACGAAATATAAATCTAGCGGCAGACTACTCTATGGAAGAGGATGTTGCGCAGCTAGATTTTGTAGTGTATGAAATGGAATCAACGCGAATCCATTAATTAACGAACCATTTCCAAGAAATCTTCTTCTGAAATAATCTTAACACCAAGGTCTTCGGCCTTTTTAAGTTTGCTACCAGCACTTTCACCAGCAACTAGAATAGTAGTTTTCTTATTAACACCACTCTGAACATCAGCACCACCCGTAAGAGCCATTTCTTTAAGCTCTTTTCGAGGTGTATTTACTTTACCTGTGAATACAATTTTTTCACCAAATAAAGCAAGACCAGATTTTTCCGTGTTAGTTTGCGTAACTTTTAGATTCAGACCCAAAGCGATAAGTTTTTCAATTTCAGTAATATTTTTTTGAATACCTTCTGTGATTATTCTTGAACTTTTCTCAGCAAATCCAAAAAGACTAGAAATATCAGCTTTATCTGCCTTAATAAGGTCAGAAATACTCATATGCTCAAGGATTTTGCGAGAATCACCTTTTCCAAGGTTAGAGACGCCCCAAGATGCAACGAATCTTGTATCTGGGATTTCTTTTTTAAGTGTAGTTTTGATAGAATCAATAAAGTTTTCCGATTGCTTATCGCCAAATCCCATTTCTTTGTAGTCTTCGTAAGTAAGAGAAAATAAATCACTTGGACGAGTAAAGCCATTAGAAACCAAGATTTCAATTGCTCTCTTACCAAAAAGTAAAATTTCCATATTGCCAATAAAGTGTCTAAGATTACTCTCAGCCTTACCATCACAAGATGAATTTTGACATTCGATAAAATCACCAACCCAAACGACCGGTGTATTACAAGAAGGACACTCACAAGGAACAGAAATGTTATCAGAAGGTTGAATTGTATTTAACCAAGTCGGAATAACCTCACCTGCGCGAACTGCAAGTCCTTTTGCGCCCTTACCAATTTGTTGTTCTTTAATATTTCCAGCGTGATGACCACTCAATTTTGAAACCATAGCACCACTAATGTTAGTAGGCTTAATGTTGATTACCGGTGTAATTCTAGTTCTTCCGACCTGCCACTCAACAGAGACAACTTCAACAGTAGAAGTTTCGCCAATAGTCTTGATAGCAATTTGAGATTTTCTATGATGACCAGTATATCCCATATGCTCATACACTTCACGATTGTCTGCTTCTGCAACGATACCGTCAATGTAGAAATCAGTAGTGTCTTGGAAATATTCTAATAATTCAGCACATCTGTCTTCAAGATCATCAAATTCAACAAAAATAGCTTCAAGTTGCGAGTATGGCATAAATTGAACTGCGCCAGCATCTAATGCTTTTTTAGCATCTGGATTAAGTGTGTTGTCAGAACCAACGATTCCGCCAACAACATTTCTCGGATGAGACATAATTTCTTTTAGGTTTGTATCAAAATATTCTTTCGAAAGAACAATTTCACCAACACCTAGGCCACGACCACCAACAGGAACAACACCAAAGTCAAAGATTTTTGATACATCAAAGCCCTTAGAGCCATTACCACGAGTAGCTAAGCAATGACCGTAGTCCATACCAGCCAAACCATCAAGTTTAGCAGTAACTCTAATTTTGCCACCTTTAATACCAAGCTCTTCATATGCAGCCTTTACATTGTTAGTCCAGTTGTCTAATGACCCCTTGCCAATGTAGAATTTTTGCGTACTAAGCATAGGTTCTGGGTGATTTACCTCTTTCTTCCCAGCAAACTCTTCTTCTTCAACACTGTGAAGGAATACATGCTCAGGATTTAATTCTCTAAGTTCTTCCGTAATAAGATCATATTCAGAATCACTAACTAATGGCTCACCAGCTCTATATGCTTTGTTATATTTAGTTAAAAGATCAACAAGTTTGTTTTCGATTGCGTAATTTGAGTTTGCCATTTTTTATGTATGTTATTGTATTATTATTAATATAATTATAACATTTTTACTAAAATAATACTACAAATAAATGATTATTTTTTATGATGATTAATCGCATCTCTAAGCTCTACCGACGCATTGACAACGTGGTCAAAGTCTTCATTGCTAATGACAACAAAGCCAGATTTTTCCAAAATATCAATTGATTCATCTATGTTTACTGCTGAGGCCTTTGATTCATCCGATGGTACTTCCAAGTCAGAGATATTTTTTTTAGCAAAAACCAATATTTTTTTAAACTGAACCAGCCTATCAAAGGAATATCCTTCAGTGCTCTTTATAATATTAAGAGAATTATCAATAAGTTCTTCGATGTTCATCATAGTTCAGTATATTTTTCCAAAAGTAATATATTATTTTAAGGATAATTTTAATAAAGTCAAACACACAAATTTCAAAGAAAGTAAGAAAAATATAGAAAATAGGTTGAAAAATAAATAATAGGCCATACATAGTTAGTAATCAGAAAGATTTTAATTAATAATAAGGAGAAAAGTATGTCAAAAATAATCGGTATTGATTTAGGAACAACAAATTCATGTGTATCTGTAATGGTTGGAGATAGTATTAAAATTATCGAGAATTCAGAAGGCGATCGCACTACCCCATCTATCGTCGGGTATCAAAAAGATAGTGATGAGGTTTTAGTTGGCCAATCTGCAAAAAGGCAGGCTGTAACTAACCCGGAAAATACACTGTATGCAATTAAACGTTTAATTGGTCGTCGCTTTGACGAGGATGTTGTGCAGCGTGATATAGATACAGTTCCGTATAAAATTGTCAAGGCCGACAATGGCGATGCTTGGGTAGAGGTAAAAGGCAAGAAGATGGCAGCCCCAGAGATTTCAGCTAAAATTATCGGAAAGATGAAGCAGACAGCGGAAGAATATCTTGGAGAGGAGGTAACGGATGCAGTGATTACTGTTCCGGCATACTTTAATGACTCTCAGCGTCAGGCGACTAAGGATGCTGGTAAGATTGCTGGCCTTAATGTTAAGCGTATTATTAATGAGCCAACGGCGGCAGCACTTGCTTACGGTGTTGATAAGCTTAAGGGTGATAAAACCGTTGCTGTATATGATTTAGGTGGTGGTACATTTGATGTATCAATCATTGAAATGGAGGATATCGATGGTGAGAAACACTTCGAGGTATTGTCAACGAATGGTGATACTTTTCTTGGCGGAGAGGACTTCGATCAAAGAATTATCAACTATTTAGTAGATGAATTTAAGAAGGATCAGGGCGTCGATTTAAAAAATGATCCAATGGCCCTACAGCGCTTAAAAGAGGCAGCGGAAAAGGCTAAGGTAGAGCTGTCATCATCAGAGCAAACAGATGTTAATTTACCATATGTAACAGCCGACGCATCTGGTCCTAAGCATATGAATATTAAGATTACGCGTTCTAAATTAGAATCATTGGTCGAGGATCTTGTAAAGCGTACAATTGGCCCTTGCGAAACAGCCCTAAGTGATGCTAATCTTACGACAAGTGATATCGATGAAGTAATAATTGTCGGTGGTCAGACACGTATGCCTAAGGTGCAAGAAGAAGTCAAAAAATTATTTGGCAAGGAACCTAAGAAGGATGTAAATCCAGATGAAGCAGTAGCGATGGGCGCCGCAATTCAAGCAGGTGTCTTGGGTGGCGATGTAACAGACGTATTGTTACTTGATGTAACTCCTCTATCTTTGGGTATTGAAACGATGGGTGGTATTATGACTAATCTTATTGATAAAAATACAACGATACCAACGACTGGCTCTCAGACTTTTTCAACAGCGGAAAATAATCAAGCGGCTGTAACGGTTCACGTCTTACAAGGCGAGCGTGAAGTGGCAAGTGGTAATAAATCACTTGGACAATTCAACTTGGAAGGAATAGATGCTGCACCAAAGGGAACTCCTCAAATCGAAGTTTCTTTTGATATTGATTCAGATGGTATTTTAAATGTTTCTGCAAAGGACAAGAATACAGGGAAGGAGCAATCCATTACTATTAAAGCATCATCCGGTTTAAGTGATGAAGAAGTGGAAAATATGGTTAAGGACGCTGAGGCACACGCTGATGAGGATAGGAAGTTCCAGGAGTTGGTAACAGCCAGAAACTTGGCAGATACATTAATTCATACGACAAACCAAACAATGGATGAGTTGAAGGAAAGTATTTCAGATTCTGAAAAGGCAGATATTGAGACAGCAATTTCGGAGCTTGAAGCGGCCACTAAGGGCGAAGACAAGGAAGCAATTGATTCAAAGACGCAAAACTTAAGCGATAAGGTTCAGCCATTGGCACAAAGAGCACAAGCGGATTCTACGTCTGATGCAGATGTAGCTTCTGGTAATTCAAGTAATGCGAATGATGATGATGTAGTTGATGCTGAGTTTGAAGAAGTGAAGTAGTAGAGATATAATTTAATATATAAAATGATTGCGCTTTATTTGCCCATCCGGTAAAATATGGTTCAATCATTTTTTTTTCATTTTATAAAATAAGGTTTAGTAGAGTATGTCCAAGAAAGATTATTATGAAGTATTGGGTGTCGATAAAGGCGCAGATAAAAAGCAAATTAAAAAGGCGTACAAGCGCCTGGCGATGAAGCACCACCCCGATAGAAATATAGATAACAAGGCAGCGGCAGAAGAGAAATTCAAGGAAATACAAGAGGCATATTCTGTTCTTTCTAATGAACAAAAGCGCTCTTCATACGATCAATTTGGCCATGCTGGAGTCGGTGGTGGTGCTAGTGGTGGAAATCCTTTTGGCGGTGGTGGTTTTGAGGATATGTTTGGTGATATATTCGGTGGCTTCGGTGGTGGACACCATAGCGATCCAAATGCCCCAATGAGGGGTGCGGATCTAGAATATGCAATAAATATAAGTTTCAAAGAGGCGGTATTGGGATCAAGAGAGAAAATACGTATAACAAAAGATGAGGTATGTTCTCCTTGTAATGGTTCGGGAGCCGAAGCAGATTCTGGTTTTGTCACCTGCAAAACCTGTGGGGGCGAGGGCTCAGTTGTTCGGTCTGCTGGCTTCATGACAATTAAAACGACGTGCCCTGATTGTAATGGTTTTGGCAAAGAGATAAAGAAAAAGTGTCATAAGTGCCATGGAGCAGGAGTAACGGGTGCCGAAAAGATAATTGAGGTTGATATACCAGCTGGTATAAATTCAAATAATACCATAAGGGTAACTGGGGAGGGTTCTTCGGGGGCAAATGGTGGTCCATATGGAGATTTATATCTGTCGGTGTTTGTCGAAGCGAGTGATATTTTCGAACGGGAAGGCGCCGATATATATTGCGAAGTAAATACTCCGTTGGAAACTGCAGTCTTGGGCGGAGCTATAAAGGTTCCAACTATAGATTCAACGGTAATGCTCTCAATACCAAAAGGCACCCAGTCAGGAACAAGACTTAAGTTATCAGGTAAGGGCGCTCCAACAATAAATACAAGCAATGTTGGCGATCAGTATTGTACGATTCATGTTGAAGTCCCAGTAGATTTAAACGATGCGCAGGAGTCACTATTTAGAGCGTTCTCCGATACATTGAAAAAGCACCAAAGCCCAAAGAGCGAAGGTTTTATTGAGAAATTAAAATCATTTTTTAGTTAGGATAGTGTATAATAAGCCAAACATAATATAAATAGATAAATAGGAGAAGTATATGCAAGAAGCAAGTTTCAAAATTCCAAAAATAGCAATAGTCGGTGTCTCAGTGGCAGTATTAGCAATGATAATTTCATCGTCAATCCAGGTTATTGAGACTGGTAATGTTGGTGTAAAGTCAACATTGGGTCAGATAGACCGGGATGAGTTGTCTCCCGGTTTAAACTTTGCCATGCCTATTTTTCAGAAAATAGAAAAAGTATTTACAAAAACAATCATGGTTAATTATACTCCGGAGCAACGCGCAGACTCACAAGAGGTTTATTATGAGCGCTCATTACAGGGCGAGGACAGGACTGGACTCGAAATGGGCATCGACTTGATCGTAGAGGTTTCTCCACAATTGGTAGAGAGGGTCTTTTAAAGAAAGTTTTACAACCAATCCGTGGCTCTGCTAGGGAAGTTTTAGGAAGATATAGCGCTGAGAGTGTTATGTCTAAAAGAAAAGACGTAGAGAATGACTTAAGAAGAGAATTAACGGAATTATTTTCAAAAAATGAATACTTTACTTTGGAGAATATGCAATTAAAGAAAATTTATCTGCCGGCCGCTGTAAAGAAAGCTATCGAAAAGGTTCAATTATCAAAACAAGACGCGAATGCTAAGAAAGAGCAAATAAAAGCAAACGACGCACTGGGTAAATCAAAAGTTGCCTTAGCGATTGGTGAGGCGCAAGCGAAAAGAGAACGCGCCCAAGCGACAGCAGATGCACTTCTAATTAACGCCAAGGCTGAGGCTGAGGCTATCATATTGAAGTCAAAAGCACAAGCGGAATCTAATAAGCTAATAACGGAATCACTAAGTTCAATATTGATTCAACAAAATACCATTCAGGCTTGGAAAGCTGGCGGTGCACAGGTTCCAACATTTATCGGTTCAGGTGAATCACAATTTATTTTTGATATAAATAAGTCAATCAACGCACAAAAGAAGAGAGGAAAGTAAATATGAAAAAGTTATTAGCAACATTCGCAGCTACAATTGCGACAACAGCAGCCTTGGCAATTACGCCGATAGTAGAAGTAGATAATAGTTTTCCGGAGATTGAAAAGTTGGGTTTTCCAATTTCTAAGGCGGTAAATATGAATGAGCCAGGCTTTAAAAACCTATATTTTATCAAAGTCGGAAATGATTGGGTAATTGCCAGCAAAGAGTCCAATTTAGTAATTAAGGGCGAGGTTATCGATTTGTCAAAGCGCGAGTTGGTAACTTCAAGGTTTTTGGCGCCAGTTAATAAAGAAATTGTAGAAAAATTTCCAGAAGAATTAAAAATTGTTTATAAGTCTACTGCTCCGCAAACCAGCGGTGTAATTAATGTACTTACAGATACATCTTGTCCTTTCTGCACGAAGCTACATAAAGAAATTCCAGCATTAAATAAAGCTGGTATTGAGGTTAGATATATTCCATTTGCTCGCGGTTATACGAAGGGCGCCGGATACAAGCAAATGCTTAGCGCATGGTGTTCTGATGATAAAAACAAGGCTCTGGACGATATGTTTGCCGGGAAAAAGAATGATCCATCAAGATGCCTAACACAAGCCGTAAAGAGAGGGTATGAATTAGCAACGGAGTTGGGAGCAACGGGAACCCCGGCAATTTATTTCTCTAATGGTGAAGAAAATTCTGGTTATGCACCAGCGAGAGTATTAATCAAGAAAAACGCTAGTTTAACAAAGTAGTTTTTAACGAAA
>JYMV01014719.1_pt1 | contig 15028 bp, 16 predicted proteins | sample 338911 | NCBI WGS metagenome assembly JYMV01 (sample SAMN03354496, study PRJNA234377) | hydrothermal vent metagenome | biome: Deep sea; feature: Hydrothermal plumes at the Eastern Lau Spreading Center, Western Pacific Ocean; material: Seawater | place: Tonga | collected 2009 | depth 2000 m m
ATTGCACAAGTTCCAGGTAATTTTTCTAAAACTTTTCCTTTTGTAAAATTATCTCCAACTAAACCCAGTCTTCTTTCAGCATAAAAATTTTTTCCGTCAAATGTAACAATACCACAACCTTCTTGCCCTCTATGTTGTAAAGCATGTAATCCTAACGCTGTTAGAGCGGCGGCATCTTTATTATCAAAAATACCAAAAACTCCGCATTCTTCTCTTAATCGAGCCATTTAAATTTTTTCTATTTTTTCTTTTGTATTTTCAAAATCTTCTTTATTTGGAAAATTATCAATTAATAAACCACTTCCCCACTCAACTGAAGGAAAAAAAACAGAGTTATTTGTTGATAAATCAAATTTTTTATATAATTCAAACTTGTCTGCAATTACAAAGATACACACCACAAAAACATAACCTTTAAAAATACCAAAGAAAAAACCAAAGATCTTGTCTACCGAACCAATGCCTGCGTATGAAAGTCGACCAAGGGATTTTCCCAACATAATTAATATAAAAATTTACAAAAATAAAATTTTTTTGATTAATCAAGATAATAGAATTTTGTGCTTCAATACAAAAAATGGATCAAAAATTTGGGATATTCGCTCAGTACCTTCCTTCATAAAGTTGCAAAACTTTTTATCCTCTGCTATATCAAAACAGGGAGATGTAATTGCCATTAACTCTTCTGGAGATTTATTAAAAGTTAATGCAAATAATGGAAAAATTGCCTGGTCATTAAATACATTAGAATCTACGTTGGCGCATGCTACAGATTTTTTTAAATCATCAGAGATTGTTATAATTGATGATAATATAATTTTTTCATCTAAATCATCAATTTTTTCTTATAATTTAAATACTGGTTATACTAACTGGAAACAAGAAGTAAGTTCAATTGGTGCACCAATTATAGATGGAAAAAACATTTTTATTCTAACGGATAACGGTTATTTTGTAATCATAGATAAAGATACAGGAATAATAATTTCTTCTACTAATATTTTAAAAATATTAAAAAGGAAAAAGCAAGAAACTAAGATAACAGGTTTTATTATGGGTTCTGGAAAAATTTATTCAGTAACTTCAAATGGATATTTAATTGTAAGCTCTCCCGTTTCGGGAAAAGTTGAATATTTTAAAAAAATTGGCGACCCTGTTACATCAGCTCCAATAATAAATAATGGAAAATTATATATCTTGACTAAAAATTCTCGTATATATGGATTTGATTAACTTAATTTTATTTTATTCTCAAGATTTTGACGACATAAAACTTAGTTGATTTTCTTCAAAATTTTTATCATTTGCATCGATAGGTTTAACTGGATACTCGCCAGTGAAACAATGATCAGTGAATTGAGGATAAGATGAGTTTCTTTTTTCATGTCCCATAGACTTATATAATCCTTCAATTGATAAAAATTGTAATGTTTTTGCTTTAGTGAATATTTGCATACCCTTAAGGTCAAGTTTTGAGGCAAGTAATTCATCTTTATCTGGTGTATCAATCCCATAATAATCTGGGTATTTAATAGGTGGAGAAGCAATTTTTAAGTGAACTTCCTTTGCCCCAGCTTCATGAAGCATTTTGATAATTTTGACAGAAGTCGTGCCTCTTACCAGTGAATCATCGATTAAAATTAAAGATTTACCTTTAATGAGAGATTTATTAACATTATGCTTTAGTTTAACGCCTAAACTACGTATTTGTTGAGTAGGTTCAATAAAGGTTCTGCCAACATAATGATTTCTAATAATTCCTAATTCGATATTCTTTTTTACTTTTTCGGAATAACCAATTGCAGCTGGAACACCGGAGTCTGGTACCGGTATTATTAAATCTGCTTCAATGTGTGATTCTTTTGCTAACTCTGCGCCTAATCTTTTTCTATATTCGTAAACACTAATATTATTTATGATGCTGTCTGGTCTAGAGAAATATATATATTCAAAAATACACGGCCTTTCTTTTACTTTAGGGAATGGTTTTATACTTTCTAATCCGTTTTCTGTTATAATGATTATTTCTCCATTTTCGATTTCCCTAATAAATTTCGCTCCAATTATATCAAAAGCGCAAGTTTCTGATGCTAAAACATAAGATTTATTAAGTTTACCGATAACCAAAGGGCGGATTCCAAATGGATCCCTAATTCCTATTAATTTTTTATTTGTCAAAATTGTTAACGCATATCCTCCTTGTATTTTAAAAAGGACATCAATTATTTTATCAATTATTTTTGACCTTTTTGATTTTGCAATTAGCTGAACTATAGTTTCTGTGTCAGATGTAGTTTGAAAAATAGAACCATTTTTAACTAATTCTCTTCTGAGATATCGAGCATTACTTAAATTTCCATTATGTGCAATACTAATGCCTCCATCATGAAGGTCAGCAAAAAAGGGTTGAACATTTTTGATTAGATTATTTCCGGTTGTTGAATAACGATTGTGACCAATTGCATAGCTTCCAGGCAATTTCTCTAAAACTTTTCCTTTAGTGAAATTATCTCCAACTAATCCAAGTCTTCTTTCAGCGTAAAAGTTTTTTCCATCAGATGTAACAATGCCACAACCTTCTTGCCCTCTATGTTGTAAAGCATGTAATCCTAACGCTGTGAGGGCGGCAGCATCTTTATTATCAAAAATACCAAAAACTCCACATTCTTCTCTTAATCGTGCCATTTAAATTTTTTCTATTTTTTCTTCTGTTTCTTCGTAGTAATCTTTACTTTTGGGAAATTCATCAATTAAAAACTCACTTCCCTTATATATTATTTCAAAAGAATAAGTACCTTCAGCTTTTAATGGCCATTTTTGATGTGGATAAAACCAGTTAAGCAAAGAAAAAATGCATACACAAATCGCATATCCTTTAAATATTCCAAAAATTAAACCAAAAGTCTTGTCAACTGAGCCAAGACCTGACCAAGTAACCGTTCTACTAATAGCTTTACCTATATTGATTATTACAAAAAGTGAAACTATGTATATAAAAACCCCTAAACCAATATCAGAAATAAATTTTGATTCTACATAATCTTGTACCCAAGGATTTAATTTTGGTACTAATATAATTGTTATTATTAAAGCAAGCAGCCATTTCGAAAATGATAATAAGCTTCTCATAAATCCCTTAGCAGCACATTGTGCCATGGAATAAACAATAATTAAAAAAACAATAAGATCAAATGCTGAAATGTTACTTTGTATAAATTCTATTATGTCAGACATTGCCAAAAGGTTTTACTATCAAAATTAGTTTTGGTAAAAGTGTTAAAACCGAAATCATAGCTAAAAGCATTGCAATTCCAGTAAAAATTCCGAAATAAATTGTTGGTATGAAATTGGAAAGAACAAGTATAGAAAAGCCAAAAACAATTGTTATAGAAGTATTTAAAATAGCTACACCAACCGTATCATGACACTTTTCAAGAGTTTGATTATAGTTGTTATTTTTTTTAAATTCCTCTTTAAATCTATAGATATAATGGATGCTATTATCTACAGCTATACCGATGGTGATAGCAGCAATGGTTATCGTCATCATATCTAGAGGTATTCCTAGTAGGCCAATGATACCTAGAATTAGGAAGGCCGCCATAAAATTTGGCACAACACCTATTAAAGATAAAGTTATATTTCTAAACAAAATTAAAAACATTAAAGTTATGCCTGCCATTACAACACCCAGAGTTAATATTTGAGATTTAAACAGGCTTTGTAACAGATTATTAAAAAGAATAAGAACGCCAGCAAGTTTAAATTCATCACGGTTTAAACCTAATTTATTTTCTAAATCATAATTAATTTTTTTTATCAATTCATTTCTTCTAAGGTCTTCCCTGGAGTCTAAAACTCTCAAACTGATTCTAGCTTCATTATTTTCTATCGATATATAGGGATCAATTATTTCTTTTTTAATTGAATCAGGTATTTTATTGTACAAGATACCCATTTCCAATCCCTGTAACTTCTTTCCATCATTTAAATCCTCAGCAACTCTAACCATAGATGCAAAAGATATGACTTTACCAACGGCTTGCAAATTATCCAGGTAATCGTGAACTAGAGTAATTCTATCTATTTTATTTCTTGTAAACCAATATTTTGCTTCATCTTTTTCTTCATCGTCCCAGCTATCAAAATCGTCATCTATTTTTTCTTCTTTTTTTTTATCTGGAAATTTGACTATTATATCAAGAGGAGTTGTTCCTCCAAGTTTATCATCAATTAATTTCATGCCCTTATAAATTTCAGTTTTTTTATCAAAATAATTTATAAAGCTGTTTTCGACTTCAAGCTTAGTAATACCAATAATACTTACGATGATAACAAGCAAAGATGATACAAAAATAGTTTTTGTGTTTTGTTGTGCAACTTTACTTAAGAAAGAAGTAATTATTGATTTTTTTTCATCTTTATAATTTGTATTATCCTTACTCAAAATATTTAAAATAGCGGGCAGCAAAGTAAAAGTTATAGATAATGAAACCAATAGACCTACAGACATCATCCAACCAAAGTCTATAATAGGTTTAATGCCACTAAATATAAGTGATAGAAAAGCGCAAATGGTCGTAAGTACAGTGTAAAGTATTGGCCAAAACATTTTTCCTGAAGTCCAAAGTATAGCTTCACTATTTGAAATATTTGGATTTTCTTTTTTAAATTGTAAATATCGGACACTCATATGGATGTTCATTGCCATAGTTAAAATAAGCATTAGAGATATGAAATTTGAAGATATTACAGTAACTTTCCAGCCCAGCAATCCTAGTAAACCAACCATAATAAGAACTGAAAAAAAACAACTTAAAAGAGGAATAAATACCCACAATAAGCTTCTAAAAACAAACCAAAGTGTACAAACAATAAAAAGAAATACTCCAGCTCCAAATACTATTATATCGTTTTTTATGTACGTCATCATATCGTCAGCAATCATGGGTATTCCTCCCAAATGAATTTTAGCTGTATCCTTATATTTTTCTATGACTGTTCTAATTTCATTTATATTTTGATGATTTTTTTGATTGTATGACTTCTTGTAGTTATCATATTTTTTTAGAAATTTTTTATATTCTTTTTTATCTTCGGAAGTTAATTGTCCTTTATCCCTCTTATTTAAATAGTTATTTTTAGTTTTTATAAGATCAGATAATTTTTTATCAGTCTTTATGTAAACTAGTATTCCGCTAGTTTTGCCATCTTTACTAATTATGAATTCTTTATAAATTGGACTATTTATAATCTCTTTAAAACCTCTTTCTTTATCAGAATCTTCGCTAGATAGAGTTTTAAAATTTTTAATTCTTTCTGCTAAAGGTTCGTCGTTATTTTTTAGTAATGGAACATCCAAAATAGTTATTACATTATTTGCCCAGCTTAAATTTGTTAAATCATTTTTTAAATTTGTAAGATTTCTTATTGTATCTGGGCTTATTAAACTCTCTTTTGGAGTATAGGTTAGTACTAGAAAATCTTTCGAACCAAATTTGGTATTTACTTCTCGTAGATATTTTAAATCGGGGTCATTTTCTAGAAGCAAAGTGTCCGATGATGCGTCTAACTGAAAGTCCTTTGCAAAATATCCAAAACTTAATAATAAAACAGCAAGAATTAGTAAAGTAAATTTAGGTTTTTCAATTATTGAATTTTTATATATTTTTTCAAACATTGAAATGTTTAAAGCTATTTAGTTTCTAGGTCTTTGAACTTAGTATACATTGCTTCAAATTCAACTTTAATATTTCCAGTTGGCCCGTGTCTTTGTTTGCCAATCATTATGTCTGCTAATCTAGATATTTCATCCATTTTTTGTTGCCATTCTGCATGTTCAATTGATCCTAAAGTGGGTTCTTTATTCTCAAGATAATAAGCTTCTCTATAAACAAACATCACGACATCTGCATCTTGTTCTATAGAGCCTGATTCTCTTAAATCAGATAATTGTGGTTTTTTATTATCTCTTTGCTCAACTTGACGGGAAAGTTGGGACAAAGCAAGCACAGGTACATCCAGTTCTTTTGCTAAAGCTTTCAAGCCTTGGGTAATTTCAGAAATTTCTTGAACTCTATTGTATTCTTTACGACCGCTAGATCTCATCAACTGAATATAGTCAACAACAATTAATTCTAGTCCAAAAAGTCTTTTAATTCTTCTTGATCTATTACTGATGGCTGCAATAGTGATAGCAGGTGTTTCGTCTATATATAAAGGTAGTTCAGAAATATTTTTAGATGTTTCTATAAATTGTTCAAATTCTTTCTCTGATACTTTTCCTCTTCTAATATCATTAGACCTTATTCTAGATTGTTCTGAAAGTATTCTTGTAGAAAGTTGCTCGGAAGACATTTCTAAAGAAAAAAAAGCTACAGTAGATTTAGATCCTTTTTTTTCTATATTTTTTGCAGCATGAAAAGCAATATTTGTTGCGAGAGCAGTTTTACCCATTGAAGGTCGCCCAGCAATAATAATTAAATCCTGTTTATGCATTCCCCCCAGTCTTGAATCCAAGTCGGTTAATCCGGTTGGTACCCCAACTATACCTTCCTCATTTTTATAAGCACTTTTTGCCATCTCAATTGTTTGTTTCAATGCGTATTCAAATTTCAAGAACGATCGATTAAAATGTCCTCTCTCAGCTAAATCAAATAAAGATTTTTCAGCATTTTGAATAATTTCCTCACCTGAAGTATTAATTTCAGTATTATTAGAAGCTTGCTCTAAAACTGATTCTGAAATCTTGATTAGTTCTCTACGTACATGCATTTCCTGAACGATATTTGCATAATCAATTGCTTGTTTAGTCGAAGTTGCAAATTTAGTAATTTTTATTAAGTATTCTTGACCACCTAATTCTTTTAGACCTTCATTGTTTTCAAAATGATTTTTTAATGTAATTGGATTAGCCAAAAGGCCCTTTGAAATTAATTTTTCAATTGTTTCATAAATTTTTATATGAATAGGGTCTAAAAATTTCTGAGCGTCTACTAAAGGCGATATTTCGTCATAAATATCGTTTGATACCAATATGGAGCCAATAACGGCTTGTTCAGCCTCAATGTTACAAGGCATTTTTTTTTGGCGATTTTCAATTATTTTGAAAGGTTGTTGAGCCATTATTATTTTTTAGCCATTTAATAACAAAAAAATAATAAAAAAAACACGAAAGTTATACATGGAATAAATTTTCTGTGGAAAAACAATAAGAAAAACTAATTTGCCTCTTCTTGTTTTACAACTTCAATATGAATTTTGGCTTGAACTTCAGCGTGTAAATTAATTTTTGCCTCATAGGAGCCAACTTTGTTTATTTCTTTATCCAGATCGAACTGGGCTGGTTTTATTTCTATCTTATCTAAACTTTCTATAGTTTTTGAAAGTTCCCTGGGTTTTATTGATCCATACAATTCATTATTATCTTTTGTCCTTTTAGAAAATTTATAATTTTTTTTATTAATAATATCAAAAATTTTTTTGGCATTTTTTTTAAAAGTAATATTTTTTTCGTTAAGATCTTTCTTTTTTTTATTTATCAAATCGATATTAACTTTAGAAGCTTTAAGAGCTTTTCCATATTTAATAAGAAAATTACGACCATATCCTCTTTTAACATTTACAACATCTCCTATCTTTCCAAGATTTTTAATATTTTCTAGTAAAACAATTTCCATGACAATTTTTATAATAATGCTAAGAGTCTAGCCCTTTTTATTGATCTAGAAAGTTCTTTTTGTTTTTTCAATGATACAGAAGTTATTCTTGAAGGTAAAATTCTTCCGCTTTCAGAAATATATTTTTTTAGCAATTTGATATTTTTATAATTTATTATAGGGGCATTTTTTCCCGAAAAAGGACATGGTTTAAAAAATTTAATATCAGGTTTTTGAAATAAACTTAATTTAGAATATCTGGAATTTTTTTGTTTTTTATTAAATTTTCTCCTTTTTTTTATCATTTTTATCTATTTTCTAAATAATCTTTTTTTTCAAAAAAATTTTCTTCAAGATTGTGTTTTTTTACTTTAACAGTTAAATATCTAATTAACATCTCATCAATATTTCCTGCTTTTTCTAATTCTTTAATTGTTGTTCCAATACCTTCGAATTTTATATGAAAATAAAATCCTTTTTTGTTATTTTTTATAATATGAGATAAATTTCTCAATCCCCATTCTTCAGTTTTTAAAACCTTCCCTGAGTTTTTTTTTATTATATCTTCGTATTTATTTACTAGTGTTTTAGTTTGACTTGAGGGTAAGTCTTGTTTTGCTATAAAAGTGTGTTCGTAACAATTCATCCACGTTTTTCCTTGGTTAATTCGATATACCTATCGAACAATCCACCTTATGTTGGTAGAGGTTCTGGTTTTATACTATTAATATTTTTAATATACAACAATTAAAATTTGATTATATTATATTTTCATTACCTTATGCGCGCTGTTTTATTTCCGGGTCAGGGTTCACAATATGTTGGAATGGGATCAGATTTTTATGAAAAATTTGACTCAGTAAAAGAAATTTTTAGAACTGTTGATAAAACTTTAGGTTTTTCACTTTCAAATATTATATTAAATGGTCCTGAAGCAGAATTAAAACTTACGCAAAATACACAGCCCGCAATTATGACTATAGGCGTTTGTATATTTAATGTTTTGAATCAGCAGTTTGGTTTAAATTTAAATAATGCAAGATTTTTTGCTGGACATTCCTTAGGTGAATATACCGCGCTTGTATGCGGAGGATCTTTGACCATAGAAAGAGCGGCTTATTTATTACATGAAAGAGGTAAATCGATGCAAGATGCAGTTCCTTCAGGCCAAGGTGCTATGATGGCTATACTTGGAATGACAATTCATGAAGTAGAGAATGAAATTAACTTACTTCCCAAAGGAGAAATTTGTGAAATTGCCAATGATAACACTAGTGGACAAGTTGTCGTTAGTGGGAAAAAAATGGTAATAGAAATTCTTAACGAAAACTTAAAAAAAAAAAAGAAAAAAGGAATACTTTTACCTGTAAGTGCACCTTTTCATTGTTCTTTAATGAAAAAAGCTGCAGAAAATATGAAGGATGAAATTGAAAATACAAATTTTCTGAAACCAAAACCAAGCATCATTAGTAATGTGACTGCCAAAGAGGAGACCGATGTAGACAAAATTAGACCATTATTAATTGATCAAATTACATCAAGAGTTAGATGGAGAGAAAGTATAGATTTTATGATAAAACAGGGAGTTGCAAGTTTTTTAGAAATTGGTCCTGGCAAAGTGCTTTCTGGTTTAGTAAAAAAAATAAATAGAAATGTAAAAGTATCAAATATTAACTCAATAGAGGATATAATAAATGATTAATTTTAAAAATAAAAATATTTTAATAACCGGTGCGAGTGGAGGTATTGGTAACGAGTTGGTCAAAAAGTTTGTTTCACTTGGAGCTAATATTCTCGGTAGCGGCACCAAAACTGAAAAATTAGAATTAATAAAAAAACAATACCCAAATATTAAAGTAAAAAAATTTGATATTGGAAATCATTCGGGAATTGAAGAATTTATAGATAGCGTTTCTTTAGAACTAGGAGGTTTGGATGTTTTGATAAATAACGCAGGAATAAATTTAGATAATCTCTCTATAAGAATGAAAGTTGAAGAATGGAAGAAAGTGATAGATATTAATTTAACTTCTACATTTTTGCTATCTAAATATGCTATAAAAAAAATGTTAAAAAATAGATTTGGTAGAATTGTAAATATCACCTCGGTTGTTGGTCACGTTGGGAATTTGGGTCAGCCAAACTACTCAGCTTCTAAGGCTGGCATTATAGGAATGTCAAAAAGCCTAGCAATTGAATACGCTAAAAAAAATATAACGGTTAATTGTGTTTCACCTGGATTTATAGTCTCAGATATGACAATGGGTATAGCTGATAAGGTTAAATTATATTTGACATCAAGGATTCCTATGGGGAAGTTTGGAACGGGCGAAGACGTATCTAATTGCGTTGCCTTTTTGTCCTCCGAGCAAGCATCATATGTAACTGGTGAAACGATACATGTAAATGGTGGCATGTATATGTCTTGACAAAATTCATTTATAATTTATTAAGAACTAATAATTCCAATTAAGGAATTTACAAATGAAAAAAGATATTTCAAGCACGGTAAAAAAAATGGTTGTCGATCATTTAGGTGTAGATGAAACTAAAGTTACAAATGAAGCTAATTTTATTGATGATTTAGGTGCCGACAGTTTAGATACAGTCGAACTTGTTATGGCCTTTGAGGAGGAATTTGGTTCAGAGATCTCCGATACTGAAGCAGAAAAAATTCTTACCGTTGGCGATGCTATAAAGTTTATTGAAAATAAATCAACTTAAAAAATTTTTAAAAAAATATTAAGCCAATTAATATTACTATGGCAAAAGAAAAGAGAGGCATGATGTTTGTTTTATCCTCACCTTCTGGAGCTGGAAAAACAACATTAACAAAAAAAATTGCAGAAAATAATAAAAACTTCACTATTTCAATTTCTCATACAACAAGAAAACCAAGGCCCAACGAAATTAATGGAAGAGATTATAAGTTTGTTAGCGAGCAAGAATTTAATACCTTAGTTAAGGAAAACAATTTTTTCGAATATGCAAATATTTTTGGCAATTATTATGGCACTCTTAAGAAACCAGTATTAGAATTATTATCACTCGGGAGAGACGTTTTATTTGATATTGACTGGCAAGGTACTCAGCAATTAAAAAGAATTAAAAGCTTATCACTAGTAACATTTTTTATCCTTCCTCCTAATATTCAGGCTTTAAAAAAGAGATTATTAAATCGTCACAAAGGCCAAGAAGAATTAATTGAAAAAAGAATGGACAATTTTAATGAAGAAACATCCCATTGGAATGAATATAATTATGTTTTTGTAAATGATGATCTAGATACTTGTTATGAAAAAATATTAAATGTTATAAAATCTGAAAAAAGGGGGATAAGTCAAAATCAAAACACAAATGAAATTGAAAAAAAAATAAAAGAGTTAATCGGATAATTTTTCATATTGCACAGCAATTTTATAAAACATTTCATTACTTAATTCTTCTGGTCTTTTATTTAAGTCAATATTTAAGTTTTTCATTATAGATTTTTTTTTCTCAAACAATTTATTAAAATTCTTATTTATCATTTTTCTTCTATTTGAAAATAAAACTCTAGTTACTTTTTCAAGATTTTTTGGATTTTTTAGATCGAATGGATTATTTCTTTTTGGTTTAAACGAGAGTAGAGTAGAATTTATTTTTGGTCTTGGGAAAAAACAATTTTTCGAAACATTAAAGTGTTTTTTTATTTCCAATCTCCAGTTTGATAAGACTGATAATCTACTAAACTCCTTTGTTTGCATTTTTGCCAAAATTCTATCAGCCACCTCTTTTTGAAACATTAAAATTAAAACATCATACCAAGGAGGCCAGTTTTTTAGCATGATTAGCGAGGCTAATATTTTAGTTGAAATATTATATGGAAGGTTACCAAAAACAACCATGTTTTGTCCAAAATTTTTTTCTTCAATTATATCTAAAATGTCGCGATTAATTATTTTTAAGTTTTTATAATTTTTAAATTTTTTTCTTAAAAAAAAAGCTAATTTTTTATCTTTTTCAATTGCTAAAATTTTTTTTGGCTCCATACAAACTATTGCTTTTGTTAAATTCCCATAGCCAGCCCCTATTTCCATGACTGATTTATTTTTGTTAATGTTTCCAATTTCAATTATTTTATTTATTATATTTTTATCTATTAAAAAATTTTGCCCCAAACTTTTTTTAAATTTTTGTAAAGGCTTCATTAATTAATTTATATAATTAAAAAATTTAATTGATTCGATCAAACTTCTCGGATTCGCAATTTTTTTTCCAGTTATATTTTCTGCAACACCGTGATCTGGAGATATTCTTATATAAGGTAGACCTAATGTAATATTTATTGCTTCAAAATTATATAAAGCCTTAAAAGGTGTAAGAACTTGGTCATGATACATGCCAATTATTACATCAAATTTATATTTCTTGAAAATCATAAAACTTGAATCAGAAGCAACAGGACCCGTCACTTTAATTTTTAATTTAATTAAAGTTTTGATAGCTTTATTTATAATTTCTTTTTCTTCAGATTTTTTTGATAACGAAAAATTATGTGGATTTAAACCAAGAATAGCAAAATTAGGTTTTTTGTTGAAAATTTTTTTATAAAAATTGTTTACAATTTTTACTTTTTTTACAATTTTATATTGACTTATTTTTTTACTGACCTGACTTAGAGGTATGTGGGTTGTCACGGGAGAAGTCGATAATTTTTTATTATAAATTAACATCACTTCATTACCTATTTCACCAGTTTTTTTTGAAAGAAATTCAGTAATTCCTTGATATTTATTTTTAAATAAATGTTCTTTAGAAATTGGGCAATTTATAAAACCAAGAATTTTTTTATCTTTAACAAATTTTGTTGCCGCATCAAAACATTTAAAAATATATTTATTTGATTTATTTGATATTTTTTCAAAAGGTTTTTTTTGATTATATTCAATATCATACACTGGTAATTCTCCACCTTTTAAATCATTTATTCTAAATCTATCGTTGATTTTTTTTATCTTGATTTGATATTTTAATTTTTTTCTTTGCAGATTTAGTAGTCTAATACTTCCAATGACAAACAAAGGTTTATGAATGAATTGATTTTTCAATTTCCAACTCTTAAAAATGATTTCAGAGGAAATACTATTTGGTTCACCCGCAATTATCGCTATACATTTATTCATCAAAAAAATTTTATTGAAATTGATCTTCTTAAATTATTATAGTGTGAAGATGAGTGCATATTAAGTATTCGTGTTTTTTCAGAATTTACCAACTCATTTTTTACTTCTTCTAAATCTATATTTCTTTCCACTTTTCTTTTATTTCTTACTTTAAAAACCAAAATACCATTGGGTAATAAAATTGGCTCAGAGATATTACCAACAGGGGTGTTAGTTATTACGGATTTTAATTTTTTAGAAATTAAATTTTCATTTATCCATCCGAGATCTCCACTCCGTGTTGCGCTGTCAGAAATACTTAAACTTATAGCCGCACTTTCAAATCCTTCAATTTTAATTTTATTTTTTAATTCTTTAATCGCAGATTCTAATTTATCTTTCTCTACAGTTTTAATTACAATTTCTGAAATTAAATATTCTTCTATTTCTTTTTTATTTTTAATTAATTTTAATTGTTCATCTATTTCATCCAAATTAATTGATATTCTATTTTTATATAACTGAAAAATTAAACTGTTCCATAGAAGCTCCGTTTTTATTTGATTTTCAATTATTGAAAAATCTAACTCATTAGATGCACATATATTTTTTAGTGTATCTACATCTACATTTATGTTATTTGCTAATCTTAATAGTTCTTTTTTGAAATCTTGTTGATTAAATTGTAAAAAATTATTTCCTTCAATTTCAATTTGTTTTATATTTCTTTTGATAATCGATTTTAGTGCCATTTCACGTAATTTTTTATCTTCATCAACAGAATAACTTTTATTATTTAAGATTAATATTACTTTCATTTCGTTTATGATATCTGATTTGGTAATAGCTTTATTACCAACGGTAGCATACAGGCCGTCTTCTATTACGGTTTCAACTTGTATTTTTTTCGTTACTTGTGTTTCTTTTAACCTTTGTTCTTCTTCTTGCTTTAATCTTTTTTCTTCTTCAATGTCAGACAATTCTTCACTTTTTGTAACTTGTTTTTCTACTATTTTTTCTTCAACAGGAGACGGTTCGAAAAAAAAAGCTGCATAAAAAAACAAAACTACTGTTAAAAACACAACTAAAGTAAGTAATGATTTTATTATGAAAAAAATTATTTTTTTTATCTTAATCACTAATTTCGAAGTGGTGTATTTACACTAGTAAATGGAACAAAAGTAATAGTGAACATTAAAGTATTTTTTGGTTCTAAATCAGCGTCTTGGTAAAATTCCCTTCTATAAGCCAGGCCAGCAGTTAAACAGTCAATTGCATATTGATAACTAAGATTATAAAGCTCTGTGCTCTCTGTTTTGAAATTCTTTTTTGTACTAAAAGTTAACTTGTTATTGTCGTTAAAATTTAAACTAACTCCAGAGCTTACGTAGTGTTCAAGGCCTATGTGATTTTGTTGTTCTAAATAATCCAGGTTAAATTGAACTTTGCCAAAATTTAATTCTGTTGAAACTTCATTATAATTTAGCTCATTAAGATTATGATCAATTGAAAATTTATAATCAATTTTTCCGATTTTTGAAAAATTGTAGTTAATTTCACCTACCACATCAGACATTTTTTGATCTAGAGAACTTTTTGAAGGTATATCTTTATTTTCATCAAAATTAAAAACTTGTCCCAATGACAGAGAGAATTTTTCTTTATTGCTTTCATTACTTACCTTTTCATTTATTTTAAAATCAAAGCCCAAAATTGCACTTAAACCATCTTCAATTTCTGAAGTTTTATTCATAGAGTATAAATTTGTGTATCTCAGATAGACGTCTTTATTACTTAAATTTCTCATGTGTCCTGGTGCATATCTAAGCATAAAGTTTGGGGAAAAAAAATTAGAATAATTTATACCATCTTTCTGCAATGGTAATGAAGATTTATATGTTAAAACAGTACTTAATTCGTTTACTGTACCTTCATTTTTATATTCTTCTGTTTTTCTAGCTTCATAGTTTGTGTTTCTTATCATTCCTTCAAATGAGTTCATAAAACCTTTTTTTGTAATATAGCTAGAAGGACTCCAAATAATATCATTAGTTAAAAAAGTTTTATTTTTATTGGTGTCAAATTTACTATAGAGAGCATTTGACGTAAAATTTAAAGTACCAAATTTTTCAGTAAAAAAAGTTTTTCCATACATGATATTTGGTAAAATATACTCGTATTTATCTGATTTTTTATCTACACTTAAATCTTCATAAACAGTGGCGG
>JYMV01042797.1_pt1 | contig 15026 bp, 13 predicted proteins | sample 338911 | NCBI WGS metagenome assembly JYMV01 (sample SAMN03354496, study PRJNA234377) | hydrothermal vent metagenome | biome: Deep sea; feature: Hydrothermal plumes at the Eastern Lau Spreading Center, Western Pacific Ocean; material: Seawater | place: Tonga | collected 2009 | depth 2000 m m
TCCACAAAAGAGTACCTTAGGTGGTTGAATCATTAAATATCGTTTCATTGCTCAAATCTGACGCAAGGCATATACCTATTACTAATACCGCCTTCATTCCCTAACTTTGTCCCTCTAATCCAAACAAATGGCCCAAACACTTTTCTACCTCATTATAGGATTCATCGTCTTTGAATTCATATTGGCAAAAGTGCTCGATTTTCTCAATTACCGGAACATTGATAAGCCTGTGCCTGAGGAATTGAAGGACATTTACGATGAAGAAAAAGTGGCCAAAACCAAAGCTTACGATAAAGAAAAGTCTGTTTTTCAACTCATTTCATCATCCATCAGCCTGGTTGTAATCCTGGTAGTTTTATTTCTCGATGGTTTTGCCTGGCTTGATGAATTCGTTCGGCAATATACCACCCAACCCGTACTGATGTCCATGCTGTTTTTTGGGATACTTTACATTGCTTCCGATGTTATGAACATTCCATTTTCATTGTACGGCACCTTTGTAATCGAAGAAAATTTCGGGTTCAACAAAGTGACACCTAAGCTGTTCGTGATCGATAAACTCAAGAATTACCTCATGGCCATTCTACTCGGAGGGGGGATATTGGCATTAATTACTTATTTATTCACTATCACAGGTAACAATTTCTGGTGGATCGCTTGGATCACCATAGCAGGCTTTAGCCTGTTTATGATGGTTTTTTATACTTCATTAATCCTGCCAATTTTCAATAAACTCACAACTTTGGAAGTAGGAGGATTGCGAACAGACATTGAGCACTATTCAGAAAAAGTAAAATTTCCATTGAAGAATATATTCATCATGGATGGCTCTAAGCGCTCCTCAAAGGCAAATGCATTTTTCAGTGGAATGGGCGGCAAGAAAAGTATTGTGTTGTTCGACACTTTGGTGAACGATCACTCTAATGAAGAACTGCTGAGCATTTTGGCCCATGAAGTTGGCCATTACAAAATGAAACACGTGCAAAAGGGATTCGTCATTTCCATGCTTAATATGGGAATTTTATTGTTTTTGTTCGGCATGTTGGCAAAATTGCAATTGCTGCCTGAAATTCTCGGAGCAACGGAACAAAGTTTTCACTTAGCACTTGTGGCGTTTTCATTATTGTACAGCCCGGTTTCTTTTTTCACAGGTATGTTGATGAATATTTTTTCAAGAAAAAACGAATATGAAGCGGATGCCTACGCCAAATCAACTTATGACGGAACCGCATTAAAAGTGGCACTTAAAAAACTATCCAGCAACCACCTTAGCCATTTCAATCCTCATCCGGCATTTGTGTTTTTTCATTACAGCCATCCGCCTGTGGTGAAGCGGTTGCGGGCGCTTGGTTGATCGGTTATCTGTTGTCAGTTTCGATTACTAATCACCACCATCCTAATTTCTATCATCACATCAAATTGAGAATCAACCCTAATAGCAAATACCACTAACTAAAACCTCCTTTGGATTTTTGTCTTTACTTTGTTAAATGATTCGGAAGGCCGTTCAAATCGTGGTTTGTATTGGACTTTGCCTTTCTGCCTTCCCTACACTTTCACAACATTTCATTTTCCGGAATTATGGTGAACTGTTCGGGCTGAATGTTTCGGGTATAAGCGCTTTATATCAGGATTCGCATGGTGTAATCTGGATTGGGGGTTCTACCGGTGGCCTCGACCGTTTTGACGGTCTTCGGTTTAAAAATTATAACGACACCGCCAACCACAAGAATATTGCGGTCCATTCAATTACAGGATATGGTGAGGGGACTATCCTGGTCGGAAGTAAATACAATGGGGTCTATCAATTTGAAAATGGCCGTTTGATGCCTTTGTCTATTGAACAACAAGAATCAATCACCGACAAATGTTTTGTTACCGGTAGTTCGGTAAAGAAATTGGCTTATGTCTACTGCGGAGGGGAAATACTGATTGAGATGAAAGAAGGTCAAGCCAAAAGCATTAAAATTCCATTCAGGATTACAAATAACAAGATTCGAAAACTGGTGCTTGACAAACGCAACAGACTCTGGGTCGTAACCGGTTCTGCTGTCTGGGAATATTGGAATAGCAAGTTCGAAAAAATCGACATTCCCGAAGATATGAGCTATAATTTTATAGTTGATTTCTCTGTCGGCAATGAGGGCAATTACTGGATTTCTACCACAACAGGTATGGTGAAATACAATGGGAAAACCTTTTCGCAACCGCCATTGCTTATAGGGAAGTATATACATGCCTTAACCACCGATAACCAGGGACGGTTATGGCTTTCTTCTCCAAGCGAAGGGCTGTTCATGCAGAAAGCAGGAAAACTGACACACTTTACAGGAAAAGACGGCTTTGAGGGAAACCCCGGTAAAGCTATGCTCTGTGATTATGAAGGCAATATATGGGTGAGTTCAAACCAAGGCTTAACAATGATCCATGAAATTGAATTTGAAGAATTCTCCACGGAGGCCGACATCGATCACCCGATTGAATTCATCGCTGGTGATAAAGTAGCCAATGTTTACGTTTTAGGCAATAATACTTTCAAGATGCGCAATGGATCGTTGTTCACAGATGTGATGGAATTGTGGACGGACTTTCATTTCTCGTCCTTTCTGCATACTTCAAATGGGGAAAAATATGTTGGCACCTATGGGAATGGATACTTCAAATTTGCAGATAATCAATGGCAGCATTTTGAAGGAGGTGATGACAGCCCCACTACTGAAGTTTATGGTTTTGTAGAATATGAAAAAGTGATTTATGCCAAAACCGGTACTGGACTTTTTAGCCTGGACCCTTCAAAATCTGACTCCGTTTTGATGTCAATATTGCCACGTCAACTCTTTGCAACTACACTTGTTGACCAGACAGGCAACCTTTGGGCAGATATGTCTTATTATTCAAAAGGGAAATTATACCCACTGCAACTGGACAGTTCAAAAATGAATGACATACCGATTACTGCAGCAGTTGATAAGGCAGGAAATGTATGGCATGGTTACTCTTTTTCAGGCATCACTCGCTATGATGGCTACCGTTTCAGAAAATATGGCTACATAGATGGGCTGCAGTCAGATGCGGTTTCGGCAATTGCTATTGACCTGGAAAATAATGTGTGGCTGGCCACAGACAAAGGGCTTGACCGGTTGAGTGTGAATGATGGCGGTGAAATCACGGCCATTAAAAATTACGGATTTAACGAAGGGTTTTCCGATGTCATGTTCAACCCGAACAGTGGTTTCACCGATGCAAAAGGTAATATCTGGTTTGGTACCATAAACGGATCGATCAAATTTGATCCTGAAGAATTGGCACATGAACACACCTCTCCGAAGATTTGGATCGACAATATTTTCCTCAACGATGAAGTGCCAGACTGGTCTGGGTTTACAGATAGTTTTTCATCGGAATTCCACCTTCCGGTCAATCCGGTTTTTCACCACCAACAAAACAACCTCACTTTTGAATTCACCGGCATCAACTTCACCAATCCGCAAGGGCTGGAGTACGAATATGAATTGACGCGGAATGGGGAAACTAAAACTTACCGTACTAAAACGAACAAAGTATCGATTTCAAACCTTTCCCCTGGCACCTACATATTTAAATTATCAGCTATAAATTCTGACAATATCTACAACCGCCAACCCATTGTTTTTCCTTTCATCATTTTGCCGCCATTATGGGAAACCTGGTGGTTTCGGTTGCTTACAGTCTTGTTGATTTTTGGCCTTATCGTTCTGTTTATTCGAATAAGGAACGAGCGTTTTAAAAAGCAGAAACAGGTTTTGGAGGAAATGGTAGATGTGCGGACCAAGCAATTGCGTGCTGCCCAGGAGAAAATTATCGTTCAGGAAAAAATGGCTTCTCTGGGGCAACTGACAGCCGGCATTGCTCATGAAATTAAAAACCCATTAAATTTCGTGAACAATTTTTCAATACTGTCAACCGAGTTGGTGACCGAGTTGGAAGAAGAAGTAATCAGCGACAAGCTTACTTTAGAAAAAGCGGAAATTGAAAAGTTAAAACAGATGCTGCATGACTTGAAACAAAACAGCATAAAGATTTCGAAGCATGGCCACCGTGCAGATGAAATTGTCAAAGGCATGTTGAAACATTCCAGGGTGCAAACGGGTAAAAAAGAGCCTGCCGATATTGGCCTTTTATTGGAGCAGGCCATTAACCTTTCCGTTCATGAATTCGCATATAACAAAGATGGTTTTCAGCCTGAGATCGAAAAAATCATTCAGCTTGACCACGAAATCCCTGTCTCGTCACAAGATTTCGTACAAGCGATGAGCAATCTTTTGAACAACTCATTATACGCGCTTCATGAAAAATTTTTATCGTTGAAAAAAACAACTACCTCAGGGAATGGGAAGTGGAAACCTGTTTTGAAAGTTTCTGCTAAGCTTGCCGGCCAGCACCTTAAAATTTCAATTCACGACAACGGAACCGGTATTTCTGATCTACATAAAAAGGAAGTGATGAACCCATTTTTTACAACCAAGCCAACAGGCAAAGGCAACAGCGGCTTAGGGCTCTCATTGAGCTACGACATTATTGTAAAACAGCATGATGGGGAGTTTACTTTCAACACAACAGAGGGCGAGTACTGCGAATTTGTGGTTTCGTTGCCTACAATATGAAAAAAGCGGGACAAACCTACCTACATTCTTCTTTCAGTCCTGGCTATTCATTATTCAAAAACAGGAAAGTACAGTACTATAATGATTCTTACAATCCTGGACCAGCCCATGCCACTTACCTTTGTGCTCAATGAATTTCCATTTTACTTCAATCTCTCCGTCTTTTCTTTTAAAGCAGCAATTAAACCGATATTCAGTTTTTCTTTTGTCCATGCCTTCCGAAAATAGTGCCGCTTGCGATTGTATATCATCTGTCTTGAAATAGTCGAAAAAATAATTGCCCTTAATTTCCGCAAACAACATTTCAAATTGTTGTTCAAAATTGTTGTTCACTGCTTCAATTCCATGAAGGTTTGCGTCTAAAATACACATAGCCTGGTTGGCATTGTTCAACAGAACGGCATAGCGTTCTAATTCTTCATTTCTTAATCGAAGTTCATTTTTCTGTCCGATCAATTTCAACACCGAATCTACTTTTGCCTGAGTGATGTCAATATCGAGGGGTTTGTACAAATAATCGATTGCACCAGTTTTTAACCCCTTAATCATACTGCTCTTATCACGATGGATTGCTGTGACAAAAATGATTGGAATTTCCTTCGTTTTCTTATTCGATTTCAATAATTCGGCCACTTGGAAACCATCAATATTTGGCATTTGAATATCGAGCAACACAAGGTCAATGCTGTGGTCGGCAATAATTTTAAATGCTTCATTGCCTGATTTTGCCAAAAATATTTGTCGGTCCGACTTTTCAAGTGTATCGTGCAGAACCTGTAGGTTTATCACCAAATCGTCAACAATCAGGATGTTGAATTCGCGAGCTGATTCGACAGTTTTTTTCATAAAGTTAATGTACTGAAAATACGGACGGCAATTTACCTACTTCCGGTTGTTTAACAATTGATTTATCCACATTCAGTTTGATATTGTGCTTATTTCCGATTAGGATAACCCATTAAAAACACTTCCCTTGTGACAGTGTTTTCATTTCTATCCGAAAGATTAATGATTTAGTCAATCGTTTTTTCCTAATTTTGCTTTTGGCCTGACAAATCCCATTTATTTGAAAGAACGGAAATTCAAAATTTATGAGTTTAGATTTTACTGAAGGAAAAATTCATTGGCGCGACCTGAAGAATATCCTTTTCCCTGAGGGTACAAGTGATTCATTTTGGGAAAACCTTCAGAACGCAGTGACCAACTTAGATGCGCCAAACCTGTTTCTGCTGGCCGCACCCGTAATGCTTTTATTAATGATTTTTGAAATGATGTATAGCTCAAAAAAGCAAATGGGTTTATATGGGAAAAATGACCTGATCGGGTCTATTGGCGTGGGCTCTATCTACCTTGCAATAACCGGTGCCACAAAAGTTTTCACGTTTTACCTGGTATGGATGGGGTATTATTATATTGCACCGTTTACCATTCCTGTTACCTGGTGGTCGTTCATACTTTGTCTTGTTTTTTATGATTTTTTGCGTTATGGGGCCCATCGCATTGCACACGAACAGCGCTTCTGGTGGGCAACCCATATTACACATCATTCTTCCGAGCACTACAACTTCACAGTTAATTTTCGATTAAGCTGGGTTGATCAATTAAAGTTGGTTTTTTTCATGCCTATTGCTTTGGCAGGCTTTGATCCTATCCAGTTTTTTGTGGTTCATCAATTGGGTGTGCTTTATCAATTTTGGCAACACACCGAATTGATTCCACCCCAACACCCGATTATTGAATATTTCTTTGTCACGCCCACCAACCATAAAGTACACCACGGTAAAAACAAGGACTATATCGATAAAAACTATGGATCCACTTTAATTATCTGGGACCGGATGTTTGGCACCTACCAGGAACCGGGCGAAAAGCCTATTTATGGCATCAAAGGCGATGTAAAACACCGCCAGAATCCAGCCTACCTTGTTTTTCATGAGTTTGTTGATATTGCCCATGACTTTTGGAATGCACCGAATTGGAGAAAAAGATGGCAGGCTATATTCACAGCTCCCGGCACATACAGCCACGAGGATTAGATGAATTCGTTCTGGCTTCATTGATCTTCTTATTTAATAAAGTATAACCTTCGGGATTGCTACACCGATAGCTGGTTCCATGAAATTTTTCTACATTTATCCTATTCAGGAAATCAATTATGCCCTGCATCTTCCGGAGACAATATATTCTGTGCGCATCGCTTTTCATCACCACGGCCTACAATACATTGGCGAACCCTGATGTAATCGAAATTGCCCCTTCCTTCACTGAAGTTGACCTTTCGGAAAACATCGAAGTATTTCATGATCAAGAAGGTAAAGAAACTATCGAGTCAATTTTTCGGGTAACCAATTGGAGGGAAAACTTTACCGTAAAAACACCTATAATCGAAGAAGGTGTCTGGTGGCTAAAATTCACTATGCTCAATAAAACCGGAATTAACCCGGTCTTGAAAATATTCACTGATGATGCCCGGCTTTTTCAACATATGGATAGTGACAATTTTTTAATGCAACATAACCACCTTACCAAACCCGCAGATCAAAAAGTTTTCCATACACACAATCCATTTGAACAGTTTTTTGAGTTGGCCAAAACAGATAGTCCAACCACTTATTGTCTTCGGGTGAATTCAGTTTTTCCGGGAGAGCTAAACTTCAGAATCCGGCCTATAATTTACGACCCATCAATATTGAAAATACATAGTGACTCCAAAAGGGATCAATTTTATTTGTTCATGGGCATTATCCTTCTGGCCATGGTTTACGGAATGTTTCAGTTATCTCTGAATCGGAATTCGACAGAGTTATATTTTCTTTTTTTTGTCATATGTGCGTTGCCCACCGTTATGCAACGTTTTGGCTTCTGGTATTTTAATGTCTATGAAAAAAGCCAGTTTCTTGCCGAAAATTCACATTTCCTTTTACAGATCATTACCATGTTTCCGATCATACTTTTTACGCGGGAATTCCTGGAACTTAAATCGAAAATGCCCAAAAAATACCAATCGCTCGGTTTATTGCTGGCAGGTGTGGCAGTCAGTACTGTGATTGGGTTATGTGGGAACACATACATCCATTTTTTTTCAAAATTAGTCAACTCATTGTTCGCTATTGCCATCATTTCGTTGATCATTTACTGCAACATTATCCTCTTCCAAAGAGGCGAAAAATATATTCGTTTCATTTTGGTAGGTTATGTCCTTGTCGCTGTCACATCCATCAATATAATCGGTTCTATGTTCATCGAAAGTATCTCGATAATTGATTGGCCATCCGTAGGCTATATCTTGATTATCTTGTTTTACATGCTAGCCATTGTTGACCGCATGAATTTTGAAAAAGCAGAAAAGCAGAGAATTTTGAAAGAACAAAATGTGACCCTCGAAAAACAGGTGAAAGAGAAAACACGTGAAGTTTCCGATCAAAATAATCAACTCGCTCAACAAAACACAAAACTGGAAGAACAGAACAAAATTATTTTGGGAGAAAAGGAAAAATTGGAACAAATCACCCGGCACTTAAAAGAAACACAAAGTGAACTGATCGTGAAAGAAAAAATGGCATCACTCGGACAACTCACAGCTGGCATTGCCCATGAAATTAAAAACCCATTGAATTTCATAAACAATTTTGCAGATATTTCACGCGACTTAGTTGAAGAAGTGAAAGAAGAAATTGATACGAACAGGGCTTCATTTTCGCACAGCAGTTTAGAAGAAGTGACCGAAACTTTGGATATAATTTCCATGAACGCCTCAAAAATCACTGAGCATGGAAAGCGAGCCAATGGAATTGTTCAAAATATGCTTCGGTATACACAAGCTGTTTCGGGTAAAAAGGAACAGGCAAATTTAGCTATGGTTGTTGAAGACAGTATAATTATGGCTTTGAGAAATTTCAGAACAGTAGAGCCAAATTTTTCGTTGACACCAATTGTCAAAATTCGGGATGACTTGCCCGTTACTAAATTGGTTGTCCACGAAATAAGTAATGTTTTCGTAAACATTCTTTTAAACTCATTTTATGCTTTGGCTGAGAAATTCGGAAAAGATGCAGTCAATGAAAAAGGGAAATGTGAGATTATTATTTCATGTGGTGACGGTTTTGTTCAATTTGTTGTAGAAGATAATGGCTGCGGGATTCCTGCAAACAACGTTTCACAGGTTTTCACTCCTTTTTTTACCACTAAACCAACCGGGCAGGGTAATACCGGCTTGGGCATGTCATTGAGTTATGATGTGATAGTAAAAGAACATTCTGGAAAATTGGAAATTGAAAGTGTGGAAGGGCAATTTACCCGGGTGATAGTTAGGTTACCGGTTTGAATGGTCCCGCGTGAGATCCGAAAAGGACTGATGGGTACATGGTAATGAAGTTGGGGATCTTAATTGCTTTTCAATTCATCCGGCTTTGAGCCTCTTCAATCACATCGGCCACAGATTTCCAGGTGTTTTTCAGGTAACCTTCCAATTGAAATGAATCAACCCATATGACCTGTTCAATCCCTTCTTCTTTTTGGGGACTCATGGTCATGTCAGAGCGCACCTCCATCAGGAACCAATAGGTGGTTTTGAGTTTGCGCCTACCCTTTTTGTCAAAATAAGTGTGGTAAGACGAAGGTAAATGATCAATGATGCCATTGAGACTCACGTTTGTTTCTTCCATAACTTCGCGTTTGGCAGCAGTAACAAAATTTTCCCCTTTTTTTACTTTTCCTTTTGGTAAATCCCATTTCCCAAGACGGAAAATCAGGAGGAATTCCTTTTTGTCATTAATCACCACTCCCCCCGCTGCATCAATTGGATCATGAAGTTCCAGGAATTGATGGTGCAATTCGCCTAGTGATTTGTGAACAATATGGACCGTATCGATTGTTTCGGATGTTTCAATCATCTCAATTATCTGTTTCAACCGTTCTTGCGATGGGCAATAAAGACAAAGGTCCCTTTCGCTAAAAATTGTTCCGTTATGTTGAATAGCCTGCCTGTCGCAGAGATAAACAGGGGTATCGTTGATGAATATTTTATACTTTTGAATCATGTTCAAACCTAAGGATGTCGCTGCGGAAATTGCATTAGAACTATTGCAAATAAAGGCAATTCAACTCAATCCTAATAAACCTTTTACTTGGGCTTCCGGCTGGCAGTCCCCGATTTATTGCGACAATAGGAAAACGCTTTCATTTCCAGCAGTGAGAACGAAGATAAAAGCAGCTTTAGCACATTTGATCGAAAAAAAATTTCCTGAAGTAAAATTAATAGCCGGGGTTGCGACTGCGGGTATTGCCCATGGCGCTTTGGTAGCCGATCACATGGGTCTTCCTTTTGTTTATGTCCGTTCGAAACCGAAAGGGCATGGCTTGACTAACCAGATTGAAGGGCAATTGGTTGGCAAGGAAGTTACCGTGGTAGTAGAAGACCTGGTCTCCACCGGTATGAGTAGCTTAGCAGCTGTCGAAGCCTTGCGCGAAGCAGGTTGTAATGTGCTGGGACTGACAGCTATTTTTACTTATGGATTTCAAAAGTCTGTCGATGCGTTTGATTCCGAAAGCTGCCCATTTTTCACTTTGTCTAATTATGAAACCTTGATTGAAATGGCTGTTAAACATAATTTTGTTTCCGAAAGGCAGTTGGATGCATTGAATTTGTGGCGCCAACACCCTGAAGAGTGGGGTGTGAGGGATTTTAGTGGTAGTTAAACGGTTAAACTGAGTAGCGTTGTACCCATCGTTCATTTCAGTTCCCCGAAAATCTATACTTTTGGCAAAATGCCTCCGGTATTGAAAGTAGAAGGATTTCGATTCTATTTTTATTCTAATGAACATGTACCACCACATATTCATGTTTCGAAAGGTGAGACTCACGCAATTGTGGTACTATCACCTGACATTCACCTTGAAAAGGTAAATAACATGAAGACGCAAGACCTCAAGAAAACGTTTGAAACCATAGAAGAAACCCACATTTTGATTGCGGAAAAGACTGGTATTCATAGGCCGAAACTATACGAAGATATCAGCCTGAGAGGCTTAATAGAAGAAGAAAATACTGAATTCGGAAAATCGGAGGCTGCATAAAGAGACGTGGAACAAAATGGCTTTCTCCTTATTGAATGTGCCAGCCTAAAACCCGTATTCCCTACTTTTGCAGCAATTTAGCTGAAACCAAGTGGCTCTCGAACACAACACAACCCAGTTTTTCCTTCATATCCCTAAGACCGGGGGAAGCACTTTTCGGACACTGCTGTTCAGGAAATACCGTGAGCGAGAAATCTACAGGATTTTGAAAGGCCGATATGACAACACGCCCATTGACCGGTTCAAAACACTTTCGGCAGAAGAAAAACGAAAATTCAAAATGGTACTTGGACATATGCCATTTGGTTTGCATGAGTTTGTGGAAGGCCGCACCAACTATATCGCATTTCTGCGCGACCCAGTGAAGCGAGTTGTTTCATTGTACTATTATTTCAAAAGAAGACCCGAAACAGTAATCCATGAGCAGCTACAATCCATGTCGCTCGAAGAGTTTGCACAAAGCAAATTAATTGCGGATGTGGATAACGGACAGGTTCGATACTTGTGTGGCACCGGGGAGTTGGGAGTTGGGGACTTGACCGAAGCTATTGGCCACAATGAACTGGAACAGGCCAAAGAAAATTTAAAAAAACATGTGAGGGCAGTTAGTATCACGGAACGGTTCAATGAAAGTTTAATATTGTTAAACCGTTCAATTGGTTGGGATGTACTACATTATCGACAGGCAAACGTAAATCCAAACAAAGACAAAATCAAAACACCCGAATCTACACTAGAGATCATTGCAGATTGCAACCGATTCGATATCGCGCTTTATGATTTTGCGGTGAAGTTGTTTGAGCAACAGATTAAAGATTCGGGGAGCAATTTTACCGGACAGCTTCATGAATTTGAGAAACGCAATGCCCGTTTCAACAAATATTTTCCGTTTTTCTTCTCACTTGATAAGGCTGTGAACATCAAATTGAACAGAAGCCTACGAAAATTAAAAAGCCGTTTCGGTGTTTAATTCCTCTTCTTTGATCAATCGAATTTTACAAAAACTAACGGGCAAATCGGATCTTGCTGAACTGATACGGGGCAGCGGGCAGGTCTATTTCCTGAAAGTGGGGGGTATGGCTGCGGGTTATTTGTTCTTGCTGGTTGCGGCCAACTACTTGCCGCAAAAAGCGGTGGGCATTTATGCTTTGAGTGTGGCTTTTGTCAATTTCATTGTCATCTTCGGGCGGTTAGGTTTTGGCAATGCCCTTGTGAAAATCGTGGCGCAAAACCGGGCAATCGGTAAATCGGTTTTACCAAAACTTATTCTGCAGAAACTCTCTTTGGTTTCCCTGGCTATCAACATTCTGTTGATGATTGCGGTTTTTTTGCTGGTTCCGGTTATCTCAACCCATGTGTTCGACAAACCCTATATGTCACCGTTCCTGCGGTTTTCCATTTCTATGTTAATACCGATTGTGCTCACTCAAATCATTTCGGGTTATTTGCGCGGACATAAAAAAGTATGGCAATTTGCACTCATCAACAATTTGGGTTTAAGAGGCATGATGTGTCTGGCATTGGCTGGAATGTTAATATTTTCTACCCAGATAGCACTTCCAATTTATGCCTGGATGACCGGTTGGGCGTTTTCCTTTTTATTGGCTCTTTGGTTTTTATTTAAGGAAACACCAGTCAATTCCATCATTCCGGTCAGAACGACTTTCATACGGCTGGCCCCATTGCTTCATCTTTCGGTTCCGATGATGTTGACTGATTCCATGACTTTGATGATGCGGTTCTCCGATACTTTAGTATTGGGGATTTTTAAAAGTCCAGAAGAAATTGCGACTTATCATGTGGCTTCACGTTTAAGTGTAATTGCAGGCTTGGTACTGATGGCCAGCACCGTGATTGCTGCTCCAAAATTTGCAGAATTGCACCGGAATGGGCTACATGATAAACTGAAGCGACTGGTTCAAAAGTTCACACTGCTGGCAGTTGGCGTGTCTGCACCCTTGATCGCTGCTTTGCTCTTGCTGCCCGAAGATATTTTAGGATTGTTTGGAAAGGACTACAACTATGGAAAACTGGCTTTAATGATTTTGGCCGCTGCCCAATTCATCAACATTAGCACGGGGTTGGTGGGGCCGCTATTAAATATGTCAGGCCACCACGTATTTATGATGTGGCTTTCAGTTTTGACTTTAGCAGCAAATATCTCGTTGAATTTTGTGCTTATTCCCCCTTACGGTATTATTGGTGCTGCTTTGGCCACGGGAAGCACATTAGTTGTAAAAAACCTGATTTCCTTTGTTTATGTGAAAAAAGTTCATGGGTTTTGGGCTTTTGGGTTTTCATGAATTTAGCCAAGAATACACGAAATCATTATAAAACCACGTTATTCCATCACCTTCCCCTTACAACTTCCCTTCTTTCGAGATCCCAAGTGTTTAAAGGTTATCTTAAGCGAAAATTCATATTCTCCTAAACAATTTTAAATCACTAAGAGGCATGAAAAATCTGATCACGATCTTTATCCTTCTAATTACCACTACTTCATTTTCTCAAAACACAGTTTGTTTCACCATCACCGCGAATCCTGATTCGAATGATGCTGCATTAAGCCCATTAACCAAGTACATTGATGTGTTTGGATTTGGAATCTATGCTGAACCCAATGTGCCTGATGAAAAAATACTTCACACTGCAGCCATTTTCGCAGAACTGATGGACAATGATGAAGATGGAACAGCGGATAACCCGACAGTATTGGCTGAACTGGTGATGGTTGATGGCCTCATGCCGGTTTTCGAATATGACGGGTCACCAGGGATGAATACATTTATGAATAATTACCAGGGCGATGGAGCGTCCGCAGTATTGTGGGCTTCTGAAATTCATCCTGAGGGAACAACCCAACAAAACGGATTCGATGCGACCCTGGAAGAAGTGATGCATACGATTCATCATATCGGTTATGGCAATGCATATCCATCGGCATTTGGTGATTCACCGGGTACTGACCTAACCAATGCTATGGACGTTGCACGTGGCGGGCAATTCTTCACCATCCCAAATCCTTACCCAGACAGCGCTTGGTATCACTACGATGACTTTACCTGCGATTATGCGTGTATGGCCATCGAGTATATATATTGGGCAAACTCATCATTGATGGGTGCTCAGAATTTTCCTTGGCGGTGTGCAGATATCGACAATGAATGGGAGTTGTGCCATCCCGATTCCTTCCAGGTAACCGATGTGGCTATGTATGCTTTGTTAACTAATACGATTTATACCTTTCCGCAATTGGAGCCTGATGGGAACTATTGCCCTAGCGCCACCGGCCATAATGAGATTGAGACTGTTGGGTCAGTAAGTATTTTTCCTAATCCAACTACAGGTGTTATCAACCTTGAAAAAAGTTTCATGCACCCACAAAAGGTTGTCGTCTCTGACGTTCAGGGAAAAACAGTACTGTCAGAGCTTATGCGAAAGAATTCAATTAAACTCAATCTGGGCAAGTTGGAGTCCGGAGTTTACTATCTGCGGATTGGTTCCTATTTGAACAAGGTTGTTAAACTTTGATTCAACCTGGGATTTTATGTTTTATTCATTGTAACTACTCATTGAAATACGGGGCCTTTCTGTTGTAGTATAAAAAAAGGCTTGCCAACTTATTAGTTGACAAGCCCTTCGCGTAGTTAGAAGCGGTCAGGTTTTTTATCAGGCCCTTGCTGTTTCCACCACCGCTTTAAAAGCATCTGGGTGATTCATGGCCAAGTCGGCAAGTACTTTCCTGTCCAGTTGAATGTTTTTTTCACTAAGTAAATGAATGAATTGGCTGTAGCTCAAGCCATGTTCCCGGGTACCGGCATTTATTCTTGCTATCCAGAGTGCACGAAATGTCCTTTTCTTATTTCGTCTGTCGCGATAAGCAAATTGAAATGCGCGTTCAACAGCATTTTTTGCAACTGTCCAAACATTTTTTCTGCGGCCAAAGTAACCTTTGGCAAGTTTCATCACCTTTTTCCTTCTCTTGCGTGAGGCGGTTGAATTAGTTGATCGTGGCATTTTATATACTGATTAAATTCTTTAGAAAGATTTTGGCCGGGTTATTTAAGGAGCAAACGTTTTATTTTGGCTTCATCGCTTTTATGCACCAAAGTTGAACTTGCCAGACGTTTTTTTCTCTTGTGCGATTTCTTAGTTAAAATGTGGCTGTGAAATGCATGGCCCCTTTTCACTTTTCCTGTGCCCGTAAGCTTGAAACGCTTCTTGGCACTGGAATTTGTCTTCATCTTTGGCATGACTCATTTTTTTTTGGAACGGCAAAGATAAAGGTTTCGTTATGAAAAACCCAAG
>JYMV01049026.1_pt1 | contig 15021 bp, 11 predicted proteins | sample 338911 | NCBI WGS metagenome assembly JYMV01 (sample SAMN03354496, study PRJNA234377) | hydrothermal vent metagenome | biome: Deep sea; feature: Hydrothermal plumes at the Eastern Lau Spreading Center, Western Pacific Ocean; material: Seawater | place: Tonga | collected 2009 | depth 2000 m m
TTACTGAGATCATCCACGAGATCGTTGTCATGAAAGATCCAGCGCATATGAGCCCACCAGAATCCGCGCGTGGCATCGTAGGGATCTCCCTGGTGATCGGTGTGTTGGTGATGGCGACGGTGAGAAGCAGCCCAGACAATCGCAGAGTTCTGCAACGCAATGGCGAATGAAAAGCGATGCGGAGGTCTCATACTGTTCCGTCTGTCGTTCGAGGCGCTTTCGCCAGCGCACGGGAGCCTCGCTTCTCTTCAAATTCGAGGTCAAGCCAACCAGACTGCCGACACAGATGGCCCACTTTGCCGGGTCAAATTGATACCAGCGCAGTCCATTGCGATAATCGGCAGGAAACGCGTGGTGGAAATTGTGGTAACCCTCGCCAAAGGTGATCAGTGCGCAGATCCATGAATCACGCGATGTGTTGTTCTTTGACCACGGTTGCGTACCCAGGATGTGGCACAGGCTGTTGATACAGAAGGTCGCCTGATGGGTGAAGACGATGCGAGCCAGTCCAGCAAATAGCAGCATTCCCCACGGTCGATGGATGAGAAGTCCGAGTCCCAGAGGAATACCGATATTCAGCACCAGTGCGATGACCCAGTAGTACTTCTGTTGCCACCGCACCAGCGGGTTTGCCTTGAGGTCCGGGACATTACTGAGATCATCCACGAGATCGTTGTCATGAAAGATCCAGCGCATATGAGCCCACCAGAATCCGCGCGTGGCATCGTAGGGATCTCCCTGCCCAGACAATCGCAGAGTTCTGCAACGCAATGCCACCCGCGATGAGCGCCAGAAAGCTCCACACCTTCGATCCTTGGTAGGAACGGTGTGCGAAGAGGCGGTGGTAACCGATGGTGATCCCGAGTCCGGCGATCCACCACAACACCACTGCTGAGACCCACAGTGCCCAGTGACTGCCCTCGTTCCACAGGTAGATGGGAATCAACGCTGCGGCGAAGATGGGGCTCAGACTCAGGAACAATGTGTTGACCCACAGGATGGGGCCATCGCTGGTGCGTGTTGGCTGCAGTACTTTATCAGTCATCATGGCTCCGGGTATGGGTTCCTGGGCGTTGCACCATTTGGCCCTGATGCGAGGCACAATACAAGCGAAGATGGCTGCGATTTGGACAATGTACCGATTGGGGCCCGCTACCGTGCCTCAGGACAGTAGCGGCTCGATCACCTTGCCGTGGACATCGGTGAGGCGGTAGCGGCGGCCCTGGAACTTGTAGGTCAATCGCTCGTGATCGATCCCGAGGATGTGGAGGATCGTCGCCTGCAAATCGTGCACATCCATCGGGTTCTCGACGATGTTGTAGCCGAGGTCATCGGTCGATCCATGGGTGTGTCCAGCATTCACTCCGCCACCGGCCATCCACATCGAGAAGCAACGCGGGTGGTGGTCCCGTCCGAACCCATTTGCAGTCAGTTTTCCCTGGCAATAACTGGTGCGCCCGAACTCACCGCCCCAGATGACGAGCGTGTCATCGAGCAGGCCGCGACGCTCCAGGTCGACGACGAGAGCGGCGGATGCCTGATCCGTTTCCCTGCACTGCGTCCGCAGGGCACCTGGAAGATTGCCGTGCTGATCCCAGCCCTGGTGGAACAACTGGGTGAAGCGTACGCCGCGTTCGGCGAGACGCCTGGCCAGGATGCAATTCGCAGCATAGGTGCCCGGTGTTCGAGAATCTTCGCCGTACAACTCGAAGGTCTCTTCCGGTTCATCAGAGAGGTCTGCGACCTCTGGAACCGAGCTCTGCATGCGCCAGGCGAGTTCATTTTGGTCGTTTGCCGAGAGGATGAAAGGATTGTCGTCGTGATCCTGGAGGCGATGCAGTTCGAGCAGGGCATCGAGCATCCGGCGACGCATCGGTCGCGACAGGCCATCCGGATCCTGCAGGAATAGCACCGGATCCTTGCCGGGCCGGAACTGGATCCCCTGGTGTGCAGATGGCAGGAAACCGGCTCCCCAGAGCCGAGCATAAAGAGGCTGCCCACTCTTGTTCTGCGTCACCATGGCGATGCTCGCCGGCAGGTCCGGATTGCCGGCGCCCAGTCCGTAGGAGAGCCACGCGCCGATCGATGGTCTTCCGGCGATCTCGGATCCAGTCTGGACAAAGGTGATCGCGGGATCGTGATTGATGGCGCGGGTATGGAGCGAACGAACGATACAGAGTTTGTCTGCGATGGCTGCGGTGTGCGGCAGCAGTTCGCTGAACTGGGCGCCACATTCGCCATGTGATGCGAACTGAAATGGACTTCCGACCAGCGGCAACGACGATTGATTGCCCGACATCGCCGTCAACCGTTGTCCCATCCGGATCGATGCAGGCAACTCTTCACCGTGTCGTTGTCCGAGTACGGGTTTTGGATCGAACAGATCGATCTGCGATGGCCCTCCGCTTTGAAAGAGCCAGATGGCACGGCGTGCGCGTGGCTGGAAGTGCGGTTTCAGATTCTCCATCGCCTGGCCAGGAGTGGGCAACCATCCCCACAATGCGCCGCCAGCGGCGACACTGGCGGCGGTGGCGAGGAACTGCCTTCGGTTTGGTCCAGCGCCGGGTCGGAGTTCTTGATTCATGTCATCACCTCAGCCGGGTTGTTTCATCGAGACCAAAGAGGGTCGAGCAGACCGCTGTCATCGTCGCCCACTCGATGGGATCGAGCGTCTCATCGTTGCCACTCTCTCCGACCTGGAGCCAGCGACTTGCAGCGTCGGGATCTGCACGAAACTGCTGCAACAGGTCTTCCCGCAGCGACAGCAAGGTCGTCAGTTCTTCCCTGGATGTGCCTCTGCCGGTCAGTAACCGGAAGGCCTGAGCGATCGATGCATCGGGATTCTCCGGCAATTCGTGAAGCACCCTGCGAGCGAGCATTCGTGCCGCTTCGACGAATTGAGGATCGTTCATCAGGACCAGCGACTGCATCGGAGTACTGGTGCGATGTCTGCGTGTGACGCACACATCTCGCTTCGAGGCATCGAAGATCATCATCGTGGGAGGAGGAGAGGTACGCTTCCAGAAGGTATAGAGACTTCTGCGGTAGAGCCCCTCACCCTTCGATGCGGTGTAGGTGTGGCCGCTCTTTTCCTGCCACAGCCCTGGCGGTTGATACGGCATGACACTCGGTCCCCCGATCTTGTTGACCAGTAAGCCGCTGGTCTGAAGCGCATGATCGCGGACCATCTCTGCGGACATCCGAACCGACGGTCCTCGTGCGAGCATCTGGTTGTCGGGATCGATCTCGTACAGTTGAGGCGTGGTCCTGGATGATTGCATCCAGCTTCTGGACGTGAGCATCTGCTTCAGCATCCGTTTCACATCCCAGCCGCTGTCGATGAAATCGAGCGCCAGGAAGTCGAGCAGATCGGGGTGGGATGGTCGCATCCCCTGGGTGCCCAGATTCTCGGAGGTGGCGACAATTCCGTGGCCAAAGGCGATCTGCCACAGGCGGTTCACTGCGACCCTTGCTGTCAGCGGGTTCTGTCTCGAGACGAGCCAGTCAGCGAGTGTCAATCGATCACGCGGAGCGCCCTCGGGCAACGGTGGCAGGATGGCCGGTACATCTGGCTGTACCTCCTCTGCTGGAGCATCGTAGAGACCTCGCAGCAACAGGTGCGTTGGCCGTCTTGACGACATCTCCTGCATCACCATGATCTTCGGTTTCTTATCTCTGAAGCCATTGAGAGCCTTGCGCGCCACCGTCAACGCTGTCCGGGCAGTTCGCGATGGTTCGTCGACTGCCAGCATCCACCACCGATACAGCTCTTCCTCGCCGACGGTCAGAGTCGCATCCGGATCTATTCCTGCGAGGTACAGTTTGCGCACCTCGACAGCGGAGATGGAGCGTCCCACCAGCTGCATCTCGTCGACCTCGCCACCCTTGAAGCCACGATCTCGAAAGCGTTCTCCGATGGCGAAGTACGGACCTCCGCCGGTGATGGGGGATCTGAGGTGATCGCGCACGACCTCGACCGCGGACGGATCTCCATCGATGTAGAGATCGATTCCACTGGCACGACTCGATCCATCGTAGGAGAAGACGACATGGGTCCAGCGGCCTGGCTCGATACGATCGACGCTGGAGACAGCGATCGCATCTCCGGGCCAGAAGTGAATCAGAGCCGCAGACAGTCGCCCCTCCTCGATCAACAACTGGTATCCCTGGCTGGCAGCATCGGTCCAGGCGCGCGAGCGATGCAGGATCACCGCACGCTCCATCTGCCCTTCGGTACGAATCCATAACGAGATGCTGAAGGGATCGTTACGGCTGTAGGCGCCGATCCCATCGAATCTCAGTGCGTCATCGCCCGTCAGTCGAATCGCCTTGCCCTGAACCCCGTCCGTCAGGGTCAAGGCTGCCGGAGCCTTGGCAGGATGTTCGGGGTCGATACTGTTTTCGCACTGGCCATCGACGATCTCGTCGAAGGAGTACCCGGCGACGATATCGGTGATGAAGGGAGGGGGAGTGGAACCCTTCTGCTCTTCTCGCCACAGGGCGAACGCTTCTTGTCGTGTTGATTCGAGGGCTTGCAAGTGGCTGACTGCACTCTCGACATCTTCGGTCAGTGCTTCGATCTTCGAGAGCGACCCATCATCGACCAGCGCCAGCGCCGGTGTCGGCACTGCAGAGGTGAAGTGAGAGTAGAGTCCACTCTCATCGATGTTGGAGAAGAACGCGGAGAGTGCATAGAACTCGCGCTGCTTCAGCGGATCGAACTTGTGGTCGTGGCAGCGGGCACACTCGAAGGTGAGACCGAGAAACGCGGTGGCGAATGTCTGGGTACGATCGGCAACATACTCGATGCGGTACTCCTCCTCGACGCTGCCGCCTTCGTTGGTTTGACGGTGAAGCCGCTGGAACGCAGTGGCGAGTTTCTGATCGGCGCTGGCATCCTCGATCAGATCTCCGGCGACCTGCCAGCGGATGAACTGGTCATGAGGAAGATTGCTGTTGAACGAATCGATGACCCAGTCGCGCCACTGCCACATCTGTCGGTGTACATCGGACTGGTAGCCGTAACTGTCGGCATAGCGAGCGATATCGAGCCAGTGGGTCGCCATCTGTTCACCGAAGGTGGGCGATGCCAGCAGCGAGTCGATCCAGTTGGGCCATGCTGCCTCGGAATCGTCGGCAAGCAGTGAATCCAGCGCTTCCAGTTCGGCAGCGAGGCCGGTCAGGATGAAGGAAGCGCGTCGTGCCAGCGTCGCTCGATCTGCCGCTTCGGCGGGGCCCAGCCCCTGCGCCTCTAGCCTCGCTAGCACGAATCGGTCGATCGCCTGCGATCCCCACGCTTCATCGGTCACATCGGGCAGTTCCACCGGCTCCAGCGAGACGAAGGACCAGTGACGATCGAAGTCTGCTCCCTGGGCGATCCATCGCTCCAGCAGTTCGATCTCGGCTGCGGAGACTTCCAGCTTCGATTCCGGGGGGGGCATCCGGTCCTCGGGGTCGTCGAGGTGTAACCGTTCGATCATCAGGCTGGAAGCCGGATCTCCAGGCACGATGGCCGCTCCATCGGTTCTCGGTGCCAGCGCGTCCTCGCGGCGATCGAGCCGAAGTTTTGCCTTCCTGGCCGCCGCGTCGGGACCGTGACAGCGATAGCACCGATCGGCGAGGATGGGGCGGATGGAACGATCGTAATCGATCTCGTCAGGGGGCGGTGGAGCCATGAATCCAGTCGACAGCAACAGCAGCGTCAACATCGCCATCCACAAGGCCCGGAAGGGGGGGAGGTGGCGATTCCTGGTCGACTGCTGCTTCATGGGCAGATCGTAACACGGGGCATTCTCGTTGGCAGTGAGACCCTCGGAGGTGGAAACTCTCTCACCCACGCCTCGAGCCGATGCGCAGGGAAGCGGATGGCGAGATGCAACGGAAGACGCGCTCGAAGGGATCTGCAATTCGAAGCGATCTGAAGGGATGACTCCGCCAGTGGATCAGCCATCGCGGGCTCAACCCCTGCGAACCTGCGATCCTGTGATCCTGTAGAGATGGCGATCTCTCACGATCGGCCAGCGTTGGATTGGCGGCCATTCCATCGACCCACAGCGTGCAGATCGATGCCTCTCGACCTGTCGCAATATCGGATGGTGACGACACCATGAGTGACATTTTATTGTATCTAACCCACAGAAAATAAAGAGTTTATGGAAGGCCATGCCGATTGAGATGTGGGCAGTAGCAAGCGCTGGAACCGTCATCTAGACTCTAGAAGTCGACGGGTTTGATCGATGATCTGACCGATGCTGGTACTGGTCGGCAGGGTCCAATGGGTTTGACGAAATGCCCGCCAATCATTTCGGGAAACTGAAGGGATCGTTTTCAACGCAGTTGACAACTCGAGAGTGAGCCGTCGGAAATCTCTCGCTCCTCGAGATCGCAGGACCCACGGAGCGGTCCTGGTTTTTTTTTCTGAACAGATTTCCAGGAGAGTAGTCAAGATGAGCAACTGGGAACCAGAAGAAGTATCCGACGCTGATATGGAAGACATCGCTGGTGGAGCAGGAAAAGGGAAGCCGAAGCCGAAGCCCGATCCGGCGAAAGATCCGGATGCCGGTGGCGGCGACACCAAGCCCAAGCCATACCCGGGTAAATTCGAGAAAAAGTAGTTCCTGAGACTTTCCCGGATCGAGCAGGGTGGGTTCCTCAGTTCTGCTGTGTGGACCTCAATGCTTGTCGACTGATCGTTTCCGCTCCCTGGGAGCGGAAACGGTCGGTTTTATTATATCGGGAGCATTCTTTTCAGTACTTCTGGTCAATTCGTCGCGGTGCAAATTCGATGGAGTAGTGAGGTGTGCGGTTGAGAAATTCCCTCATCATCCTTGGAGTCCTCGAAGATCAAGATATCGAATGGTTCGTGCGCGTCGGGCAGACCACCGTGCTTCAGGAAGCCGACATCCTCATCGAAGAGGGTGTCCATATCGAGTCGCTCTGGTTCGTTCTCGAGGGGGCTCTGACGGTCACCACCATCACCGATACGACAAAGAAACTGGCGACGATCTATCCTGGCGAGATTGTTGGCGAGGTTTCGTTCCTCGACTCGAGGCCTCCTGCGGTCACGTTGATGGCCGCGGAGCGAACCACGGTGTTGCAAATCTCTCGCACCGAACTCAAGACGAAACTCCACAACGACACCGGATTTGCCAGTCGATTCTATCGAGCGATCGGAGTCTGTCTGGCTCAACGGCTGATTCACCTGACCCACACGACGCTGACGGTCAGCACCCTGGGCAAGGTAGATTCAGATGTCGGGGTGGACGACGCCAGTTCGATCGTCGATCCGGACGTGCTGGAGGCGATGTCGCTGGCTAGCCGTCGCTTCGAATACCTGCTCGAAAGGGCCAGCAAGCACTGACCGGTTTTTCAGTTCAATCCGTCGAGGAGGATCCCTTGTCTACCGAAAAGCCCACTCTGTTTCGCCAGAAGGCGCTCGAACACATCTCGACACCCGAACAACTGGATACGATGTTGCAGGTGCTTCCCAGACGGAACTGGATTCCGTTGCTGGTGGTCGGACTCGGCTGTCTCGGTTTCGGTATCTGGTGTGTCTTTGGCCAGATCCCCGTCAATGTGCAGGCCAGCGGCATCATGGTCTATCCGGGACGCATCGTGCCGCTGCAGAGCCACTCGCAGGGGCAACTGCTGGTACTCAATGTCAAGGTCGGTGACGAGGTTTCCAGGGGACAGGTACTCGGGGAGGTCTACCAGCCGGAACTCTCGGAGCAGGAAGCGGTGGAGAAGGAACTGCTCGAGGAACTCAGAACCAAGATTTCCACCACTGAACCGCTGCGAAAATTCACGCTTGAAACGGAAAAGAACTTCATCGAGGCCAAGCGGAGCTGGTATCAGAAGCGAATCGAGATCAACACCGAGCTGGCCACTGCCCGTCATGCAGAAAGTGACCGGTACCTGTCTCGGCAATCGAGTCAGATGCTCGAACATCAATCCGATCTCGAGGTACTGGGGGGCTTCCTGGCGAAGAAGCTCTCTGACTTCGAGGCTTTGACCGAGCAGAAGATTTTTGCCGAATACGATCAAGAGCTCACCGATACGCGCCAGGAGCTGCTGAACAACAAGGTTGCCCTGTCCGAGTTGAAGTTGAAGCAGCAGGAGATCGAATTCCAGCGCCTCAAATTCCTCGCTGAGCATCAGGTTCGCCTCGATGGCATCGAGGAACTGAAAAGAAATCTGGAAGAACTCGAGGTCCAGAACGCGAGACTGGATCAGGCAGAGTTGACCGCTGCAACCAGGACTCGCCTCGAACTGGCCGAGGCGCAGGGGCGCCTTCAGAGACTGACACGGAGTCTCTCTCATCAGTCGACCATCGTCTCTCCCCACTCGGGAAAGGTCCTCGAATTGACCGTTTCACCGGGGCAGGTGCTCACACAGGGGCAGCAGATCGGGCTGATCGAGAGCACGGGCAGCCCTGACGGGCTCGTTGCAGTGGCCTATTTTCCGGTCAAGGACGGCAAGAAGATCCAGCCTGGAATGAAGACTCGCATCACTCCGACAACCATCAAGCGAGAAAGATATGGCAGCATCGTCGGTGATATTACCAGTGTTTCGTCGGTACCACGCTCGACCGATTCCATCGCTGCCATCGTCGGAAATCGAGAACTGGCGATGAGTTTTGGAACCGGGGGATCGATGATCGAGGTTCGGAGTAGCCTGCAAGCGGTGGAAGAGAATCCAAGTGGATACCGATGGTCATCGGGCAAGGGCCCGGACATCTCGATCACTTCAGGGATGACGGTCACCGTCGATGCGACCATCGAGTACCGAAAACCGATCACCTTCCTACTACCGTTCCTTCGTGAACTCGGTGGTAACTAGGTCAATATGGCAAGAGCGATCAATAAACGCGTCAGGACCCCTACTGTACTCCAGTTGGAGGCGGTGGAGTGTGGTGCTGCATCGCTTGCGATGATCCTCGGCTATCACGGCAGAATAGAACCACTCGCCAAGTTGCGTCAGAATTGTGGTGTCTCGCGCGATGGCAGCAAGGCTGCCAATGTGCTTCGCGCTGCCCGTCGCTACGGTCTCGAGGCCAATGGGATCAAGGCCAGCGTCGATGCTCTGCGCGCCCAGAGGATGCCCTGTATCCTCTTCTGGGAGTTCAACCACTTCGTCGTACTCGAGGGCTTCAAGGATGACAGGGCCTACATCAATGATCCTGCGATGGGGCATCGGGTGATTCCCATTGCAGATTTCGAGCGCAGTTTCACAGGTGTAGCACTGGCGATGAGTCCCGGCGAGGATTTCACCCGAGGAGGAAAGAAACCCAGCCTGGTGCGGGCCGTGGGGGAACGATTGGCTGGCTCTGCACTGCCCATCGCCTTCTGCATCTTCATCGGTTTCCTGATGGTGATTCCGGGGATCCTCTTCCCCGTGCTGATGCAGGTATTTCTCGACGAGATCATCCTGGAAGAAAGAACGGACTGGGCACGGCCCATCATGATGGCGATGTTTTTCGCCATCCTGATGGGGCTTGGTCTCAAGTACCTGCAATTGAATTCTCTGCGTAGACTTCGCTTGAATCTGACGATAAAGCTGTCGAGTCAGTTCATGTGGCATCTACTGCAGTTGCCCAATGAGTTCTATGTCCAGCGATTTGCAGGTGAGGTCGCCAACAGGAGCCAGTTGAATCAAGACCTGGCATCCGATCTCTCGGGACGCCTTGCTCAGACCGTCATCGATGTTGCGATGGCGGCACTCTATCTGACGGTGATGCTCTACTACGATGTCATGCTGACCTTCATCGGCATCTGCATCGCGTTGCTCAACTTTTTCATCTTGAAGTGGATCTCCGCAAGCCGCATCGAGGCTTCGATGCGAGTGCTGCAGGAGTTCGGAAAAGCTGAAGGTACAGCGATGGCAGGTCTCAAGGGGATGGAGACGATCAAGGCCAGTGGTCTGGAAGCCGGATTCTATGAGAAGTGGTCGGGGTACTACTCGAAGGCGATCAATGCACAGCAAAACCTGCAGGTATCCAATGTGCTGCTGAGTACCTTCCCGGCGATGCTCAGCGCTCTGGCGACGATACTCGTCATCATCGTGGGTGGCTTCCGGGTCATAGACGGGGTCATGACGATCGGAATGCTCGTCGCGTTTCAATCGCTGATGAGTTCGTTTCTGGGGCCGGTCGAGAATCTGCTCGATCTCGGCTCGATGACCCAGGAGATGCGAGGCGATCTCGACCGGATCGATGATGTGCTGAAGTACCCCTTCGAACGACAGGCACAGGATACTCAGGATGCTGGCGATGATGAAAAGACCTTCCTCTCTGGAGAGATTCGCGTCGAGAACATCTCATTCGGCTACAACCCGCTCGAGCCGCCACTGCTGGAGGATCTGAGTCTTCACATCAAACCGGGAGATCGAGTTGCGCTCGTCGGAGGAAGTGGCTCGGGAAAATCGACACTGGCGAAATTGATCTCTGGAGAACTTGTTCCCTGGAGCGGCGAGATCTATTTCGATGGAATATCCAGCAAAGAACTGCCCAGGAATCTGTTCGTGAACTCATTTTCCTTCATCAGCCAGGAGATCCTGCTCTTCAGCGGTAGTGTTCGGGACAATCTGACTCTGTGGGATTCCACTGTCCCGGAACAGGATCTGAAGCAAGCCTGCGAAGATGCTGCGATCCTCGATACCATCACTGCATTACCTGGTGGATTCGATGCGGATCTGATCGAGGGTGGAGACAACCTCAGCGGAGGACAGAAACAGCGTATCGAGATCGCAAGAACCCTCGTGACAAATCCGACGATACTGATCCTCGATGAGGCGACCAGTGCACTCGATACGGAAACAGAGCGAGTGGTGCTGGATCGGATGAGGATGAGAGGTTGCTCCTCGATCTTCGTCTCGCACCGATTGAGCACCATCCGGGACTGCACAGAAATCATTGTTCTCGAGCAGGGCAAGGTTGTTGAGCGGGGCACGCATGATGAACTGTGGAACTCCGGCGGTGCATACGCAGAACTTCTCAAGCTGGATGACGAGTTCAAGGAGGAGAGTGCGTGATGAATCCAGAATCACAACTACTGGAGGAGAGCGGCACGATCAGGGTGGTTTCAGGCCATCTTGCCTTGCTGTTGAACGATCCGGAGTTGATCTGGGTGGTCATCGACGGCCAGGGTGAGGTCGTATCCACCGATGTGAAGGGTTCTCTCGCCACGGGTCGTCGCCGATTCATCTGTAATACAAGTGCGGGCGATGTTCTGTTTTCACTGCCGGCGGAGCACGCCACCGAAACACACGCTGCGATGCTGATTTCCCAGGAATCCCTCCGGGTCATCGAATTGCCGAGGGACCAGCTCGAATTTGCCGCTTCTTCGATGGGACGCACCGCGATCGAGGCGATCGGCAACTGGGCGTCCCGGATCTTCCCGCTGCTGGATTCTGGATCGCCTCCTGCTTCCTGTGAGCGGGTCATCCCTGGAGACAGCCAGGTGCTCTCTCCTGGCCACAAGATCGCTCCGGCGCCAGATCAGGAAGCATGGATTCGAATCGGACAGGGCGAAGGCAAATTTGTCGGCGGCCATGGTGTGTCGTTCGAGGATGATCTGGTGCTCTCTCCCGCAGGAAGCTGGATCGAGGCCACGGATGAGATGAAGTTCGAGGTGATGGACCCATCCCTGGTTGCTGAGGATGTCGCCTGGAATGCTCTGTATCGACTCCATGAAATCATCCAGCGCAAGAGATCAGAGGCCCGGTCACGTGAAGGGGAGATGAACCTGGAAAGGGTGCGGCAACGGACTTCCATCGAGGAGAAAAAATCTGAACGCGCCCTGGCTCAGCTTGCATCGGTCTTGAATCCGCAATCGACCCCCGCGATCCATGGAGAAGATCTCTACTCGGTGATGAAGTTGGTGGGGTCGGTGAAAGGGATCGAGATCTTGCCGATGGCGGACTCGACGGACATCGAGACGCTGAGCGACCCCGCAGAGGCGATCACCCGTGCTTCTCGAATCCAGTTCCGCAGGGTCATGTTCAGGGGGAAATGGTGGAAGAGCGATGTCGGCCCGCTGGTCGGCTACCTCAACGAGGACGGCAGACCCGTGGCGATCCTGCAGGATGCCAGGGGTCGCTACATGATCTGTGACCCCAGAGATGACTCTTCCACACCGGTGAGTGAGGAAACCGCTTCGCTGTTGCACCAGGATGCCATCGTCCTGATCCGATCTCTTGATGAGAATGAGAAGAGTCCCTTCGGTCTGATTGCGTTTTGCCTGAAGAACAAGTTTCCAGACATGGCCACCTTCTTCCTGGCAGCGATGTTTCTCACTGTCCTGGGCATGCTCATCCCGCAGGCGATGGCGATCGTGCTCGACAATGCGATCCCCAATTCCAACCCAAGACTGCTGATAGAACTGGGTGGAGCGCTGGTCGCTGTTTCGCTGGGAATGACGATGCTGAGGGTATTCCAGGCTTTTGTCAGCATCCGGCTCTCGGTGAGCACGGATTTCGATGCGCAATCGGCGATATGGGATCGCCTGCTGCGGCTGAAGGTTTCCTTCTTCTCTCAGTACTCCACGGGAGACCTGTTGCAACGCGTTTCCGCAGCGCACGCCATCAGCCAGGAGTTCAGTGGTTCGACGCTGCTGACCTTGATGACATCATTCATGGCACTGCTGAATGTTGTGTTGCTGTTTTACTACAGTTCAAAACTGGCTCTTGTAGCGATCGTCATCGCTATCCTGGTTGCCATCGTCACGATGGTCGGAGGCGCTCTGATCCGAAGGTATGCCAAGAAATTGATGGAAGAGGAGGGCGAACTGTTCGGTTTCGAGGTGCAACTGATCAGTGCGGTCAGTAAGTTGCGTGTTTCCGGTGCGGAAAGAAGAGCATTTGCACTCTGGATGGAGCGAGTAGCCCGTCAGTTGAACCTGTCCAACAAGGTGCAAAGAGTTGTCGATGGGATGACCCTCTTCAATCAGGGCATTCCGATGCTGAGCACCTTGATTCTTTTCATGCTCGCGATCCCGCTCGTTACGAATCAGGACCCGGCCGGGTCGACCCTCTCGATCGGTATCTTCCTGGCCTTCAATACGGCTCTTGGCATCTTTCTCGGGGGAGCACTGACATTGAGCTCGACCATCGTCGGTTTCCTGGATACGACTGTTCTGGCAGGTCGAATGCAGCCTCTGATGGAAGCCGAAATGGAAACGGTTTCCGCCAGCGTGGATCCCGGAAAACTGAAGGGAGAGATCGAACTCTCGAGAATTCATTTCCGCTACTCGCCCGATGGCCCGAAAGTCCTCGAGGATGTTTCGATTCATGCAAAACCTGGCGAACTCATCGCACTGACGGGCACATCTGGTTGCGGAAAATCGACCTTGTTGAGATTGATGCTTGGATTCGAAACACCTGAGAGCGGTGAAGTTCGCTTCGACGGGCAAGAGATCGATTCGATCGATGCGACCGCGGTTCGGCGTCAACTGGGAGTGGTCCTGCAATCGGGTCATCTTGGTGCCGGTTCCATCTTCGAGAACATCACCATCGGATCTGTTCATACCATGGAAGAAGCGTGGGAAGCTGCGCAGGAGGCGGGGATCGCAGACGATATCCGGGCGATGCCGATGGAGATGCACACTGTCGTCAGTGAAGGGGGCAGTAACCTGTCCGGCGGGCAAAGACAGAGACTCCTCATCAGCCGAGCCTTGATTCGGAGACCCAAGATATTGTTCCTCGATGAAGCGACCAGTGCTCTCGATAACCGTGCCCAGCAGATCGTCAACGACAGTCTCAATAAAAGGCGTGTCACGCGCATCGTGATCGCACACCGTCTCAGTTCGATTCGCGCTGCCGATTGCATCTATGTTCTCGATCGGGGCAGGGTCGTCGAACAGGGGAACTACAAGGAGTTGGTCGCTGCCGGAGGCACTTTTGCGGGGCTGGTCGCACGGCAGACCACATAGAGGTATCCGATGAAGATTTCAGAGATCCAGTTCATCGATGGGGCGACCGGTTCCGAACTGGAACGGCGAGGGGTCGACCTTTCGCTTCCGCTCTGGTCGACGCGAGCTCTGATCGATGCTCCCGAGATTCTTGCGGAGGTGCATCGCGATTATCTCACCGCAGGCTCGCAGGCCATCACGACGGCGACCTTTCGTACTCATCGCCGATCTCTGGAGAAGGTGGGGATGGGGGGGTGTACAGAGGAGTTGACGAGGCTGGCGCTGCAGATCGCCCGCGATGCACGTGACGAGGTTTGTCCCGATGCGCTGGTGCTCGGTTCGGTGGCACCGCTGGAGGATTGTTATCGCCCCGACCTCGTGCCAGATACTGACATCTGTCGCCGCGAGCATGCTGAACTGATCGGAAATCTCATGAATGCCGGTGCCGACCTGATCCTCATCGAGACGATGAATCGTCTCTGCGAGGCGCAAGCAGCGATGCAGGCAGCACAGCAGATCGCTCCCGGGAGGTGGCTGATCAGCTTCTGCCTCGATGAGGATCATCGATGAGGATCATCCCGGAAAATTGCTCAGCGGCGAGAGTCTTGCGTCGCTGGAGGAACCACTCGCCGAAGCCGGGGCGGTCGGCGTGAACTGTGTGGCCGCAGGATCGATGCAGAGTCAGGTTCGCTGGCTGCGGGATCTGCTGCCGAGCACGCCACTGCTCGCCTATGGCAACATCGGGCACGCCGATCCGCAGGGGGACTGGCTCTCCACAGACGCCGTCTGTCCTGGAGATTACCTCACGCATGCTCGTTGCTGGGTCGAAGCGGGTGCGAATATCATCGGTGGCTGCTGCGGCACGACACCGGACCATATTCGATTGCTTACAAGGGAACTTCATCAGTGAGTGAGAGTGCGAGTTCCATCGGAATGGGGTGTGGCGACCTTGAAGCACCTTTACCATCTCACTACTGACGCAGTGCAGATGATCATCGACGATCACTGGCTCATGGTTGCCAGCTTCAGAAGGGCCGACACATGCCTGAAATCGATGTAGCCGCAAAGCCGGTCCCCGATGCAGAATCATCCAGGACATCCAGAATCGTCCTCCGGG
>JYMV01053826.1_pt1 | contig 15021 bp, 14 predicted proteins | sample 338911 | NCBI WGS metagenome assembly JYMV01 (sample SAMN03354496, study PRJNA234377) | hydrothermal vent metagenome | biome: Deep sea; feature: Hydrothermal plumes at the Eastern Lau Spreading Center, Western Pacific Ocean; material: Seawater | place: Tonga | collected 2009 | depth 2000 m m
TTTTTTGAAATTTAGTTAGAATTTATATTCATAATTAATAATCACCTTTGCATTGTTATTGTGCTGTGGCTGTGTAAATGGATCTACTGCTGTTATACCGACTGTTATTGATGGTTATAATATGACCGAAGGAACGGCAGATACTAAAAAAGGTGCAACATACGTGCAAGAATTTTTGACAGAAGTTGGGTCAAGCACCACTGTTAGTACAATGTATACAAGGCTTGATGTTCCTGGTGTAGAGCAAGCACACCTAGATGGCTGGACAGGAAAGGATAAGACAATAACTGTACTTGATTCTGATTTTTCTACTGGTGCACATGGTCGGACAGTTAGTGATATAGCGCGCATAGTAGCACCAGGCGCAACACGAAATGAGTATCTTCTTGGAAGTTTGACTGATTCCGCTAAAAACATAGCAACTATGGCTTCTGATGTAATAACAACTTCATCAGGATATACACCATTTGCATTGACTGCTAGCCCGGCTACTGCCACTTATGTAGATGACTTGATAAGTGCTGCAGAGGCTTCCGACGCTTTGATAACTGTTGCTGCACAACATAGTAATTGGACCGGAGATAGAGAAGATAGCCCAGAAATAACAGGTCGAGGTGGATTCACTACATGTCCGAATGATGCCACAATGACAGTAGCAAACTGTAATTCATGGTCAATTCAAGGCTTAGACTCGGATAATGTGATTTATGTTGGTGAAATCGACAGTAATAACAGTATCCCGTCATGGTCGAATCAGGCAGGTGATGCGAACAAAGACCGGTTTATTGTTACCTCATCTGATGTAATGACATCAGCTAGTGATGGTGTGCCAGATGGCAACTCATATGCAGCACCCCGTGTTGCTGGAGTGGGTGTATTAGTTCTACATAAGTTTCCTAATCTTAATGGCTCACAAGCTGCAACAGTGATTCTGCATACAGCAGATGATTTGGGTGTTGCAGGTATAGATGACGTATATGGCCATGGACAACTGAATGCAGGAGCTGCACTAGCGCCAATAGGAAACTTGCACTAATGTAAGTTAGGTTTTATAAGTTAAAAAAAAGCCCGAATAAATCGGGCTTTTTTATTGACAATAAATTAAATTTTATCCAATTAACTTATTCATGCGTTTAACAAACTCAGCCGGATCTTTTAATTGACCGCCTTCACTAAGTACCGCTTGATCAAATAGTACATTCACTAGATCTTCATCAACTTTAGTTTTAAGTTTTTCAACCAGTGGGTGGGTTGGGTTGATTTCAAGAATAGGCTTGGTTTCAGGCACGTCTTGACCAAGGGAAGCCATGATTCTTTCCATGTTGCCACCCATCTCATTTTCATCAGCAACCAGACAAGAAGGGGATTCGCTGAGGCGATTAGAAATTTTCACTTCTTTAACTTGTGATTCTAGAATCTTCTGCATTTTTTCTAGTGTTTCTTTGTAGCCTTCAGCAGTTTTTTCTTTCTCTTCTTTTTCTTCTTTTGAATCTAAATCTTCTAAATCTCCTTTGGCGATTGATTTAAGATTTTTGCCTTCAAACTCTGTGAAGTTGTTTACCATCCACTCGTCAACACGATCAGATAATAGTAATACTTCAATATCTTTTTGTTTGAAAATTTCTAAGTGTGGAGAGCCTTTGGCAGCTGCGTATGTCTCTGCAGTGATGTAGTAAATATCCTTTTGATCTTCACCCATACGCTCAATATACTCAGCTAAAGAAGTGGCTTGATCTTCACCTTCAGATTTAGTTGTAGCGAAACGCAATAAAGAAGCAATTTTGTCTTTATTACTAGGATCTTCAACCACACCTTCTTTCATCACCATGCCAAATTCTTTCCAGAATGTTGCGTATTTCTCTGGCTTGTTTTTAGACATTTTATCAAGCTCTTTTAGAATTCTGCTAACTGATGCCTTGCGGATTGTGTCAACGACTTTATTGCCTTGTAAAATTTCACGAGACACGTTTAGAGATAGATCAGCCGTATCAATCACACCTTTAACAAAGCGTAAGTACATCGGCATTAACTCATCATTGTCTTCCATGATAAATACACGTTTTGCATAAAGTTTAATGCCGCCTTTACGTTTTGGCTCCCACATGTCAAATGGCGCTTTAGATGGGATAAATAATAATGAAGTGTAGTCAAGTTTGCCTTCAACACGATTATGTAATTGAGTTAATGGCGCCTCAAAATCAAAGGTTAATGATTTGTAGAATTCATCATAATCTTTTTGCTTAAGCTCTTTTTTGTCTTGCGTCCAAAATGCATTGGCCTTATTAACCATCTCATATTCAACCGTATCAGAATCTTCTTCTGTCGGCTTGATCATCATAATTGGTACAGTGATATGATCCGAGTATTTTGAAATAATGCCTTTAAGGCGGTAATCATCTAAGAATTCTTTTTCAGCATCCTTGATATGTAGAGTAATCTTGGTACCAAAATCTTCAACAGTTGTAGTTTCAAGAGAATACTCACCTTCGCCTTTAGATATCCAGATGGTGCCGTTAGCTTTATCGTCACCAGCTTTCCTAGTGGTTAAAACTACCTCGTCAGCAACAATAAATGATGCGTAAAAACCAACACCAAACTGACCAATTAAGTTTGAATCTTCAGCTTGTTTTTCATCCAGACTTTGTAAGAATTTTTTAGTACCTGAGTTGGCAATAGTACCGATATTTTCCATCACTTCAGTTTCTGTCATGCCGATGCCATTATCAGTAATAGTGATCGTGCCCGCATCTTTATCTACCTCAATAAATACTTGAAGCTCTTCTTTGCCTTCAATTAAAGCGTCATTTGATAATGATTTAAACCTAAGTTTATCAACTGCGTCGGATGCATTTGACACTAGCTCACGTAAGAAGATCTCTTTATTGGAGTACAAAGAGTGGATCATCAAATGAAGTAATTGAGAAACCTCTGTTTGAAATGAATGTGTTTGTTTTGTAGTCATTTACTAGTTACCTTTAATGTGCGTAAAATGTATTGATATGGTCAAGCTGAGAAAAATCAAGTGAAAAAGCAAATAATTGATTTTATTTCGTATTTAAAAATTGAGCGAAATTATGCGATTAACACTCAGCAAGCTTATGAGCGCGATTTAAATCAATTAATTATTTTCTTAAATTCTCAAAAAATATCTAATTGGCCACAACTGACTTCTGAAGTGCTTAATTTGTTTATCATGCAGTTGCGCCATAAAAATCTTTCATCGCGTAGTATTCGCCGATATTTATCTTCTGTGCGTGGCTTATTAACTTATTTGGTTAATCAGGGTCAGCTTAAGCATAATTGTGCTGCGCAATTATCTACGCCAAAAATAGCCCAAACTTTGCCAGAAACACTAAATTATGAGCAGTTGCTACAATTATTAAAGCCGCAAGGTGGTGCTCGTTTTGAGCGTCGCGATGTGGCTATTATTGAGGTTATTTATTCGTGCGGATTACGCGTCTCTGAATTGGTTAATTTGAATGTAGATGATGTTGACTTGTCCCAGGGGTTTTTAACAGTCATGGGTAAGGGTGGGAAAACTCGTCATACGCCACTTGGCACATCAGCACAAGAAGCAATTAATCAATATGTATTGGAGCGTCATTCAGACGCATTATTCGTTAATAAAAATGGCAAAAGAATTGGGGTAAGATCCGTACAAAATATGATTAAAAAACGTGCCTTAAATGCAGGCATTAAAGTGAACGTGTACCCGCATATGTTGCGCCATGCAGCAGCCACTCATTTTCTACAATCTAGTCATGATCTGCGCTCTACTCAAGAATTTTTAGGCCATGAAAGTATTAAATCAACACAAGTTTATACGCATCTTGATTTTCTTGAATTATCCAAAGTTTATGACAAGTGTCATCCAAGAGCAAAAAAATCATGAGTTTCAGAGCTCGATTAGCAGTTAATATTCTTTTACGTGGCGGTGTCGTAAGTTTGCCGACAGACACTATTCAAGGCTTGAGTTGCTTGCCTTTTTCTGATTCGTTGCAACGTCTTATTGAGCTAAAGCATCGAGCTAGCAACAAGGGACTAATACTAATTTCTAATGACATTAGTCATTTTGAGAATTTTGTTGAAAATCCGCAGCTACTTACCAAGGTAAAAGTGGGTAATAAACCAACTACATATTTACTCAATGCAGCATCAAACATTCCAATATTGTTAACTGGCGGCATGAAGACGATTGCCATTAGACTAACTGATAATCCATTAATAGCTGATTTGTGTAATTCAACAAATAGTGCGCTTGTTTCTACTAGTGCCAATGTTTCAGGTTTTCCTGTGGCGCAAACCAGCTTAAAATTACGTGTTTATTTTAATGATCAATTAGACTTTATAATAAGCCCAAATGCACAAAAAAATGCACCATCACATATTGTTAATTTAGAGACCGGGGAAGAAATTAGATGATCGATCAAGTTAGGGCTTATTTATTAGGCTTGCAAGCAGATATTTGCACTCAATTAGAAGCGGTAGATGGTAAGGCTAAATTTATTAAAGACAAATGGGAAAAGCCTAACAATGCAGGCGATGGATTGACTTGTGTATTGACCAATGGTGATGCGTTTGAGCAAGCAGGTGTAAACTTTTCTATTGTTCGAGGTGATAATATGCCGGCTTCTGCTACCGCGTTAAGGCCAGAGTTAGCAGGGCGAAGCTTTACAGCTTTGGGTGTGTCACTAGTCATTCATCCGAACAACCCTTATGCGCCAACCTCACATGCTAATGTTAGATTTTTTGTAGCCGAAAAAGCAGGTGAAAAACCTATTTGGTGGTTTGGTGGTGGATTTGATTTAACGCCATATTACGGCTTTGATGAAGATGCAGTTTTATGGCATCAAACCGCCAAAGAGGCTTGCGATCCTTTTGGTGAAGAGGTGTATCCAAAGTATAAAAAATGGTGTGACGATTACTTTTATATGAAGCATCGAGATGAGCAGCGCGGTATTGGTGGTTTGTTTTTCGATGACCTAAACAAAGGTAGCTTTGATGAGTGTTTTGCTTTTATGCAAAGTGTCGGTGATAGCTATATTAAGGCTTATCGTCCAATTGTTGAAAAACGAAAAGATATGCCATTTACTGATCATGAAAGACAATTCCAGTTATATCGTCGCGGTCGATATGTAGAGTTTAATTTAGTTTATGATCGCGGTACTTTATTTGGTTTGCAAACGGGCGGTCGTACAGAGTCTATCTTAATGTCTCTGCCGCCATTAGTACGCTGGGAGTATCGATATTCACCAGAGAAAGGCTCGCCTGAAGCGTTATTGTACGACAAGTATTTAAAGCCTCAGGATTGGCTCAACCTACAACACAATAGTGAGCAATAAGATGAAAAACAATTTAGATGTTAAGAAATTATTATGTCCAATGCCAGTGATTCGACTGGGTGAGATGATTGAAAAAATTGAAACGGGCGATACAATAGAAATGCTAGCTACTGATCCAGGTGTTCTTCATGACATTCCTGCTTGGTGCAAGGTGCACGGTCACAAGGTGTTAGATATCAAAGAAAATTCAAACGAGATTGTTATTTTAGTAGAGAAAATAGGGTAGAATTAAGCGCAGTTTTTGATATAAATATAGTAGATTTTTCTAATATATTTCATTAAAAACAACAGGATTATGTCTGTAACGGCGCAGGCACTCAACAAAAATTGTTAGTAAATATAAATAGTTAAAATAGGAGAAAGTATGTCTGCACAAGATGTAATGAATATGATTAAGGATAACGAAGTTAAATTCGTTGATTTCCGTTTCACAGATACTAAAGGTAAAGAGCAACACGTAAGTGTTCCAGCACACACAATTAATGCTGATAAGTTAGCAGAAGGCCAAATGTTTGATGGCTCTTCAATCGCTGGTTGGAAAGATATTAATGAATCAGACATGATTCTACAGCCAGACCTAGATGCGTGTGTTATGGACCCATTCACTCAAGAATCTACAATGATTGTTCGTTGTGATATTATCGAGCCAGAAGACATGAAAGGCTATGAAAAAGATCCTCGTTCAATTGCTAAACGTGCTGAAAAGTATATGCAAGAGCAAAACATTGGTGATGTTGCCTATTTCGGTAACGAGCCAGAATTTTTTGTATTTGACTCGGTTAAGTTTGAGAATACTATGGGTGCATGTAGCTACTCAGTACATTCTGAGGAAGCAGCTTGGGAAAGTGGTAGTGATTTTCCTGGCGGCAATACAGGTCACCGTCCAGGCGTTAAGGGTGGTTACTTCCCAGTACCACCAGTAGACTCAATGATGGATCTTCGTGCTGAAATGTGTCTAGCTATCGAAAGCATGGGTGTTACGACTGAAGTGCATCACCATGAAGTGGGTACAGCAGGTCAAAATGAAATCGGTGCATTGTATAACACGTTAGTTAAAAAAGCAGACGAAACTCAAATCTTAAAATACTGTGTTTTCAACGTAGCACACGTATACGGCAAGACTGCAACATTCATGCCTAAGCCTATCGTTGGTGACAATGGTAATGGTATGCACGTTCACCAATCAATTGCTAAAGACGGCGTAAACTTGTTCTATGAAGAAGGTGCTTACGGTAACTTAAGTGAAATGGCTCTACATTATGTAGGTGGTATTATTAAACACGCAAGAGCGTTAAATGCATTTTGTAATGCATCAACTAACTCTTACAAGCGTTTAGTGCCAGGTTTTGAAGCACCGGAGATTTTACAATACTCTGCAAAAAACCGTTCTGCTGCGATTCGTATTCCTTTCGTTGCAAACCCTGTAGGTACGCGTATTGAAGTACGTTTCCCAGATCCAACTGCAAATCCTTACTTAGCGTTTTCTGCAATGTTAATGGCCGGCCTTGATGGTATTAAGAACAAGATTGACCCGGGTAAGCCTGCTACAGAAGATTTATATGAATTGTCTGAGGCTGAAAAGGCGAAGATCCCAACAGTAGCATCTTCACTTGATCAAGCGTTAGAAGCTCTTGATGCAGATCGTGACTTCTTAACAGCAGGTGGTGTATTTACTGATGATATGATCGATTCTTATATCACTCTTAAGATGGAAGAGGTAACTGCATTACGTTGTGCAACTCACCCAGTTGAGTATGAAATGTATTACAGCTTGTAATAGTTAATTTCTACTGATAAAAAAGCCGTGCAATTGCACGGCTTTTTTACGTCTACAGTAATTAGATTGAGTTAAAATAATCAATCTAATTTATTCATTTAATATCTTTATGACAGAAATAAGAAACGACTGGAAGCTTGAAGAAGTGGAAGCATTATTTGCTATGCCATTTAATGATTTATTGTTCAAAGCACACACAACTCATAGAGATAATTTTGATCCAAATTATGTTCAGGTAAGCTCTTTGCTTAATATTAAGACTGGCGCCTGTCCAGAAGATTGCTCTTACTGTTCTCAAAGCTCCAAATATGACACAGGCCTTGAGCGTGAAAAACTAATGGAAATTGATTTAGTTTTGGAGCAGGCTCAAACTGCAAAAGACCAGGGTGCTACACGTTTTTGCATGGGTGCTGCATGGAGAAATCCTACTGATAAAAGTCTAGATAAGGTTATCCCTATGATTCAAGGCGTTAAAGCCATGGGCATGGAGACTTGTGTAACTTTAGGTATGCTTACTCAAGAGCAAGCATTTACCCTGAAAGAAGCAGGACTAGATTACTACAATCACAACCTTGATACTTCTAAAGAAAATTACCCTAACGTGATTACTACTCGTACTTTTCAAGATCGATTAGATACGTTAGAATCTGTACAGAATGCTGATATTCATGTCTGTAGTGGTGGTATTTTAGGCTTAGGTGAAGAACAAACAGATAGAGCTTCAATGCTAAGATCTTTGGCAAATTTAGACAAGCATCCAGACAGCGTACCACTTAATTTGCTAGTGCCTATTCCAGGCACGCCATTTGAAAAAGTAGCGCCACCAACAGAAAGTGAGTTTGTAAGAACGATTGCTGTTGCGCGAATCATGATGCCAAAATCTGTAGTGAGATTGTCAGCAGGGCGTACCGATATGGGTGAGGCAATGCAGGCTTTGTGTTTCTTTGCTGGTGCTAATTCCATTTTTTACGGTGAACAGCTTTTAACCACTGATAATCCCGATACTGGTAGCGATAAAGCTTTGTTTGAAACACTTGGCTTAAATATGAGTCACTAACTTTAACTGAGAATAATCAATGAAAAAACAATTACTAAGTGCATTAATTTTCGCATCTTTTTCTTTTAATGTGAATTCAGATTCTGAAAGCTGTAATGCTGGTTATGATAATCTTGAACACTTGGGTAATTGTCTTGGTGGCGTGGTAGATTCAAGCATGGGGATTTTGGCTGATCTTCCAAGTGACGTGCAGATTTGGTCAGACAAGCAGCATGAAAAAGCCAAGCGAAAGCTAGAAATTATCAAAGATGATATCTGTAATAATGAAAATCCAGTCAAAGAGATTATCGTTGAAAAAATCATTTATGTAGATCGTATTATTCAAGTTCCTGCAAAAGTTCGTAAAAGACGTTGTATTACTAAAAAACAGTCAGATCGATTTGGTAATATTAACGAGGTAACTTCTTGTACTGAATGGAAATGATTTGCGTTAACTGTTGATTAAACTGAAAGCCGCATTATTGCGGTTTTTTTTATGCATCAAGTAAATACTTAGATATCTCAACTGCAGCGTTAGGCTTGGCCAATGCGAGGGCGTTAATAGACATCTTTTCAAGTGCTTCTTTATCTAGGTTAAGTAAAGTTTTTTCAAGTAGTTTAACGCTCAAATTCTTTTGTTCAATAAGAATGCCGGCTTTTGCATCCGCCAAAATTTTAGCATTATGGAATTGATGGTTATCAATAGCATGTGGCAACGGAATTAATATACTTGGTGTGGCACTTAGCATAAGCTCCGAAACTGTCATTGCACCCGCTCGGCACAAGACTACATCCGCCCAAGCATAAGCCTTAGCCATATCATCGATAAATGGCGTAATTTTGATAGATTTTTTGTTGTATTGAGATTGAACATCTTCAAAATGTAATTGCCCGGTTTGATGCCAGATATTAAGGCCAATTGCTAGTTTAGTGACCACTTCATTAATGGGCTTTGAGCCTAGACTACCACCAACAATTAACAGGTTTAATTTTTTATTACCAGTGCCTGATTTTTTAGCATTAAAAGCAACAGGATTTCCGACTGTTAGCGCATTGATAGACGAATTAAAAGCGCCATCAAACGCTTGAAAACTTTGCGTGGATATTTTGGACAATAGTTTATTGGTAGTGCCAGGAATTGAATTCTGCTCATGAATAAATAAAGGCACTCGATAAACCCAAGCCATCAATCCGCCAATGCCTGAAGCAAAACCACCCATACCTAAAACCACATCAGGTTTAACAACTAAGAAAACTTTACTAACCTCAATGGTTGCTAATGCCAATTGAAAAGGGGCTTTGATTAGGCTGATTAAGTTCTTACCACGCAACCCAACTGCATTAACACTGTGTAGCTTAATGTTATGCTTTGGCACAATGGCATTTTCCATGCCACGTTTAGAGCCAAGCCATTCGATGTCAACATTGTGCTTTTTAAGCTCATTAACAATTGCCAATGCTGGAAAGATGTGACCACCGGTGCCACCAGCCATAATGAGTATTTTTTTGTTTGGCTTAATATTTTGACTAGACATATTTTTTTTGTTTGGAATATTTACAGCGATTTTCCATATCAATTCTTAGTAAAATTCCCAATGCTATTAATACAAAAACCATACTTGATCCACCATAACTAACCAATGGTAACGGAAAGCCCTTGGGTGGAATTAGGCCAAGATTCATAGCAATATTAACACTAAACTGCAAAGATAGCCAGGTGCAAATACCAAAGCCTACATATGAACTATATTTGCGTCTATTTTTTAAGGCATCTTTGGCAATTTTAAAGCCCTTAAGCATAATAAAGCTAAAGGTAAAAATCACAAACAGCATGCCAACAATGCCAATCTCTTCGCCAATTACTGAAAAAATCATATCTGTGTGAGGCTCTGGTAGTTTGTTGTATTTTTGGATGCCATTACCTAGCCCAACACCAGTCCAATCTCCTCTGGCAATACCAATGAGTGCTTGCTTAGTTTGGTAGACTTTTTCACTATTATTAGACCATAGTTCAATTTGCCAGAATTCAGTCATTCTGGCCCATCGAACACCGCCATTTAAGCCATCAATATAAAGCCAGATTCCAACCATACTGATCAAGCCACTACCAACAAGGGTGAGTTGCATAAGATAAACACCAGCAGCAAAAAGCATAATAAGCGCTGTTAAAGAAATGATGATGGTAGCACCCAAATCCATTTCTAATAATAGTAGTACATCAGCTAAACCGATGATAATAAGTGTTTTAATTAAGCCCATCCAGGGTTTTTTAACGTCTTTTTCATGGCGGACAAGAAAATCAGCCATATATAAAATCATGGCAATTTTCATCATTTCAGATGGTTGAAATTTAAAAACAACAAAATTAATCCAACGCGTTGAGCCGTTAACAGTTCTACCAATTGGCTCGGGTAAAAATACCAACGCTAAACAAACCAAAGTAAATACGAAGAAATATTTGGCATATTTCTTATAAAAATATAGCGGAATTTTTAGGCAAGTAAAGGCCAGCATTAGCCCTAGAGAGATGTAGATAGTTTGCTTTAAGAAAAAACCATAATGACCAAAATGCCCTAACGAAGCTGAAAAAGACATAATCCATCCGAAAATTAGCAGCAGCAATATGGCAATAGTCAGGTTTTTGTCAGGCAATAATCCAGTTTTTTCAAACATTTTGAAAGATTTTTTGATGTAATTTAACTGCTATTTTATACGCCAACAGATTAACGATTGTTGCTAATCAATGTGATATTTATATTAGATATTCATTGTTATTATGGGATAATAGTTGTTTTTCAAAAACCATCCTAAACTCATGATTTCTACTGCTAATATCACTATGCAATTTGGTGAAAAACCTCTATTTGAAAATATTTCAATTAAATTTCAGGGTGGTAACCGCTATGGTTTAATTGGTGCAAATGGTTGTGGAAAATCAACTTTCATGAAGATCTTAACTGGAGAGTTGAAGCCTTCTAATGGTACGGTAAGTGTTAGTAATGGCGAGCGCTTAGGTATTTTGCGTCAGGATCAGTTTGCTTTTGAAGAGTTTCGTGTTGTTGATACAGTGATCATGGGTCATGAGAAACTTTGGAAAGTTAAAAAAGAAAGAGACCGCATTTACGCATTGCCAGAAATGAGCGATAAAGATGGCATTAAGGTTGGTGAGCTGGAAATGGAGTTTGCTGAAATGGATGGTTATATGGCAGAGTCGTCTGCCAGTGAGTTATTATTAGGCTTGGATATTCCTGAAGATCAGCATTACGGCCTAATGAGCGAAATCGCTCCAGGTTGGAAATTACGCATCTTGCTTGCTCAAGCATTGTTTTCAAATCCTGAAATTTTATTATTAGACGAGCCAACAAACAACCTGGATATCAATTCCATTAGCTGGTTGGTTAATGTACTTAATGAGCGTAAAGCTACTATGGTCATTATTTCACATGATAGACACTTTTTAAACGGCGTTTGTACGCATATGTCTGATCTTGATTATGGTGCACTAAACACATTCCCAGGTAATTATGATCAATTCATGATTGCTTCAACAGCTATTCAAGAAAAATTGCATGTTGATAATGCTAAGAAAGAAGCCAAGATTAAGGAGCTTAAGCATTTTGTTTCTCGTTTCTCTTCAAACGCATCAAAGGCCAAACAGGCAACTTCACGTCAAAAGCAGCTTGAAAAAATCGAACTTGATGATATTAGACCTTCTTCAAGAGTTAGTCCTTATATTATCTTCAATCAAGAGCGCAGACTGCATAGAAATGTTTTAGAAGTGGCGGGGCTTAATAAAAGCTTTGGTGATCTAAAAGTATTAAAAGATATCGAGTTTTTGTTTGAAGTTGGAGAGCGTGTTGCTGTCATTGGGCAAAATGGTGTTGGTAAAACTACTTTACTGCGTACCTTAGTGGGTGAACTTGAGGCAGATAAGGGTAAAGTCAAGTGGAGTGAAAACATTAATATTGGGTATTACGCTCAAGATCACAGTGCTGATTTTGCAGAAGATATGACTGTACTTGATTGGATGATGCAATATAAACAACCTAAGCAAGACGTGCAAGATATGCGCGGTGTTTTAGGAAAAATGCTATTTGGTAAAGATGATATTATCAAAAGCGTTAAGTCGTTATCAGGTGGTGAGAAGGGCAGAATGTTGTTCGGTAAGCTGATGTTACAAGAGCCTAACGTATTGGTGATGGATGAGCCGACTAACCACTTGGACATGGAATCGATCGAAGCACTTAACCTTGCACTTGATAATTATGAGGGTACACTGATATTTGTGAGTCACGATAGAGAGTTTGTTTCTTCATTATCTACCAAGGTTGTAGAGTTGAAAGAAGATGGCATGCATTACTATTCTGGTAACTATGAGGATTACTTAAAATCACAAAAAAAATAAGCCTATGATTGCAAAAGTACTGAAAAGATTTGTTGAGCAGCAAGGCTTTGACTCTGCCTCAATACTTTCTTTTAGTGCGTTATTTGCAATTGTTCCTGGCTTAGCTTTGGGGTTAAGTGTATTCTCTTTATCGCCGTACTTTTATGAGCTACAGCAATATCTAGAGCAATTTTTGTACGATCAAGTTCTGCCACATAATTATGATGTGGCCAAGAGCTACATTCAGCAGTTTATCAATCAAGCACAATCCTTAAAAGGTGTTAGCTTTGGCTTTTTAATTTTTGCAGTGATGCTGATGCTTTATGAGATAGATAAACGCATTAATTTAATTTGGCATGATGCCCATCATCGCCATTGGATGCAAGGGTTGGTTTCATACTTATTTGTGCTATTCTTAGGTCCAATCTTTCTAGGTGCGTCGTTATTTTTAAGCTCTTACGTTATAGCTTCAGATATTTTTTCTCAACTACCAGTCATTGATTATGCGCCACTAATAGCGCCGTTGGTTTTATCAAGTGTTGGTTTTTCAATTTTGTATTATGCAGTGCCATTAGAAAAAGTAAGGTATGTAAACGCACTTAAAGCAGGTGTTATTGCAGCAGTCTTGCTAGAGCTTATTAAATATGCGATGTTTGTTTATATGCAGTATTTCCCTGTGTATGAGTTAATCTATGGCGCACTGTCAATTTTACTTCTATTGATGATTTGGATTTATCTAGCCTGGTTGATTGTTTTGCTTGGCGCTAGCTTTTGCTATTGTTTTGAAAATAAAGACATAATCTAACTCGATTGCATTTAGCGTAAAATTAGCAACCTTTAATATCGTTCATTTTATTTATGTTTACTGGCATTATCCAAGCGCTTGGCAATATCAAAACTAAAGTTGTCTATGACAAGGGTGCTGTATTTAGTTTTCATGCCACTGACTTTGATTTTTCTAGTGTGGCTATTGGTGATAGCATTGCGGTAAATGGGGTGTGCTTAACGGCGATTGAAATTGGTGAGGATTTTTTTAAAGCAGACGTTTCTCAAGAAACTTTAGACTGTTCAATTTTTGCTCAGCTAGAGCAGGGTGATGACGTTAATCTTGAAAAATCCCTCAGACTTAATCAAGGTATTGATGGGCATTTAGTCAGTGGCCACGTAGATGGTGTTGCACAAGTTAGCGATCGATTTAGCGAAGGTGAATCGACACGTTTTAAGATTAATGCGCCGGATAATTTGGTAAAATACATTGCTAGAAAAGGCTCTGTGTGTATTAATGGCGTCAGTTTAACGGTCAATAGTATTGTTAATAATACTTTTGATCTTAATATTGTCCCTCATACGTTAACAGTAACAAATTTGGGTGATTTACAAGTAGGTAGCAAGGTCAATCTTGAGGTTGATATTATTGCACGCCACTTAGAGCAATTATTAAAGAGATAATCATTATGATGAAAGCAACAATTGAAGAAATCCTAGAGGATTACAAGCAAGGAAAAATGATCATTCTTATGGATGATGAAGATCGCGAAAATGAAGGCGACTTAATCATTCCTGCGGCAACTTGTACCAAAGAAGATATTAACTTTATGGCTACTCATGGCCGTGGCCTGATCTGTTTGACACTTACTCAAGAGCGTTGTAAGCAGCTTAACTTACCTTTAATGGTGGCGCAAAATAACGATGCCAATGGTACAAACTTCACCGTATCAATTGAGGCGGTAGAAGGTGTAACAACAGGTATTTCAGCAGCAGATAGAGCTAAAACTGTATTAGATGCTGTAGCACCTAATGCAACGCCTGCTGACATTGTTCAGCCTGGCCATATTTTCCCATTAATGGCACAACCTGGCGGCGTGTTAATTCGTGCAGGTCATACAGAGGCTGGCTGTGATTTAGCGCGCTTATCAGGCTTTGAGCCAGCTTCGGTTATTGTAGAAATCCTTAACGAAGATGGTTCAATGGCACGTCGTGATGATTTAGAAATTTTTGCTCAAAAGCACGATATTAAATGGGGCACAATTGAAGATCTCATTTCATATCGTATTGAAAATGAAAAAACTATAGAGCGTATTAATGAGCGTGAATTTAAAACTGAGCACGGCTCATTTAGACTTATCTCATTCTTAGATAGTATCTACAACGAAACGCATCTAGCTTTAGTGAAAGGCGATATTAGCGGCGATAAAGATACTTGTGTTCGTGTGCATATGGAAGATACCTTTAAAGATGTTTTGCAAGAAGCGACTAATAGCTTTAGTGTGGATGATGCGTTAAAGCATATATCCAAGGCTGATAATGGCGTGTTCTTACTACTTAGAAAGCAAAGTGACGGCTCCATCTTAAAGAATATTGATCGCAGTACGCCTGATGCTAGTGGTGATGATATAAAAACTTATGGCGTAGGTGCTCAAATCTTATCGGATTTAGGCGTTAAAAAAATGAAAATTCTAGGCTCTCCGAGAAAATTACACGG